>Ga0307378_10003445_pt1 | contig 23223 bp, 15 predicted proteins | sample UN1MG_FD_202238 | JGI IMG/M metagenome (GOLD analysis project Ga0307378, IMG submission 202238) | Soil microbial communities from Risofladan, Vaasa, Finland - UN-1 | ecosystem: Environmental > Terrestrial > Soil > Coastal area > Acid sulfate soil | place: Finland: Risofladan, Vaasa | collected...
GGCTTTGGGGTTAATGTAGTTTAGATATATATCACGAATGAAACAGGTTGACGGTACGAGCAAAAAGGAGTCGGCCGTGGAGATAATTATACCTACGACGGTTATCATAAATAAAGTGCCTAAAATCTTCGGCATAAACTGCTTGGCTGCGTAGATGAGCACGTACTTTCCATGTTCTGCTTCCGGTATCATGCTGGAACACACCCACGCCTCCAGGATGATAAGACTTTCAACAACGAGCACGGCGAAAATCATGAAAGTGACGGCGGTTTTTGCACTCTTGGCATTTTTGCTGGCAAAGAAACGCTGATACTGGTTGGCATCACCCATAATTAACAGAAATACCGGCAGGCAATAATTGATTATCTCGACCTTGCTGTAAACACCCCAGAACTTCATATGCTCGGGCTTTCCCATAGCCGTAAAAGCGGCTTCCATACCACTCCATCCCCCGGCCTTAACCAGCACAACGGGAAGGGCGATAATCAGCGTCACTGTAATAACAATGCCGGTAACTATGTCCGTATAAGCAAGGCTCATAAGCCCGGCCAGTATGGTGTAGGTGATTATAAAAACCGCTGCGATGATTGTGGCGGTGCCGGCCGATAGAAGGGAATTGCCCGATTCGTCGGTCAGGATTACTTCGAGAACCATCCCCCCGGCGTTGAACTGATAACTGACGATAACCATATAAGCCGTAATCAGGGCGAGCACAGCCAATAGGCGGGCGACATGGCCGTAGCGAATTCCGATAATTTCAGGAACCGAATAGACTTCATAACTGCGTGCTCTGCCGGCGATTTGGGTCAGGAGAATCATTCCGATGACACTGCCTATAGGCAGGATGGCGGCGGCCAGTCCGGTTTCATAGGCTTTGCCGGCGTTGCCCACTATCGAGCCTGTACCTATCCAGCAGGCCAGCATCGTGCAGACCAGAACCCACGGTGAGAGGGTCCTGCCCGCCACTGAGAAATCGGCCTGCGTCTTCACCTGCCGGGATTTATAAATCCCGATACCGGTCAGAACGAGTAAATAGACAAATATGGCAATTAAATAAGTCATCTGTCCCTCGATAATATACAAGGAAAAGAAATGTAAGCAAGAGCTTAAATCTTAAACTGCTGAGAATAATAGTAGAATTCTATATTTTATTTAACAAACTGTTCGACGAAATATTTTGGTGTCAATGGTTCTCCGGTTGCCCGTCTGACCATCTCGTTCCAGTGATAAACGGCTCCGGGTTCTAAGACCTTTTCGCGAATAAAATTTCCCACCTCTTTATGCCCTACATAACTTACGTCTTCATCCGATTTAAGCATTAGAACTTTTTGAACAATGTGGTTATGCAGTTGAGATGCCAGCAGCTCGCCCATCATATAGTTATGATAATAACAGGGCGCAGTAGTGAAATGAAGCTTCGATGCCCAGCCCGCATCAACAGGCCCGGGAGGTCTTTTGATAAACTGATATTTCTCGACCAAATCCCACCAAAGCGTATTAAGGTCCTGTTCGGGGTCTGCGTATAGCTGCTTTTCAAAAGTGTACATAACCATGGCCCAGCGGGTAAAAAGCACCTGCTGGAAACGAAGATATTTTTCACTGACCCCTTCAATTTTCGCACGTTGTGATTCCGACAGACCCAGCATTTGCTGCATCCAGGCCGCATTCCGGCTCAATCTTCCGAAAAACATCGCGATAGCTTCGGTAGTAAAACTGTGGGCCGGTTCCCTGAGCAGCCAGGGCTCTTTCCTGTCATGGTATTTGCTGTAAACCGCATGGCCCAGTTCGTGCAATATAGTTTCCATCCAGCGTTCGGTATTTTGAAGGTTACACAAAATTCTAACATCCCCGTTGCGGTCTGCTTCGAAACTGAAAGCATGTGGATATTTACCTTCCCGGTCATATAAATCGCTTCTTGCGAGAATGTCATCCACCGGCAGGTCGATACCGGCGTAATATCTTTGAGCCAGGTCCTTCACGTCCCGGTCTTTATAATAGATATCCAGATCCAGGTCATAAACTAAAGGCGTTCTTTGAAAGAACGGGTCATGATAGTGCCAGGGCATCAAATCCTCAGTAGCAATGCCGTAACCATCCGCCAGGATGCGGTCCAGCTCTTTCTTCAATCGGGCAAAGGGCTCGCTGGTCAGTTCGGAAAGCTCATCGAAAATGCGGTCAAGCTCTTCCACACTTTGCTCGCCTGTCACTATTGAAAGAGTATGATAATTGTCGAAACCTACCTTTCGGGCCGCCGTGTTGCGCAGCTTGACCAGTTCGACAAGGTCATTAGAAATCGCGTCTCCAACCTGTTTGCTTGCTCTCCATGCCAGTTCCCTTTTACGGCTGTCCATTTCCGTTGTTAAGATTGTATAAATGTCACTCATTGTGACCTTGTTACCGTCTATCGTGCTGCGAAAAGTGTTGTACTTTTCCTGGATTTTATTGTCAGCATCAACAAGCTTTTCCAACAGCTCCGGCCCTATCTGATTCCGCAGATAAGCATAGTATAGTTTATCTAATTGTCGGGCCAATTTGGCGTTGCCGACCTGACCGGACTCTTTTATCTCTTTAAGAAAGGCGAATTCCCGAGGATTGTTATAAATTTGTCGAATCTCCAGTTGCAATTTGTTAACTCGTTCATAATCTTCCGTCTTGCCTGTTGTCGAAGCGTCCCAATAGGCAAGATTCGCCTGTGTTGACAGAGGTTCAACTTTTGCGACATGAATATCAATAAATTGTACTAACTGTTGTTCCTTTGCGATATTCCCGCAGCCACAAAGAAAAAAAGGCAGAACAAATAACGTTACCATGACAGACTTTATTTTCATTATAAATCTCCATTTAAACCTGAACAAAATAAACTGACGTTCAAACAGAATATTAATTAAAGAGAAGTGCTCTATAATGATTGCTGTTCTGTTCGGGCGATGATTTCATTTTGCAAATCCCTTCCTACATCTACGAAATAATCACTATAGCCGGCAACCCTTACAATCAGGTCACGATGCTTTTCAGGATTTTGCTGGGCTTTTCGAAGAGTGTTGGCATCAATGACATTGAACTGGATATGATGACCGTCGAGCTTGAAGTAGGACCTGATTAGATGGCCAAGCTTATCAATACCGTCGCCGGCGAGCATGTGCGGATTGAATTTCATATTTAACAAAGTTCCGCCGGTACGGACATGGTCGATTCTGGCTGCTGACTTGATAACAGCAGTCGGACCTTTGATATCGGAACCCTGGCTGGGTGATATGCCCTCGGAAACCGGCTCGCCGGCTTTCCTGCCGTTAGGCAGCGCACCTGTGACAGAGCCGAAATAGATATGTACCGTTGTGGGAAGCAGATTTACACGATACTTGCCGCCCTTGGTATTCGGACGGCCGTTGAGCAAATCATAGTAAGCGTTAAATATTTCTTCGGCAATGCTGTCTGCGTAATCATCATCGTTGCCGTATTTAGGTGTATGATATAGTAGCTTCTGCTGCAGTTGTTCAGATCCCTCAAAATCATTGCGCATCGCCGTCATTAATTCATCCATCGCAATGTCTTGTTTGTCGAAAACGTGACATTTCACCGCCGCCAGAGCATCGGTTACCGTACCGATACCAACACCCTGGATATAGGTAGGATTATACCTTGCTCCACCGTTGTGATAATCGAGTCCGCGGGCGATGCAGTCGTCCATTAAAATTGACATAAATGGAGCGGGCATATAATTGGCAAAGAGCCGTTCAATGATATTGTTGGCTCTGATTTTAACATCGATGAAATACCTGAGTTGTTCCTTATAGGCATTCATTAGCTGCTGATAGGAAGTAAATTTGCTCGCATCGCCGGTCTGAGGACCAACCTGCTCGCCTGATTTCGGATCAACTCCGTCGTTACATGCCAGTTCAAAAATCTTGGGCCAGTTTATATAGCCGGTCAGTGTGCAGCTTTCCTTGCCGAACGAGCTTACTGTAACGCAGCCGCTGGGACCGCCTGTACGGGCGTCCGTCATATTTTTGCCGTCCTGAAGCATTTCCTTTATGATGACGTCGGTGTTGAAGACGGATGGCTGGCCGAACCCGGTACGAATAACCTCGCAGGCACGCTTGAGAAACCGCTCCGGATTCTTCTTGCTGATTTGGATACAGGAGCTTGGCTGGGTCAGATGCATCTCTTCGACCACGTCCAGCATCATATATGAAACGTCGTTGACCGCATCGCCTCCATCGGTTGGCCTAATACCCCCGATGTTAATCAATGCAAAGTCGGTATAGGTTCCGCTTTGCTCTTCGGTAATTCCGACTTTCGGCGGGGCGGGCTGATTATTGAACTTTATCCAGAAACACTGAAGCAGCTCTTTGGCCTGTTCGTCTGTTAAGCTTCCTTCTTTTAGGCCTTGTTTGTAGAACGGTAACAGGTGCTGGTCGAGGCGGCCGGGATTAAAGGAGTCCCACGTATTCAATTCCGTAATCACGGACAAATGCACAAACCAGTACGCCTGCAAAGCTTCCCAAAAATTGCGCGGCGCATGGGCCGGTACGTGTGTACAGACCTCGGCAATTTTTTCCAGTTCACTGCGGCGAACCGAGTCGCTTTCCTGTTGTGCTAATTCACTTGCCTTGGCGGCGTACCGCTGAGCGAAGATAATGACGGCATCGGCGCAAATACTCATGGCCTGATATTCCTGGTCCTTTTCATAGGCGCGCCGGTCATTAAAATAGTCGAGCTTCTTGCGGTTCTCTGCGATGTCACGTTTAAAGTCCACCATACCCTTGTGGTAAATTTTATCGTCAAGAATAGCGTGGCCGGGTGCACGCTGCTCCATAAATTCTGTAAATACTCCTGCTTTGAATGCCTGGTGCCACTGTTGGTCCATCGCACCGAAGAGTTTTTCCCGCATGGTTTTGCCTGTCCAGAAAGGAATGAAGCTCTCGCTGTAGATTTTTCTAACCTCTTCAGTAACCACAAAGGGCGTTCTTTCCCGGTTGTTGAGTATGCGCAGGTCCTCCATAGTATGGCAGCACAGCTCTGGGTAAGTTGGTGTCGCCTTCGGTGCCGGACCACGTTCACCAACAATCAGCTCATCATCGTTAATACATATTGCTTTGTTCTCCATAAGGTGTTTGAAAGACAAAGCCCGGGTAACTGGAACAGATTCTCGTAGGGGAATATCACTCTTGTAAAACTCGGTCAATAGTTCCGCCCGTTCGGTGGAAATGTAAGGTCTGGTCTCAACGCTCAGTTTCCGTAATTTTGCTGCTCTTTCGTTCATATTATTAACCACCAATCTTGACTTCGAATCCGTATTTACTGAGATTCTTTGCAATCGAGTTCATCTTCTCCTCATTGGGAGTTTCGACTTGCAGGTGTTTGTTCTGGGCCGTAAGTCGGGCCGATTTTTCTTTTCCTCCGCTATTAAAGGGCAAAATATCTACTCTGATGACACCGGGCAGTGACGCTGTAAATTTGCCGGTTGCTTCAATGTTCGCCTTCTCATCGTTAAAACCCGGAATAATAGGTATCCTGATAATGATTTCTTTACCTGCCTCTGAGAGAAGCCTGATATTATTCAATATCAGATTATTACCCACACCGGTAAATTTCTCGTGTATTTCGCTGTCCATGTGTTTGATATCGCAAAGAAACAGGTTTGCTCTTTCACCTATCGTTTCTAAAATCTTTGACTCTGCGTAACAGCTTGTATCCACTGCTGTATGTATCCGCTGTCTCTTACATTTATTTAGTACGGCAAGAAGAAACTCCGGCTGCATTAGCGGTTCGCCGCCGGAAAATGTAACACCGCCCCCTGACTCGTCGTAGAAAATGACATCCTGCTCAATTTCAGCCATTATTTCACCAACCGTCATTTCTCTTCCAATGATCTCCCTCGCACAGGTCATACAGGTATCTGCGCATCGGCCGCAGAGGCTGCATTTATTCATGTCTGTTACAGGTCTGTTGTCGATAATCGAAATTGCCTGTTCGGGGCAGGTCTCTACACATTGACCGCATCCGACACATCGCCCCTTGCGAAAGCCCTGTTCGGCGTAAGCCCTCCAGCTTTCCGGATTGTGGCACCACTGACATTCCAACGGACAGCCTTTGAAGAACACCGTTGTTCGAATACCCGGACCGTCATGTATGGCGTACTTCTTGACGTCGAATACGAGTCCCTTTATTTCTAATTCCGCTCCTTTGCTTTGGCTCATATCAGAGCTCGATTCTGAATCAGGGATATTTAATATATCGACCACAAGCTATCCCCTTCTCCGTTGCCACCATCAGGGATTCGGATGATTAACGAATATTGTCTTTGAATTCGGGCCGCATTTAAACAGCTAAAAATATCAACACGTCTGGAATCATCTGTTACTGGTCGCATTTTAAGTCTAAAATTAAATTTACTGCTAAATCTTTCATCATACGAAGATACCAAATCCGGCTGATAATAGCAACTGTCATGGATGTAGTCTTGTGGATTTGGAGGCTATCCCTATAAGCTCTTACTATTTCAAGATAAAAATCCTTTTTAGCAGGAAAAAGGGGGGTTTGAAATTGGGTTTGTTTTGGCTTTGTTTTTTTGGCCCATATTCGCATATTTCTTCATAATCATTTGTAAATACACACTTTGCATCAATTTTGGCCTTTCGTTAAATTGGGTTTGAATTGGGTTTGTTTTGGCTTTAATTGGGTTTGTTTTGGCTTTGTTTTTCCGAATAACCAAATGTCCATTTTTGCATATATACTTGTCATATAAGAGCTTAGGTTGATTTTGGCATACTTGACTTTGGCTTTGTTTTGCATAAAAAGGGCTGATTTGTAGAGCGCTCTCTACAGATGTAGAGGGCAAGTTAGTGAAGTGTGAGCTAAATCCGCCGCGGCGGATAAAGTGCCTAAAGTGAGCTAAATCCGCCGCGGCAGATAAAGTTGGATTCTCGATGCTCATGATAGGTAATTCCCCTAAGGATTTTCCGTTTCGCTCCAATATTGACTCCCAAGTGTCGGGATCTTAGATATTTACTCCGCCAAAAGACGGCGGATCTTCGAAATTCACGAATCTGGGCCTGCCGGCCCCGGGGAGTAAAAAAAGCCTCCCTCTATAATTAGACCGATGTGCAGTTTTGAGTCGAAAATTCTGCTATATTTTTGGGGTCACTGCTTGTAACTCTTTATTATGGAATGAGATAAAAAATTTTGAAAATTTATATTTTTGTTTTTAAGAGTGAGCGTTTTTGACTGATTTTAGGCATGGTTCAGAACAGGGTAACACTTTTCTATGCTCCACAAGTTACCATTTTCTCCGCAACTCCTGTTTTGATAGACTGTTATGATTGTTCGTGGACATTGCAGCAGCTTGAAAAGTGTTACCTTTGGGTATATGAAATTGAACCAGGCCTGATTTTAACTATGGATTTGCACTGATTTTCACAGATTCAGCCGGCCTGGTGTTCTCGGCAGTTTCTATTCTCAAAGCCAGCTTTTCCATAGAATCCTGCCTTCGCCCACCGGGCAGCTTATCGCTGCCCACTTATGAATAAGTCGGCAGGCTGATCTGTTTAGGCGTGGATAGTCAGATGACTACGAGCTTGCTCACGCTCTGACCGTATAGAGGCTTGGAAATGTTGCATAGTCAGATGACTATGAGGTTTTTCTGCCAGCTTTGGCGTCTATCGGCCTTACCTTTGCTCGAAGCAAGCTTCTGCGAAAGGCCCGGCCTTATCCGCCGGGTTCCTAACAGAATGGAACCCCATTAGTGAAGCCGGATGAAAACGGATCTCGTTTCAAGTGATTTGTGCTTAGCTCGAAGTAACGAGTTATATTGCATTTCTACCGTAGGCCAGCAAGAGCATCAAACAATCACGCAGGCACGAAGTGATAAAACATTAGTGCGAACCGTAGGTAGAAATGCGGTTGGGGATTTTTGGTTGTTTTTTAATGTTTTTTGTCGAAAATTGATCAATTTTTCGAGGTTTGTAGCTGGTTAATGGAAGCCTGATAATACAAAAAGACCATCCACTTCGTTAACTATGTTCGCTCAGTTGCTTCCAGCCGACGGTTTTTCGGATAACTTAATGTTTTTGGCAGGTTACTCGCGGGCAGAGGTTAGTTGCTTAGAGTAGTTTTTTTTGCGGATTTGTTTTGACTTACGGTTATTGTTGAAAGATAATTACAGCAATATTGATGCGAGAAGTTTATTTAGTGAATTTCAGGTTAACTGGCGGGATTTCAAGTGAAAACATGATTTTTCGTAAAAGCCCGGTGAGCTTATATTCGTTTTAACTTTGTGAGGGATTTCATAGTATGGCCGAACCAAATAAGACAGAAGAGAAGAAATCGGGATTTGACAGTTTTGCCTTAACAAAACCGAAATTTACGGTGCTTTCCGACAAACCACTGGATGAAGATGACGACTTAGCGGCTGAGAACTTCGATCTGGATTACCGTCTCGGTCCGGTGTTCGATATTATTCGGAACGAGGAGACAAAACCACCTCTGGCAGTAGCGATTTATGGAAGCTGGGGAACGGGCAAGACGACGGCGATGAGATGGCTGGACGGCCTGCTGGAAAAATGGAACACCAGTAACAAATCAAAGGGACATATAACAACGCGGAACGTATGGTTCTATCCGTGGAAGTATTATAATCGCCGGATGTGTGGAGGGGGCTGATTGCCGAGGTAATCTTGCAGGCTATAGATATAGAACACGCAGACGTCAAAACCATAACCAAAGCGGCCAAACAGTTCGGAATGTTTCTTGGCCGGAGCTTTCTTCGTGTACTGGAAAAGATTGATATTAAGGCAAAGGTGGGAGATGAAAAAGCCGGATTAGGAGTTGAAGGAGGTCTTTCTCTGGGCGCAGTATCACAAATTGTTGACGAATACCAGCGAAACATTCACCCGGAAAAGCAATTTTTAAATGAATTTGAAACGACTCTTGAAGAGTGGATCAAAGACACACTCGGCACAAATAAACGAATGGTAATCTTTATAGATGATCTTGACCGATGCCTTCCTAATGTTGCCCTTGAAGTGCTTGAAGCACTTAAGCTATATCTGAATATCGACAGGCTTGTATTTGTTGTCGGTGTGGATAAAGAGGTTGTCAACAAGGTCGTAACGGAACATTATAAAAAGTACGACCTGGATGAAAGCAAGAGCGGCAACTACCTGTCGAAGATGTTCCAGGTTGAGGTATCGCTTGCACCATCTGAAAAGCGAATCAAAGACTACGTGGCCGATCAGCTTGGGGAAGTGGATTACATAGGTAAGTTGAAAGATGATAAGAACAAAACTTTCATCTTAAATTTATTTAAGGACCTTATATTCAGTCTTGCAGGCCGTCGAAATCCGCGCGAGGTTAAACGGCTGATAAACAGCTCCCTGATGGCAGGCGCCGGTGCGAAGGTGCTTTCAATTACAAGGCCGGAAATCAAACTAACATTCGAGCAGGGCGCCCAGATATTTTTTATCCGAAGGATTCTTGATAGACCCAAGTATGATATGGCACGTATAGTCGGTTCGGAATCAGGTGACGATTTCTTTACGCAATGGTCGCATATTGTCAGAGAAAATCCAAATATATCAAAAACGATTAAGACGCCCAGGGAATACTATAAGAAGCAACCTAAACGGATGGATAAGATAAAGACGAAGCCTGAATCCGAGAATGATATTGATATCGAAAGGCAGATAGATCCCTGGAGTTCAGAACAAATAGAGCCGGAAGATATGACGGATGCCATTCGAAAGTTAGTGGCGGGGAAGGAAGAATTAAAGCCATACCAACAAATTGTCAATGAACAAAAATTTATCGATTTTCTTAAATTACTGGAAGATGACGAGCTTGGTGAGCTTATGGCAATCGAATACTCACCCGATATTGCAGGTATATCGGAAATTACTGAAAAAGAGATAGACTTGTCGAAGCTCTCAGGCGACGGCCAAAAGATTTTTGGGATAATCGCACAACATCTCAAGAAAGACCATGGGGCCTTAAAAGAAAAGGACCTTTCCCAGCTTGAGGAGCTTAGTCTGAGGGGTTTGGCGGTCTCAGATATCAGGCTGCTGGAAAAATGTACGAACCTGAAAAAGCTCTACCTTGACGGCACAAAAATCAGCAGCCTTGAGCCCATAAAGGGACTCAGCAGTTTGCAATGGCTTTATGTAAGCAATACACAGGTCAGTGACCTTGAGCCCATAAAGGGACTCAGCAGTTTGCAAGGGCTTGATGTAAGCAATACACAGGTCAGTGACCTTGAGCCCATAAAGGGACTCAGCAGTTTGCAAGGGCTTTATGTAAGCAATACACAGGTCAGTGACCTTGAGCCCATAAAGGGACTCAGCAGTTTGCAAGTGCTTTATGTTGATAATACAAAGGTCAGTGACCTTGAGCCCATAAAGGGACTCAGCAGTTTGCAAGGGCTTTATGTAAGCAATACACAGGTCAGTGATGAGCAGGTGGATGAACTGAAAAAGGCGCTGCCGAAGCTTGATATTTTTCGATGATGAAGGAAGAGGACGTAATTCAGAATATAAGATATAGAAATCAGAATTTAGAATTAAGAATTAAAAAGCGAGAATTTCAGGGTTTTAGAGAATTAACAAACATTGGCTTTCCATTGTAAAAAAATGTATGGATTATTAATTTCGTGTGCCAGATTTCTCCACTCACGTTGTTCGGTCGAAATGACAGAGAAAGTACGGGCAAATGTACCAAAGTATAATCAGGAAAATATACTTGCGGGAAGGCGGGAGATTTGGTATAAAGAGGGATAATTAAGCTTAGGTGGGTGTATAAAAGTTTTTTGTTTTGTTGGTCGAGGGTTTCGCAATAATTTTCTGATGGAGGAGTATTATTATGAGAGCGCTTTCTAAACTTTCCTTTATTTTCCTGATTTTGGTATTTTGTTGTACATACACTGCTTCTGGTGTAGAGCCGCATGGCGGTATGATGCGTTATCCGGATGTCAGCTCGACTCATATCGTTTTTGTCTATGCGGACGATATCTGGATAGTGCCGCGGGCGGGGGGGGCAGCATCACCGCTGGCGAGTCCTCCCGGCGGAGAAGGTTTTCCGCGGTTCAGCCCGGACGGCCGGACTATCGCATTCAACGGCAACTATGACGGTAATTATGATATCTATACTGTAGCTATCGAAGGTGGAATCCCTCAGCGGGTGACTTATCATTCCAGCGGTGAACGTCTGTGCGACTGGTCCTTCGACAACCAGCTTCTTTTTGCGATGAACGGATTAGGTGGACTGGGACGGCAGAGCCAATTATTCACCGTGCCCAAAGCCGGGGGTATGCCGAACAGGCTGCCTGTTCCTTACGGCGGGTATGGGACTATTTCGGGTGACGGCCAGTGGCTTGCGTACACACCGAGAAATCGCGACTTCAGGACGTGGAAACGTTATCGCGGCGGCTGGGCTTCGGACATCTGGCTTTTTCATTTGACCGACCATACTTCAAAAAAGATAACCGACTGGGAAGGGACCGATACCATTCCCATGTGGCAGGGCAGGAAGATATATTATCTTTCGGATGCCGGGGCGAGCCATCGTCTTAACATCTGGTGCTATGACCTTGAATCGAAAGAAGGCAGGCAGATTACTCACTTTAAGGATTATGACGTCAAATGGCCTTCGAATGGGCCGGGTGCGAACGGTGAAGGTGAAATTGTCTTCGAATACGATGCCAGACTGTACCTGCTGAATTTGGCTTCCGAGCAGGCGACGCCGGTCAATATATCGGTTCCGGGTGATCGTCCGAAGCTCCGCCCGATACGCAAGGACGTGAGCGGGGGAATTTCTGACTGGTTTATTTCTCCCCAGGCCAAACGTGTGCTGGTGCAGACCCGCGGTGATGTCTGGTCACTGCCGGCCAAGAACGGAACGCCACGCAACCTTACCCGCACAAGCGGTATCGCAGAACGAGAGCCTTCGTGGAGTCCTGATGGAAAATGGATTACCTACTTTTCAGATGAATCCGGTGAGAACGAGCTTGTTATTCGCCCGGCTGATGGGCAGGGTGGGCCGGAAACCATCACGTCTATGGGAGCCGGCTTTCGCTATCAACCTGTATGGTCGCCCGATTCCAAATGGATGATATTTACAGATCATGAAAGCAAGTTTTACGTATTCAATGTCGAGAAGCGCGAGGTGCGTAATTTCGATTGCGTTAATATCAGTGGGTGGAACATGGGAGTTCCCAGAGGGTTTAGCTGGTCGGCAGATTCGCAATGGATTACCTATACCAGGCCCAATAAAGATAACATGAACGTTATTATGCTTTACAACGTTACCGAAGATGAACTGCACGAGGTGACTAACGGCATGTTCGCTGATTATCTGCCTACGTTTGATAGGAAAGGAGACTTTTTATACTTCTTCAGTGAGCGGGAAATTTCACGACCCAAATACGCAGACGGCGGTCTGACTTTTATATACGATGATACGGCCGTGCTGCATGCGATTCCATTACGCAAAGATGTCTCGAATCCCTTCAAAGCAAAGAGTGATGAAGAAGAAGCAGACAAAGACAAAAAGGACAAGAAGGACGAAGACAAAAAAGACGAGGATAAAGATAAGAAGGACAAGGAAGCTGACGGTGACAAAGAGTCTGAGTGCAAGGACCCTAATGATGCGGATGATGAAGAGCCCGGCGAATCCGCCGAGTCCGAAGACAAGGGCGAAAAAAAGACAGATGACAAGAAGGATAAAGAAAAAGATAAAATCAAGCCGGTTGAAATTGAGCTGGAAAATATGGAAGCGTGCTGCTACCGTTTGCCCATTAAACGCGGACGGTTTGGCTACCTTGAGGTTAATGACAAGAACCATTTGATTTATCTGCGCCGCGGAGAGGAGAGCGTGCTGCAGTACTTCGATCCCAACGATGAAAAACGCGAGGAGAAAACAATCATCGAAAAAGTAAGCTTCGTGCAAATGACGCCGGACGGCAAAAAGCTTCTTGTGCGAAGCAGCGGCAAGATGGGTATTGTCGATGCCAAGCCCGGCCAAAAACTCGAGAACCCCGTTGTTACCAGTCCGATGAACGTTGTGATTGAGCCTCGGCAGGAGTGGCGGCAGGTCTTCGTTGACGCCTGGCGATTCATGCGTGACTATTTCTATGACCCCCATATGCACAAGGTTGACTGGCCTGCGGTGCGCAGACAATACGAGGCCATGCTGGATGACTGCGTATCACGTCGCGATGTCGGGTATGTCATTGCCGAGATGATTAGCGAGGTCAACGCCGGGCATACCTATTACGGCGGGGGCGATGTTGACTCCGGCCCAAGGCAGTCAATAGGTTATCTCGGTGTGGACTTCGAACTCGACCAGGGATACTATCGAATTACCAAGGTCTATGAAGGTGGTACGTGGGACACCGACGCTCGTTCTGCTCTGAGCACGTTGGACCAGAAGGAACGCGAGCAGTTTAACTATCTGTTCAAGGTCAATGGTGTTCCGGTTGATACTTCCAAGGCGCCATGGGCTGCTTTCGAAGGCCTTGCCGGCGCAACTGTCACTTTGACCGTTGGCACTACTCCCGATCTCGAGAAGGCAACTAATGTAGTTGTGAAGCTGCTTGGTTCCGAATCCGACTTGCGCTATCGGCATTGGATTGAGGCTAATCGCCGGCATGTGGAAAAAGAATCCGGAGGCAAAGTTGGATATATACACGTACCGGACACGGGCAACCGCGGACAGCGTGAACTTTTCCGACAATTCTACGGCCAGATGAATAAGGATGCGCTGATTATCGATGAGCGCTGGAATGGTGGCGGTAATATTGCCGACCGATTCATTGAACTATTGAATCGCCCCATTTATCTCCATCTGTTTGAGCGTTATGAAAACGACTGGCGAGTACCGACCCTGAGCCATCAGGGCCCCAAGTGCATGATGATTAACGGCGAGTCCGGCTCGGGCGGAGATATCTTTCCATACCTGTTCCGCAAAGCAGGGCTGGGAAAACTCATTGGAATGCGAACCTGGGGCGGTGTGATCGGTATTTCCAGGAACCCATCTCTCATTGACGGTGCTCGATTAACCGTGCCCTTCATCACTTTCTATGAGACCGATGGAACGCTTACTATGGAAGGACATGGAGTGGATCCCGATATCGAGGTTATCGATGACCCTGCCTTAATGGTCGATGGAAGCGATCCGCAGCTCGATGCCGCTATACAGCATATGCTTGATGAAATTGAGAAAAATCCCTATGTACCTGCCAAACGGCCGCCTTATCCGGACCGCAGCGGCATGGGCATACTCGAGGAGCAAAAATAGAAAAATCCCACTAAGCATAAAAAGGGATAAACGCATAAATGGCGACTCTTTTTTTGACCCTTAGAGCCAAATGACCGGCTTTAAGGTCTGCTGTGCAAGATATTCTGCTTTGTTTTTATATAAAATCAAGTAGTTTCCGAAGTTCTGAAGGGCTGCAAATCAACTCTTGCAGCCCTTTTTAGTCCCATATTCTGATAAAGTTGCTCCCTGAACCTGCCGATGGATGTTTGTTAAAAGTTCAGTTTATTTCTTTTGAAAGGAGATGAATTATGGATTTTAAAGAAAAACCTCAGGTTCCGGAAGAGTGGCAGGAAACCTCCACCGAAGAACCACAACAGGCGGTATGCGAAGAGCCCCAGGAGACACCCTGCGAGGACTCTCAGGAAACACCGTTTGAAGACTCTGAAGAAACCCCGGAAGACATGGAACAAAACTAATCCTTATTTGGGGGGGCAGTCGGATGAACAGTCCGACTCCCTCCTGTATTTGATTTTTCCCGAAATTTGCAATAATTCCACGGCACACTGCGCATCTTAAGTATATCCCCTTGTCTTCTCCACTTTTCTGTAAAATCTTATCAAAAAAAATATAAAGATGTGGAATCAAGGGATTTTCCTTGACGGACAGGCGGCTGATTTGGTATAAGCGGAACAGGTGAAGTTTGTATTTGAGCAACTGGATATCGGCAGCTTCTGGTTTTCTAACAAGTTCATTCTTTATAGTTTTTCGATATGATGAGGAGTTCGTGTCTGGAATACAGAATTGTAGCCGAACTCTGTGCTTGACGGTTATGTTTGTTGTATTTAAGCTGAGAACAGATGCTTAATTTTTTTAAGGGGTGACATTGTGGAAAAACGAAAAGGATTTACCTTAATAGAGCTGTTGGTGGTTATCGCCATAATCGCGGTATTAATGGCAATTTTGATGCCGGCACTGCAGAGAGTAAAAGAGCAGGCAAGGGAAATGTCCTGCCGGGCAAACCTGCGTCAATATGGAATAGTGCAGCACTTATATCTGGACGACAACGATGACCGCTATCCTTTTTCATGGACTTCGCTCGTTAAGACTGAGAGTCCTGTGGGCGGCTACCAGCGTTACTGTCGATGGCACGACCCGAGATATCCGCCTGACGGCCCCCTTTGGCCTTATCTTAAAGAGAAGAAAATCAATCTTTGCCCGTCATTCAAAGTCATTGCCAAGTCCGAGGGAACAAGGCATCCCAGCCATGTTGCTTCCAACCCGGTTATTCCTTTCTATAGCTACAGCATGAATTCCTGGCTGGGCTCTAAAGCGAATGACCCCGGTGGTTCTTCCCTTACAGACTCCAAAGGACACGGTGGAGTTCATAAACGTTCCGAGATAACAAGAAGCAAAGCGGAAGTATTTTTCTTTGCTGAGGAGAATATGTGGGGCAGGCCGGGTAACACCAATGTGCTTAACGACAACGCCTTGTGTCCGGATGGCCGCGACTGGTTCGGTACCTTCCACAGTGCATCCAGCTCAGACCTGAATACCGGCACAATCAATGCGGTCTTTGTAGATGCGCACGTTCAGGAAGTACGTTCAGCCCTGGGCCCTGATGGTGAGGACCGGGGAAAGGAGTTTGGCAGATTCGAGAAATACGGCTGGCCCAACAAACAGCCTTTTCAGTAATAGGAAACTACCTGGATTATTGCTTTTTTCCTGTTTACTTGTAAGAGATTCAGCGGGATTTATATAGAAGCTGTTTTGAAACTGCTTTTAGAAAATCTGTAAAATAAACAGAGAAGGGATAAAGTCTGTCAAATATTGGACAAACAGTGAGAAGATAGTAGAATATAGTGCATACATGGAATGTAGCATGATAAGAAAAACAATAATTCTCTTACTTTCTTCTGCTTTTGTTCTTTGTCTGACAGGATGCAGCAAAAAGGATGTCCCTAATGAAAACGGGCGTTTGACCGTTGCAGTCATTCCCAAAGGCACAATTCACGAATTCTGGAAGACGGTCCATGCCGGAGCCGAAATGGCCGGCGAGGAGCTGGATGTTGAAATACTCTGGAAAGGCTCCCTTAAGGAGGATGACCGTGATGCCCAGATTTCTGTAGTAGAAAACATCATAGTCAGAAAAGTTGATGGTATTGTTTTGGCTCCGCTTGATGATGTCGCCTTACGCCGGCCGGTTGAGACGGCGATGGGGAGTGACATACCGGTTGTCATATTTGATTCAGGTTTGCAGGGGGGCAATTACATTAGTTATGTCGCAACGGACAACTTCAAGGCCGGGAAGCTTGCCGCTGAATGTATGGCCAAACTGCTCGATGGAAAAGGTAAGGTTGTGGTCTTGAGATACTCTGAAGGCTCGGACAGTACAACCAAACGAGAGGACGGTTTTCTTGATGGCATTGGGGCCTCCGAGGGTATCGAAATTGTAAGTTCGAACCAGTATGCCGGAGTGACCACGGAAAGTGCTTTAAGAGCGGCTGAGAATTTGTTCTCTCGATTTGCCAAAGCCGACGGAACCCTGCAGATCGATGGCATCTTTTGTGCGACTGAGCCGACAACCCTGGGTATTTTGCGTGCGTTACAGGATTCCGGCTATGCCGGAAAGGTTCGATTCGTTGGCTTCGACAGTTCCGACAAAATGATTGCCGCCCTGAAAGCCGGACATCTGAGCGGCTTTGTGGTGCAAAATCCGTTCAGTATTGGCTATCTAGGTGTAAAAACCATGGTCCGGCATCTCCGGGGTGAAAAAGTACCCGAAAGAATTGATACCGGTTCCGTCTTAGTAACAAAAGAAAACCTGGAACAGCCCGAAATTCGTGAACTGCTCAATCCTGACCTGAGCAAATGGCTTAAGTAGCAGACTCGAAAATAACATCGACAATAACGTTCCCGGCATAAAATAATGTCAAGTACAGGTTATAATTGTCACTTACTATTCGATTGAATATTGAAGATATGGAAGAAAAAACAGAACAACCGGCGAACGAGACAAACTCAAAACAGAAAAATCAGTTAAAAGAGACTCTTCTGACCAGTCCGGAGGGTCGTATTTTACTCATCGGGGTTGCTCTGGCGTTTATATATACTTTATGGCTTGGGATTAAGTTGATTTATTCTCCTGAGGAATCCCAGATTCTCTTTGGAATGACTGCTACTGATATCCTGTTCGGTCGGGCCGCCGCCATGGCCTTCGGATACTCCCTGTTACTTGGACATGCTATGGTAATAACGGTCTGTATTATCATTGAAACGATTTTAGTGCTTATTTTCTATCCTCTATTTGTGTTTAGCTGGCGGCATCTATTGGTAATTAAATGGCTCAAGAACACGTTCGAACGTCTCCACAGGGCTGCCGAAAACCACAAGGACAAGGTCCAAAAGTATGGTGTCATCGGGCTGTTTGTTTTCGTTTGGCTGCCTTTCTGGATGACCGGCCCTGTCGTTGGCTGTATAATTGGATTTTTGCTGGGCATAAAAGCCTGGCTTAATATACCCGTTGTGCTGGCAGGCACTTATGTTGCTATCTTTGGCTGGGCCTTTTTCCTTCGCCGTCTTCATGGCCGGGTGGCATCCTATAGCTCATACGCCCCAATGGTTATTTTTGCGCTGTTGATTGTTATTATTGTTATCGGAAATCTTCTGCACCGAACTCTTCAGGAAAATAAAAACAAGACTTAACTCGGCATTAGATGTGCTGTTTTGTTTTCTCAGGCAGCAGTATGATTAAAGGAGGCTTTTATGAGAGTGACTAAGCTTTGGGGTATGGGCCGAAAACCAACAGTTTCATTTGAATTATTTCCTCCCAGGTCCCCGAAAGGTGCTGAAAAACTTGAAAATACAATCGATGCTTTGGCCGGATTGAAACCGGATTTTGTTTCTGTTACTTTTGGAGCAGGCGGTTCCACTCGGGAAGGTTCACGTCAGCTTGTCAAAAAACTCAAAAACGAAAAGAAGCTCGAAGTAGTGGCATATTTTGCCGGCTACGGATTGGGGCCGGATGACATAAGTGCTGTTATGGATGACTATCAAGCCCTGGGGCTGGAGAATGTTCTGGTTGTACGGGGAGATTTTCCCCGCGAGCAGGAGGATTTTGAGCCTCATCCACAGAGCTTTCCCCATGCATCCGACCTTGTTGCATTTATTCAGCCGCGATACGGCTTTTGTTTGGGAGCGGCCGGCTATCCGGAAGGTCATATCGAATCAGAAAGCAAAACCAGGGACATCGAATATCTTAAGCTTAAAGTTGAAAATGGAGCCGAGTACATAATCAGTAACTATTTCTACGATAATAAATACTTCTTTGATTTTGTGGAACGCTGCAGAGCAATCGGCATAGATGTACCTGTAGTACCAGGTGTGATGCCAATATACAGTGTAAAGATGATGGAAATGTTGGCCGGCATGTGTGGAGCAACGATAACCGACGATGTGCGCCAGGGTATAGCCTATTTGCCCGAGGGTGACAAAGAAGCACTTGTCAATTTTGGAGTTGAGTTTGCCGTAAACCAATGCAGGCAATTACTTAAAGAGGGGGTGCCGGGATTGCATTTTTACACGATGGATTTAAGCAAATCCGCCGTAGAAATTGTCAATCGTCTCAGAAAGGATGAACTGTTGTAATTTGCCTCAATGGTCCGAAGCACTTTCTTCTTCAGAATACAATTGTTTCGATACCGCCTGGCTGTTGTTCGGTAAGGGTATGCCGTTGAATTAGTGTTTAATTGTGCTTTCGAATATGATGATGACAAATGAGCCGATAACAGTGTGAAAAATATGAAAGGTTATAGGATGATGAAGTGGACAAAGTTGCTTGTATGCTGTGTGATGGTTCTGGGCATCGATACGTTTTGTTTTGGAAATCAGGCGAATACCCGGCAAGTCGTGATTTATAGCGATTCGAGTGAGGGCCCCATTGGTTTTGCTGTGCGTCAAATCAGCGAGGCACTGACTGAGAAAGGATACGATGTTACAGACATGCCTCTCGATGAGTTTTCCAGAGGAAGCGAGCAGGCCCGTATTGTTCTGACGGTCAGAGCTAAAGAGAGGATAGAAACCAGGCTCACGCAGAGAGGTGAAAAGCCTATTGGAACGCTTGAGCCCCAGGGATACGCTGTTCGGATGATGCGGAATTCCACCTGCCTGGTCGTCGGGGCCGACGAAGTCGGTGCTATGTATGGCGGGCTCGAGGTCGCTGAGTCGATTCGCATTGGTGGGCTTAAGGAGATTCGTGATGCGATTCGTAAGCCGTCTATTTTAAAGCGGGGCATTAAGTTCAATATTCCGCTGGATGCCAGAACACCGAGCTACGACGATACGGGCGATGCCGCTCAGAAAAATTACGTTGAGATGTGGAACTTCGAGTTCTGGCAAAAGTTTCTGGATAACCTGGCCCTTCATCGCTATAACACGCTGACGCTTTGGAACCCCCACCCGTTTCCTTCGATTGTTAAGCTGCCGGATTATCCCGACGCGGCCCTGGAAGATGTGTGCATCACGAATTTGAAACCGACCTATGTATCTAAGGCTTGGAAAGACCCTCAGTTTGTCTCGCCGGAGGTCCTCAGGAACCTTAAGGTTGTAAAGAAAATGTCGATGAACGATAAGATAGAGTTTTGGCGGCGGGTTATGAAATATGCGAAAGACCGTGGGATCGATATCTACTTCATAACGTGGAACGTGCTGATGAACAGCGCTGAAGGCAAGTACGGCATCACTACTGCACAGGACAATCCGAGAACAATCGCCTATCTGCGTCAATGCGTTCGAGAAACGATATTGACTTATCCACTGCTTGCCGGCATCGGCGTCACCGCAGGCGAGAATATGAAAAATCGAAACGATGAATATGACCGTGAGAAATGGCTGTGGAAGACATACGGCCTTGGGATTATGGACGCAAAGAAACAGCAGCCGAACCGCCAGGTGCGGTTTATTCATCGTGTATGGAATACCGGCCTGGGTAAAATTATGAATGACTTTGCTGCCAATTACCCGGATCCTTTCGAGATCAGTTTCAAGTACGCAAGGGCACACATGTACTCATCTACCAAACCCCCTTTCAGCGGGTCGCTGCTGAAAGAAATGGAACAGTACGATGTGAAATGCTGGTGGAATTTGCGAAACGATGACATATTCAATTTCCGATGGGGCGACCCTGAATATGTACGGGAATTTCTCTCAAATCTTCCGCAGAAGACCGCGGGCTATCATATGGGCTCGGATGGATACGTCTGGGCTCGGGAATTTACCAGCCTTGAGGCGGAAACGCCGCGCGCTCTTGAAATTGAAAAACACTGGTACAAGTTTATGCTTTGGGGCCGATTGGGATATGACCTTGATATGAAGCCGGAATCTATTGAGAAGATTTTGCTTTGGCGGTTCCCTGAAACAAATGGTTTGGCTCTTTATGATACCTGGGCGACGGCGTCAAAGATAATTCCTCTGGTAAACCGGTTCCACTGGCGAGACTGGGATTATATGTGGGCGGTGGAAGGATGTATCGACCAGCGGAAAGGCTTTCATACGGTGCGCGATTTTATCACAAACGAAACGATGCAGGACAGCGGCATGATGTCGATTCAGGAATATGTCGACAAACTTCTTGCAAACGAACAGATGCAGGCTACAACGCCGATTCAGGTCGCCGAGCAGCTACAGAGTTATTCGGGCAAATCGCTCAAACAGGTCGAGTTGATTCGGCGCAGGACCACACAGATAAGCAGGGAGCTTAGATTAACATTAGGTGACATCGAGGCGATGTCGCATCTGGGCGGTTACTATGCATCTAAAATTCTTGGCGCTACTGAACTGCATTTGTTCGAGAAGTCGAAGGACCGGCGGAACAGAAAAGCAGCAATTGGTCATCTTCTTGAAGCACAGAGACATTGGGAGAATTACGCTTCGGTTGCCGCAAAACTGTACAAGCCCCAGCTTCTGGCACGTACTCGTGTGCTTGACTGGGTGAAAATTCTGGATGAGGTTAAGAGCGACGTAAAGATCGCACAACAAAGCAAGCTTAAAGACTAATCGGGACCTGTTCGGCAAAATCCGGCAATAAGGCCCTCATGCGGATTTGCAGGTGAGGTTCAAAAGGCCTAAAACCGCATATCAATATTAAAAACAATGTTTCTCATTCCCAAAAATGAGAAGTAAAAAGCTGCTAAATGTTATGCCTGGAAACACAGAAAGATTATTTAATCCGTAACCTCTTTAATGGCAGGAAATTAAAGAAATACCTTATTGCAACAGTTCAAACAGCTTGACTAAGGCACGGAAATTGCTTATAATAACGTAGGTAGTGTGATGATTTTGGAGGCACCGGTACGTAAAAATACTTCCTGATTTTGAACAGCTTAGTTCAATGTGTTTGGATTGTTTAGATTGTATCCACGACCACATGTGGAAAATTAGGAGTGAGGAAATGGTTATGAAGTTGAATTTTACGAAAGTTTGTATTCTGGCTCTTTTGGTTGGAATATTAACACCTACAGTGGTAATGGCGTTAGCGCACTCAGACCTGTTTAGCTGTGGCGGATGCCATACGCCGCACAATGCCGAGGCATTGCCGGGCGTACCTTTGTGGAACGGCCTTGAGACAACTGTTACGTTTACAACAATGTACTCCAGCGATTCGTTTCAGGGTGCTATCGATGGCCAGCCCGGCGGCGATTCAAAACTGTGCCTGGGTTGTCACGATGGCGCCAATCCCGACTTTTCGTGGATGAATCCGGAATTTACGTTTGGGGCCAGTGATTTGGCAAATTCTCACCCTATCTCATTTATATATGATTCAGCACTGGCTACCCTCGATGGCGCTTTGAAAGACCCATCGGAGGCAAGTTCAATTGGAGGAACTATCCTCGAAGACCTGCTGGACCCGGATAGCAAGGTGCAGTGCAGCAGTTGTCATGATGTTCACACATCCGGCGTCGGCGATAGTTTGTTGCGGGGCTACGATTACGGCATCCGGCATGGGCCAGAGTTGTGCCGTATGTGTCACATAAAATAAGCAGCTATGGTGCAAAGCAACGAAAAGCTATACGAACCAATATCCTGCGCTACATGGGGTGCACCGGGCTACAATCAGGACAGTGAAAGTAGTTTTTTTTCAGTTCGATAAATGCAGTTTCCGACAATTCTCAGAAATGAGACATTCGCATTTATAGCATTTCCCGGGCGGTTAAGAAAATATGTATCTTGTTAATTTTTATGCGCTTTCGCCGAAATTGCCGAAATAATACTCGTGAAAATATATAAATCAGTATTATTAAAGAGCTTAACACTTATTACCCTGGTTTTGATTGTGGGGATATTTTCAGGATGCCCGTCTGTCCGGGACGAACAGCAGACGTTAAAACCGGTGTTCTTTCCAAATCCACCTGAGACGCCGCGTCTGCAGTTCCTCAAGTCTTATTCCGGGCCCGATGATCTTGGGGCCGTTAAAGCCAGTGCTTTCGAGAAATTCGTACTCGGCGAGCCCGAAATAATGGACGGTATATCAAAACCTTACGGAGTGGCGATTTCCAGAGGCAAATTGTATGTGTGTGATGTCGGCAAAAGAATGGTAGAGATGCTCGACCTTGAGAATGGAACGTTTGGTTATTTGACAAAAGACCAGCGCTTGTTGAATCCTGTGAATATATACATTGATGACGATGATATCAAATATGTAGCGGACCCAACGGTTGGCGTGGTATTTGTCTTTGATCAGAATAATAACCTGAGTGCAATGTTGGGCAAAGAATCGAAGATTAATCCCATAGATGTAGTTGTCCGTGGACCTCGATGTTATGTTACGGACTTTGGCAGTAACCGGGTTTTTGTTTTAGACAGGACTACCGGCAGGGAGATTGCTCGTATAGGTACAGAAAGCAAAACGGATAGACTGATAAATTCTATTGGTGAATTGCCTGCCGGGGAATTCTCGCTCATTAGTGATTTGGCTCTCGACCA
>Ga0307378_10003447_pt1 | contig 23203 bp, 22 predicted proteins | sample UN1MG_FD_202238 | JGI IMG/M metagenome (GOLD analysis project Ga0307378, IMG submission 202238) | Soil microbial communities from Risofladan, Vaasa, Finland - UN-1 | ecosystem: Environmental > Terrestrial > Soil > Coastal area > Acid sulfate soil | place: Finland: Risofladan, Vaasa | collected...
TCTTCTTCATCTTCATGCCTTATCTCATCAACTTCTTCTTTCCTGCCCCAACCTCTATACAATTTATCGGGATAATTTAACACCATTCCATCAACCTCTGAGGAGATATTTTTATAACCATGAACTACTCCCGTAGGAACAATTACCCTAATTGGATTATCTTCTCCTCCGATTACCTCCATATAATTTTCATAGGTCTTACTTTCTCTCCGATTATCCCAAAGTTTTATTTTAAAATTGCCCGGTCCTATAAAGGAGAATATATCGGTTTGCTGAAGATGTTCGTGAGGCCCTCGGGCTATTCCGGGCTTAGTAAAAGATACATAGCTCATTGCTGGTTTTAATCTATCAGGAAGGATATCTTCCCGAAACGTTTCGACTAAATAACCTCTTTCATCCGTATATTTGGTTAATTTTTTGATAAGAACTCCTTCAATATCACCTTTTTTAAAATTCATATAACTCTCATTTCATTTTTATCTTTTCATTCAAGATTACTCTTAAATATTTTTTATAATCATTTTCCGGCGATTGATTGATTATTTTTTTTAGTTGATCCTGTTCAATATAACCCATCCGATAGGCTACTTCTTCAATACAACCAATCTTTAATCCCTGTCTTCTTTCAATGGTAGCAATATAATTAGAGGCATCCATCAGACTATCCGGGGTTCCGGTATCTAGCCAGGCATAACCTCTTCCTAAAAGTTCTACTTTTAAATTACCTTGCTTTAGATATTCTGAATTTACATCGGTTATTTCCAACTCCCCTCGAGCTGAGGGCTTTAATTTTTTAGCAATATCTACCACCTCATTATCATAAAAATACAAGCCAGGTACTGCATAATTTGATTTGGGATGTTTAGGTTTTTCCTCAATACTTATAACTTCATTATTTTGATTAAATTCGATGATTCCATATCTTTGAGGGTCTGAAACCCAATAGCCAAAGATACAGGCTCCACTTTTAAGATTTGCCATTCTCTGTAATGTTATAGACAGGCTATGACCATAGAATATATTATCACCCAGTATCAAACATACTGAATCTTTCCCAATAAAATCCTTTCCAATAATAAAGGCCTGGGCAATCCCCTCTGGCTTGGTTTGTTCTTGATAGGAAATATTTAGGCCAATTTCTTGGCCATCTCCAAAAAGCTCCATAAATTTAGGCAGATCCTGAGGAGTTGAAATGATTAAAATATCTTTAATCCCGGCTAACATTAAAGTAGACAAAGGATAATAGATCATTGGTTTATCATACACTGGAATTAATTGTTTGCTTATTGCTTTGGTTAAGGGATTGAGGCGGCTTCCTGAACCCCCGGCCAAAATTATGCCTTTCATTAGTTATGCTCCTTTACAATTTATATTATGATTTTTTACTTTAATTTTAATATACTTTATATTAATTTCGTATAAAAATATCTGGAAAATTCCAACATAGTTTCTAATTATTTTATATATCTTTTAAATGCTTAATAGAGAAACTTCTTATTTTCTCTATTATATCTTCTAACCCATTCTAATTGAAGATTATAATTCAGAATTTGATTTCTTTATTATCTTTATACGTCTTAATCTAATCCCGAATTTTCTTCTTGTCCAAAGATAAATTCTTTTTATATTTAAAGGATATCTGGTGCTCTAATCTCCCATTGTTGTATAAATTTTATTATAATAACTTTTATGTTTTTTTAATACTTTTTTAAGAGTTACAAAATATTTTTCTGACATTGAATACCCCGAAGATTTATGGTAGATAAATATTGGAATCACATAAGAATCAAAACCAAGTCTTTTAACACTTAAACAATAGTCTACAGCATACAAATGCCAATCATTGCATGCATTCTCATCAAATTGAAGTTTAACAAATACAGATTTTGGAATTATTGTCAAACACTCATCCACTGTTTGTACTTCTGTAGGTTTTCCAATTTGTATTTTCCCAGCAAATCTTGGAGGATTATCATGTTTAATATTTGTTATAACTCCGTCTTTATTCTTCGACTTTCCAGCTACCCCTGCAATTCCCAAATTGGGTAATTCATCTAACATTTTTTCAACTTCTTCTAATAATGTATTTGTAGACAAATCCACATCTTGATGTACAAACATTATATGTTTTCCCTTTGCCTGTTTTCCACCATAATTTAAAGCTTCTGCTGCTGACTTAAATTTGCCTTGCGTATTATATAAATTAATAAGTTAATAATTTACTGTTTAATTTTCTAAAATTTTTTTATCATTATAAACACATACTATTGAAATCATATAAGCCACCTTTTAAATTCTTTATATTGTATAAGTTGCGTATCCTCTTTCTTTAAGCATATCACCACCAAGTTTTCATAATTAATTCTAAAGACACTTTCCAAGCACTCAATTGTATCTTTCCAGCCATTCCAGTTTAAGACAATTAAGGCAATTCCAGGAGTATTTGTTTTTGATGAACATGTATCATTAACTATTTTACTCATTTACCTTTCTCCATTAACTGTCATATTTGCATATACTTTCAGTTGGTTTCATTATTTTTCTCACATTTTTATAAAAACACCTATACCTGCCCAACCTTGTTTCTCATTCTTTATTATTTCTTTGCATTGATTAGGGTATTGTTTTTTCAATTCTTTCCAAAAAACATGGACAAAACAACCGGTTTCTGGGGAATGAATTGCGATGTCATGCAATGCTATACTACCTCCCTTTTTAACAAGCGGGCTGTACATCTCAAAATCTTTCTTTACCCCATCATAGGTATGGTCTCCATCAATAAATAAAAAATCTAAAAGAGCGCCATTTAAAATTACTTTAACTTCTTCTAATGTTTCTTGTTGATGAGAATTTTTTCTCAATAAATAAAGCTTTTTAGACTTATCGACAAAAGCGTTGTAAAATAGTACTCTCCAATAAGTGTACCCGCCGCCGAATTGTCCCTTTAGTAAGTCCAAGCTTATTATAAGTCCATTTTCTTTTGCTAATTTACAAAAAGAGAATAAAGATCCTCCTTTAGCTGTTCCGATTTCCATAATTACTTGAGGATTAATTTCCTTAAAAGTCTCTAAAAGTGCTACAAACTCTTTTTTTATTTGCGCGGGCTTAAATGCTTTTAAAAATTTGTTGGAAATAAAATTAAAGCTTTCTTCTGGATTTGTTGAAGAAAATTGTTTTAAATAATTTAATACATTTTTTTTATTAAGCATTAAATAAAACATAGTGATGAGAGGGTTTGTTAAGTTTTTAATTTCATTTATTATTTTGTTCCAAATTTTAAATAACAAAATCTTTAATCCATCCTTCTTAATGATTTTTAAAGCTTTTAAGATTATGCCTTTCACATTCTCCATACCTCCTAATTTTCAATTATAAATTTATCAACAAACCATTTAACGGTTTTATTCATGCGGATACAGAGAACCATCCCCTGTATTTTTAATTAGATAATCAGCTTCCTTGTAGGGGTTCTAATCGGTATCCAAGGTCCTTTGGGCTAGTAATCAGGCTCTGTCTACTTTTAGGAGTTGAACCCATATTTATTCCCTTAGCTGAGCCTTGGAGAAATGGTTGTATTGAGAAATTTCAAGATACCTTTGAGCATAGGTTTTTTAGAAAGATAGTATTTTCCGATTTTCAAGATTTACAAAGCCAAGCCAAAAGATTCGAGATATTTCACAACCAGAACCACCGCTACAGTTGTCTTAACGGACAAACCCCTAATGAAGTATTAGAAAACAACAAATTTTCCTTAAGAGCGTTTCCCGATAATTTCTCCTGGGATAGTCTTAAAGAAAGACCTAAGACCGGAAATATTCACCTGATCAGATTTATTAGATCAAATAGGATATTAGATATCTTTGGAGAGAAATTTTCGGTTAATAAAAGTCTGGTGTATGAGTATATAAGAGCTATTATAATTGTCAAAGAACAAAAAATAAAATTATTTCATCAGGATAATTTAGTTGATGAAATTGACTACGAACTTCCTGATTAAAAGTGTATGATCTTATACTGCGATATTAAACCGGATATACGATGTTATGATATATAACATCTACTCGTTAAGATAAAATAACACACCTTAAATGAAAAACTACGATCATGTGATTAACTTAACAAACCTACTAAGTATTCAGCTATCCTGAAAGAAGACCCCTTAATTCCGTTAAAATAATCCTCAATGAGATCAGTTTCTTTAGATAATATTTCCTCATAAAAATTTGATTCATGACTTAACCTAAAAATAACTCTTTTTAAGTCTGAAGAGCTATTTGCAAAGGGCAAACCGAATTTTTCCCAATCATTCTTACAGTATGGTGGCAATACCTTTACTACTGGTTTCATAAAGGCCATAGCTTCATACAAAGAGGTAGAAGTTGACCCAACTATGATATCAGATTGATTAATAATAGGTAATATATCATCGTCCAAGACAAGTTGCTCAGGAGAAATCAATCTTTCTTTAAAATAGTACTTGTAATCTTTTTTTGACTCTTCTGGATGTAGTTTATATGTTATTTTAAAATTTTGGTCCTTAGTAGCATTTATAAAAATATCTAAACATTCTTTGTTTAATTGGTCCTTTAAAAAAGGTGAACAAACATATAATATTTTCGACATATCGCTTTTTCTAAGTCGCGCTTCCATTTTTTCTCTTTCTATCTTAGTTAACGCCTCTTCTAATTTAGGGTTACCTAAAACTATAGAAGGTCTTACATCATATGAGTCATTTAATATTTGCTGATGGTATTTTCCCCACAAAAATACCAAATCAGCTCCTTTGTAATCATTAAACCTATCCTCTAAACTAGAAAAACCATGCTGTATCAATACATTAGCTGGTTTATTATTTAAAGAATTTATTGCGTCTAAACAACCGGGATTCAAAATATAATGTATGCCGTATATACATTTAGGCTTAATATGATTTAAGAAAGAAAATGTCGTCTCTTTATCCAAAGCATATTTTTGAAAAAATATTTTGATTAATCTTTGATAAAAAATATTGATTTTAATTTTTTGAAACCACTTAAGTAAATGAGGTAAATAATAGTGTTTATATTTTTTTTTAGCTTCTAACACTATTTTAAAATTAATAATATCTTCATAGACATAATATTTTACATTCGGCAGAAAATCCATATGGGGAAGAATCTTTCTTTGAATAATGAATGCTATCGAAATGTTTTTTTCAGCAATCTTTTTGGCAACAGGATCAATCAAATTTTTAAGATCCTTTCGAGGGAAATAAAAAAACAATATATCACATTCTCCCACATTTTCTAAAGAAGAGCTTATCTTCTTTTGCCCATTTTTAATACAGTAATAATCTAACAAAAAATTGGTTGCAATAATTTTCTTTAAGGGTAGTTTATGTTTTTTTTGACTAAAAATAAATCTATACATTATATCTATATTATTCTTTATGAAAAAAGGAGTATCATTTTCATTTACTAGTTCTATTAGTTTTTCATATGATTTATACATTTTAAATCACACCCTCAATTCAATAATTAATACCTTAAAGAAATCACAAAATTGCTTTTAACATTGCCTTGAACTGTTAATTTGAATTAATTAGTTCTCCATAAGTTCTCTGATCAATAATTTCACCTCGATTTATCATATAGGCTACATCACAATTCTTTACAGTCGTAAGCCTGTGAGTAATAATAATCAATGTTTTTAACTTAGGTGTGTTTTTAATTGCATCAATAACCCCCAACATAATAAACCTCATAAAAACAATGCCTCTTACAAATTCACTTTCGCCATAACCCTAAAAGACGCACTTGAATTCATTAATTCATCATAAGCACCTTGACGCCTATTTTCCCTTTATCGATCAAATAAATGATATCACAATCCTTCACCCTGGTCATCCGGTAGGCAATAATAATCAAGGTTTTAAGTTTTGCTACATTATTTAGCGCTTCAAGAACTGCAGATTCGATAATTCCATCAAGAGAACTTGTAGCTTCGTCAAGCACCAAAACTTCCGGATCATGATAAAGGGCTCTGGCAATGCCTACCCTTTGACCTTGTCCTTCACTTAGCCTAATCCCTCACTCTCTTACTATAGCCTGATAGCCATTGGGCAATTCCAAAATAATGAAGTCATGAAGATTAGCGATTTTTGCAGCTTGCTCTACCATTTCCCGGTCAATCTTTTCATCAGGAATACTAAAGGCAATATTATTCGTTATAGTATCATCACTTAAGTAAATGTGTTGGGGTATATAACCTAAATTTTTTGCCCATCTTCTAACTTTTAATTTTATATTTGATTTCTTTTTACTCGTATTTTTATTTATAATGTTAATTATATAATCCTGCTTCAGCCATTCTAATAATTCTAATTCAGAAGAGAAATAATATACATTAATTTTATCTTTCCCTTTTGCTAATTTATCTACACAGTATTTAAACTTATACATTTTACTTAAATTCCTTTTTGCTTGCACCTGAAGATAATCAAACAACTTATACCCATCAACCTCTAAATATTTTGAAAATATTTCTTTTGCGTCTTTCATCGCCTTGTTAACAAATATATCTATTCTTTTATAATCATTATCATCTAAAATATCATCAATAAAAAGAACCTCATTCCCTTTAAAATCATCAAATGGTTCCTTAAAAAAGGTTAAAATTATTCTTTTTGATTTATCCTTTTCTATAAAATCCTCTACATTTTTATCAATAAAATCACAGACAATCATTAGATATATCCACCTTACCTCATTTTGGTTTATTTTATAAAATCCTATAAATTTACTTCTTCAATGCTTTTATTCTTTCCCCAATCAATTTATATATCCTATAATTAAAAAATTTATCAAAGAAATAAGCTACCACAAAATAAATTACTGCTCCGCTAACTATTAAAGAAAAAAATTGAACAAAGCCAACTTTAATAAAAAGATAATTTTTCACGCCAAAAATCCCACTCATCATTATTCCCGTATTTATCATCGCCAACAAAATAGGCCTAATAAATTCTACCACAGAACATTTCGATATCTTAATAGCCATATAACAATGAACTGGCAGGATAATTAAGGTACTTAAAAGAAATGATATCGCTGTACCGGTTATCCCCCATTTCAAAGATAAGGGAAAAATAGTAATTGCTAAAATTATTACTCCCACAGCCTCTATTTTTGTCCCAATTGATGGTCTCCCTACTGCTTGAAACATAATTCCTGCTGGAGTAGTTATAAAACCAATTATCGCACTAAGACATAATATTTGAATTACCGGCACGATAGTAATCCATTTATCAGTTAAAAATAGATGGGTAAAATCCCAACTTAATATCAATAATCCACCAGCCATTGGCAAACCGAAAAAAGTTAAAAGCTTTAAAGTTAATAAATATGCTCTTTTGAGTCGTACTGTAACCTTTTGCAATTGAGAATAAACCGGGTATCCTACTTGCCAAATTATTACTATTAATTGTTGAAATAATCCTGTTGAAAATGCCTCAGCTCGATTAAAAAATCCAAGCATAGGTATTCCTAAGAATTTTCCCACAAACATAGTGATACCTTGGTTTCTTATTATTACAATTATTGAGCTTCCGAGAATCCATTTTCCAAAATTAAATAACTCTTTCGCCTTATTAATATTAAAATCTAGATGAGGTCGATAAGGATGCATAATATATGAAATTACACAACCCACCAAGCCCCCTATCACACTTGCCCATACCAAAGCCCAAACATTTCTTAAGATAAAAGCTAATGGAATAACCACAATTATGTATATTATTTGAGGTACTATATTAAAGATAAACTGTCTTTTAAAATCAAGTTTCTTTCTAAAATAAATAATACCAATATTCATTAAGCCCTGAAAAATTAGGCTAAAAGAAATTACCCGCAAAATTGCAATAGCTGCAGGTTCATTAAAAAAGCGAGCAAACAAAGGTGCTAATAAAAATATAATAAAAAACAATATAGAATATTTAACTAATTCAAAGGTCCAGGCAATATCTAAAAATTCTTCTGGTTTTTCTTGTTTTTGAATTAATGCTGAACCAAAACCAGTTGTAGTTAAACCCTGCATCATAGACACTATAGCAGTAGCAATAGCCAGTAGCCCAAAATCTGAAGGTAATAACAATCTTGCTAATATAATTGAGCTAATTATTCCCAAACCTCTGCTGCATATTCCGGATACCGTTACCCAGAGAGCACCTTTAGTAACTTTACGGGATAAATCACCATCGATTCCTGATAATATTTCAATTTTATTCTCTTTTACTGCATTCATAATTACTACTTATAATCTTTTACTTTCTAATAAAATTCTACTTTGTATTTTTACTTTACTATTCCCCACTTTAATGGCGTGCCTTTTTTAATATCTTGGGTGGTTCGCTTACCTAATATTTCTTTAAAATACTTCGGGTGCAATCCATACCCAGGTCTTATGGAACGAACATTCTCTTCAGTAAAAACTTCTCCAGCTTTTATATCTTTTACTACAAATAAAGAACGGGAAAATTCACGACTTTTTTTCATCTTTTCAGTTAAATCATAAGAAACTTCACCTAAAGCTTTTTCTACCTCTCTTACTGATTTTACCATTGCTTTGAATTCTTCTGGTTCTAAAGAAAAGGCAGCATCTGGTCCGCCTAATTTTCTATCTAAGGTTAAATGTTTTTCAATTATACAAGCTCCCAGGGCAACAGAAGCGATAGGAACAGATATACCTAAAGTATGATCAGATAAACCCACCACAGTTTTAAAAGTATCTGCTAAATTGGGAATGGTGTTTAAATTTATTTCTTCTAAGGGTGCAGGATAAGCACTGGTACATTTAAGTAAAGCTATTTGCTCGTTCCCCATTCTCTTACAGGCATTTACTGCTTCTTCTATATCAGAAAGAGTAGCTATGCCAGTAGATATAATTATCGGCTTTCCTCTTGATGCCACATATTCAATTAATGGGATATCCGTAATTTCAAATGACGCTATTTTATAAGCTGGAACGTTTATCCCCTCTAAAAAATCTACTGCTGTTTTATCAAAAACAGAAGAAAAACAAATTAAACCTTCGCTTTCTGCAATCTCTTTTAATTTTGGCTGCCACTCCCAAGGAGTATATGCCTTCTTATAAAGTTGATAAAGGGTCTGACCATCCCATAAGGTACCCTGTTTTATCTGAAAATATTCATTGTCACAATCAATAGTTATGGTATCAGGTGTATATGTTTGAATTTTTACTGCATCTGCACCTGCTTCTTTAGCTGCTTTAATAAGCTTTACAGCATTATCAAATTTTTGTAGATGATTTGCTGACATTTCAGCAATTATAAAAACAGGATTATTTCCTCCTATCTTTTTATTCTTAATCTTAAACTTTAACATATATCTAAACCTCTTTTATATAAACCTTTGATTTATTTCCTTTAATTATTTGGTTATCTAAAAATATGAAATTAGCCTTTTCAAAAGATTTAATTGAAGGTATATTATCATATTTAATATATGCTTTAATTAATTTTATGCTTTTAATTTTCAATAATTCATTTATAGACTTATCTATCACAAAATAAGATAAGCCTAATCCCCGTATTTTTTCCCCTAAGCTGATATTTATTATTGCTTCCTCTTTTTTTGTATTTATATCAAAACGTACTTGTCCGTAAAATTTATCTAAAGCATCAACAATAGCAAAGTAAATACTATTTTCATCTTCTAATTTCTTTTTTAACCATATTAAATGATTTTTCCATTTTATTTTCTCAGGATTAAAAGAATTTTTTCTTACTAAATCATCATTTGATAAATTAAATATATTTAAAGCATCTTCAAAGATAACTTTCCTTAAAATTAGAACGTTTTTGAAAAAATTGAACAATAATATTTTAATTATCCTTATGCTCCCTTTTCCATCAACAAATTTTTTTCCTATTTTAGATTTAGTTTCTCTTAATTTTATATTTTTCAAATGCTTTAACAATCTATCTACTCTTGCTATTATATTATCTTCGTTGTACCATCCGGCATTTCCCAAAAAACCTATTTTCTCCCATTCCCTAATGCTTCCAAGTTGGTTTTCTGCAATACAAATTCCCACGGTGGGTACTCCTATTCTGGCAAGTTCATATAAGGTTTGGCCGCCTGCAGAAATAGCTATATCAGATTTTAACATAGTTTCTTTTATTTTTTGGGCATTTGGATAGTAAATTAAATTCGTACTTTTATCTTCTTCTTTTTTTTCTTTTTTGATTTCATCTATATTTTGAAAAGCTCTCCCAATAATTATGTTCTTTTTTAAATTTGAATATTCTTTGTTTAAAAATTTTAAAATTTTCGGGGTCATATTCTTTGCATCATCCCCACCAAAAGTAACCATTACACTTTCAATTTTTTCTTTTATTTTCTTTTCTGGTACTTCCCAAAATTCTTTTCTTAGAGGAGTATATTTGGTCCCAAGAAGATATGTTATCCCATCTTTTTTAGGATAATTTAACTTTTCTGCATGAATATTTCCATTTAGTACAACACCATCTGGATAATCTAATCTTTTATCATCATCAATATACACAGGGATTTTTACTAAATCTGATAAAGTGTTATAGAATGAAATATCCGCTAAGTAAGAATCGATAATGGCAATATCCGCATCTTTTATTAATTTAAATATCTTATCTGGTTTTTCAATCCAATTTAATAATTGGTAATTTGCGCCATTTAATAAACATTCAATATCATTATCTCCATTTATTGTAAATTTTGGCTTTATTCCTTTTTCTTCAAAAGCCTGATAAAGAGAAAGGCATCTGGTTACATGCCCAAAACCTATGTCTTTACCGCCTTCGGTTATTATAAAAACTTTCATATCTTTAAGTTAATCTCCTAAATCCAGCATGGCAAATAGGACCTTTTAAATATTTTTCAGGATTTCCTTCTTTTATTGCTTTGGATATAAAATTAAATGCTTCATCTACCGCTTCTAAATATTTTTCAACATGTTCATCCTTATGCGCAAAAGAGGCATAGAATGCTGTCGTTGCTAAAAATCCATTTTCAAGCATTAATTGAGTAAACAAAGTTTTTAAAACTAAAGGATTATCATAATTAAAGGAAAAATGTCCTAAGGGATTAATACCAGAAACTGTTATATTCAAACCATGTTTATCTGATAATTTTTTCCAACCTTCTTGCACCTCTTTACCAATATTGATTAGATGTTCTGGAATATTATTTTTTTTTAGCTTTTTTATCGTAGCTAATGCTGCAACTGGACCTATTCTTTCCGTCCAATATGTACTACTAATAAAACTATCTTGAGCAACTTCCATCACTTTTGGTTTCCCTATTATTGCAGCCATAGGATAACCATTACTTATTGCTTTTGCAAATACTGCAATATCTGGCTCCACTTTAAAATTTAAATGCGCTCCACCTATATTTAGTCTCCATCCAGAGGTTACTTCATCAAAGATTAAAACTATTCCTAATTTCTTAGTTATTTCCCTGATAGTCTCTAAAAATCCTTCTTTAGGATAATAATTTCGAATGGGTTCCATAACAATTACACCAACATTATCTTTATATTTATATATTAATTCTAAAAAAGCATCTCTATCATTATAATTAAAAGGAATAGCTGTCCCTTTCAAACCTCTTGGAACACCTTTAGGTTCTAACCCTGGCAAAAGATGTCCATCTAAAGCTTCATCCTCTGCAAGATTTGCAGATAAATACCAATCATGCCAACCATGATAACCACAAAATAAAATTGTATCTTTGTTTGTTTTGGCCCTTGCTATTCTAACGGCAATAGCCATAGCTTCTCCACCTGTCCGGGCATACCTTACCATTCTTGCCCATGGATGAAGTTCAATTAATAATTCAGATAGTTCTACCTCTTCAGGACAATTGAGAGTACACATATTTCCTTTATCTATTGCTTTTTTTACAGCAGCATTTATATCTTCATCAGCATAACCTAGTATACAAGCACCAATGCCCATATAACTCATATCTATATATTCATTTCCGTCCAAATCCCACACTTTACAGCCTTTAGCTTTATCGTAATAAGCAGGCCAAAAATCAGGAAGAAACATTTCTGGTCTTTTAGATAATAATTGTGTTCCACCAGGGATAATTTTTTTTGCTTTTTTGTATAAATCTTGTGACAAGCCCATTTATTTATTCCTCCTTTTTAATATTTATTTTAGGTTCTCGATTTCATTTCTTAAAGAAAGTCCCAAACCTTCATTTATTTTGCTAGATTTATTTATTTCCAGATATTCTGGATGTTCTTTTAATAAAAGAATAACATCATCAATTGTGAAAAAGGGATCTTTTTTATAAAAATGCTCAATTATTTTTTCTACAAGAATAAAATCATCAAGAGAATCTACGGACAGTTTAAATTTATATTCGTCTTTATATTTTCTGAAGCCCTTCTTAAATATTGGATTATTGCGAATCCACAGAGTTACATGTTCTCGCTCTGAAAATTTCAAGGCATTTTTCCATGCTTCTTTTAAAATCTCGGTTTTAAACACTTCTACATCAAATCCATCTTCGTAATCAGGCTCAAAACTATTTGTAAAATAATCCAAATTATTAGTATAGAAATAATTAATTGCAAAATCAATAATATTGTAATGATGTAATGGACAGTCTGCGGTTAAACGAACAACAGTATCAGGAAAAAGATCCTGGCTAATAGCACATTGATAAAACCGGTCTAACACATCATTTAAACTTCCTCTAAAAACCGCTATGTTATTTTTAATACACCAATTTACTATAAGATCATCACTTGAACTTCGCGGAACAGCAATAACAAACTTACTAACTTTCTGGGAAGGTAAAATACGTTCCACCATATAAGAAAGAAGAGGTCTATCCATTATCTGTTTTAATACCTTTCCGGGAAGTCTATTAGAAGTCATTCGTGCTTGAATAATAGCAATAGTTTCACGCATTTCATCTATTCGCCTTTATTATTTTTAACTATATGTTTCTTAGTAAACTCATTAAATTCTTCTTCACTTATTCCAATTTCTTTTAAAAAAGAATCTAATATTTTAGGTCTTTTACCATCTAGTTCTTCTACTAACTTTAACGCTTGATCACGTCTTAATTTACCCTCCCTAATATCTTTGCTTGCCTGAAAGGTTGTGCGTCCAAAGCCTCTTTTAAGAAACTTTTCCCAATCTCTAACGGGTTCATAAGGACAATCTACTTTATCCCAATCTACATAAGTCCCTTCGACTTCAGCATGTTTCCAACCAAGTTCTTTAGTTATAATTTCTACATGTTTGAGTTGATCCCATGGTTCATAATTTCCTAAATATATAGCTTTCAATGGAAATTCCTCACCAGGCCACATCATCGGAAAAAGATCAACGAGTTCATAACCTGGTGGTATCATTGTTTCTGGTTTTATTCCTGCTTGAAAAACTTTTTCAAAATGTTCTTTATTCTGTTCCTCCATATCCTCGTATTTATAAGCCCCGTATGTCTGATATCGCGCTGAAGGTTCACCCCAAATTTGAAGAGGAATATTAAATGTTTTAGAGATTCTCGCAGGAAATGCTCCAACACCATTATGACAATGCCAGCAAAAATCACCAAATACCTCAATTCCTCTACGACATAAACCATTACGTAAACCATTACCTAATGTAAACCGCAGGTGATCACAATCTAGTTTCTTGGGTATTTCCATTAAATTCCACTCAGCTTCTGGAGATAGGGGAAATCCATGATCAAAAGTCACAACGAGTGGTTTTAAACCATATTTTTGAACTACTGCAAAAAGAGTATAAGTAGTATCTTTCCCTCCGCTAAAACCTATAATACACTCATATTTATTACCTATACTTTTTGCATAATCTTTATATCTTTTTACAATTTCCTTAAAAATTCTTTCTCTTTCTTGCCAGTTTATTTCAACTTCTTTTTCATATTCTCTACAAATGCTACAAACCCCATTTTCATCAAATGTTATCCCTGCCCACGTTTCCGGCATCACACATTTTGTACATCTTCTCATTTTGTCTTTCCTCCCTTTATTTTTCATTTATAATTCCCATAAGTATAATATCTACATAGTTTTCATTTAAAAAACAATGACTTTTCCGAATACCCTCTATAATATATCCATTCTTTTCAAAAGCTTTCTGAGAACCAACATTTTCTTTATAACAACCAGCTGTTAGTTTATGTAGATTTAATTTCTTAAAAGCATAATCAGTAACAAGTTTGATAGCTTCAGTTGCATAACCTTTCCCCCATACACTCTTCTCCCCAACGATAATCCCAATATCTGCCACCCTATGAATCCAATTTATGGGACCCAACTTAATATTCCCCACATGAATATTGTCTTCCTTTTGTATAATTGCTAAAAAAACATAATTCGGATCTGAGTTTATTCTATTAACATATTCTAATAGCTTTTCTTTTGACCAAGGATAAAAACGAGATTCTAAATATTGATTTACTTCATAATCATTCATCCAATTGTAATAGTTGCCACTTACATCATCTATTCTTACTCCTCTTAAATAGATATTTTTACCATATAAAAAAGGCTCAAATGAATTTTTGCTCATGTAACCTCCTTCAATTTATTTGCCATTTATAGGGAATGATTATATCTTCATCTTCAATCTTCATGCTTTTGAGAAAATTATAACAATCTAGATCGATACCTTTTTCAATTGCTTGTAAATTCTCTTTTAAATTTTCTATATTGTCAACTCCAATAACAACCTTGTCAACAAATTCAGTCATCAAGACAAACTTTAAGCAAAGGAAAGACAAAGACATATTATTATTTTCTGCTATTCTATTTAAAATAATTACTTTTTCTTTTATTTTATCAAAATAACTAGGCATTTCTTCTGGCTGTTTTAAAAGTAGTCCTTGTAAAAAAACAGAACGAACATAAATTTCTACATTCATATCCTTTAATCGAGAGAAGTATTGCTCGAAACGTTGGTCAAAAATTGAGTAAGGAAACTGAATAATATCGACATTAATTTTCTTTTCAAATAAAAAATCGAGTTCAGAAGGATAATATAGCGAGAATCCAATTTTCTCTATTTTACCTTGTTCCTTTAATTTTTTTAGAGCTTCCAAAATATATTCTTGGTTTTTAAAAGATTGGAAATCATGAATGAGGTATCCATAGATTTTGCTTTGTTTCAGTCTATTTAAAGATTCGCAGAAAGAACTATTTACATCTTCTAAAGAAATATCTTTTGGTAGTTTGGAAATAACTTTAAAATTAAAACCATTTCTATTTATAGTTTCTCCTAACACTTTTTCACTATCTCCATAGTTATAAGCGGTGTCGAGAGTATCAATTCCACTTTCTTTAGCATATCTGAGTATTTGTACAACCTCTTCATACGGGATTTTACCCCTTGCATTATTTATTCCATAATTCATTCCAAATTGTGCAGTTCCAATAGCAATTCGATTAGCGTTAATCATTTTTAAATTCTCTAAAAACATTGAAAATAGTATTAGTTATATAATTTATGTTAGAATCTATTAACAATGTATACAATGACATGATCTTCTCTTCTACCTCAACCTTTTTAAAACTCTTGGGATAACCTATAAAAGATTTTTCAGAGAGCTTTTTAGTGTTCTTTCTGAAAATTCCTTCTGAATAACCTCTCGATAGTATTATTGAGATAATTTTCATTTCTTTTCCAATTCTTTTCATATTTTCATAATTACTTGACATAATATATAACTACTTTCTTGACTGCATTTATAACGTCTTTAACATCTTTATCAGTCATTGCAGGAAATATTGGAAGTGTAATTGCTTCTTCATAGTATTTTTCAGCATTAGGACATAATCCTTTTTTATATCCTAATTTCTGATAATAAGGGTGCCAATAAACTGGGATGTAATGAACCTGAACGCCTATATTTTCTGCACGTAACGCTTCAAAAATCTCTCTTCTTGAGACCTTTAGTTTATCCAATTTTAGTCTTATGACATATATATGCCAAACAGATTTTACATTTTTATCTTCAGCGGGAAGAAATATTTCTTCAATATTCTTGAACTCTTCATTATAATAAGAAGCAATTTCTCTTCTTCTCCTAATAAACTTATCTAATTTCCTGAGCTGACTAATCCCAAGAGCGCATTGAAAATCAGTTAATCTATAATTATATCCTAGTTCTTGCATCTCATAATACCAGGGACCATCATAATTTAATAACTTATCTTTTTCTTTGGTAATGCCATGGGTTCTGAATAACTTTAATCTTTCATAATATTCTTTATTATTAGTTGTTATCATCCCACCTTCTCCGGTAGTAATATGTTTTACCGGATGAAAGCTAAAAATAGTCATATCACTGATGCTTCCTATTTTTATACCTTGATAGGTCGCTCCTAAGGCATGAGAGGCATCTTCAATAACAACTAAATTATTTTTTCTTGCGATTTGTAGTGTCTCTTCTAAATCTGCTGGTAGGCCGGTAAAATCTACGGGAATTAGGGCACGGGTATCAGAGGTAATTTTTTTCTTAATTTCTTCAGGATCTATGTTTAAGGTATCTTCCCTAATATCAGCAAATACTGGAGTTCCTCCCTGGTAAATCACACAATTGGCTGAGGCAACGAAAGTTAATGGGGTAGTTATTACCTTCTCACCCTTGGATATTCCAGCAGCAAAACAAGCGGTATGGAGGGCTGCAGTACCAGAATTTACAGCTATTGCATAGCGGGCTCCAACATATGTAGCAAAACTATTTTCAAATTCCTCTACTTTAGGTCCTTGGGTTATCCAGTCAGATTGTAAAACCTCAGAGACAGCTTTGATATCGTCTTGATCTATCCATTGATGTCCATAAGGTAACATTTTGTCTCTAATTGGTTTTCCTCCATTAATGGCTAATTCTTCGGTCATTATAACTCCTCCAACATTATTTTCAGTTCTTTTTTAGTAAGCCATTGATTATTACCATCGCTCGAATATTTAAAACCGGAAGGTAAGGACTTCCCCTCTTTAAAATTATCTTTATTCCAAAAAGCGTGTTCAGGTTCTATTACAAAATAATTGTCAAATTCTTTTGCATTTCGAGCCTCTTCTTCAGTTAAGAGAATTTCATTAAGCTTTTCGCCTGGACGTATTCCTGTAACCTTCTTTTCACTTTTCGGGGCAATTACTTCTGCTAAGTCGACTACCTTCATACTAGGAATCTTGGGAATAAATATTTCGCCACCCTTCATCTTATCAAGACAATCAATGATAAAACGAACAGCTTGTTCCTGAGTAATCCAAAAGCGGGTCATCTTCTCGTCAGTTATGGTAATTATACCATCATTTTTCTGTCGTTGAAATATGGGAATTACACTTCCCCTACTTCCAACTACATTGCCATAGCGCACACAGCTAAATTTAGTCTTCCGCCCTCCAGTATAAGTATTGCCTTGAACGAAAAGTTTTTCAGCAACCAATTTGGTCGCTCCATATAGATTCACTGGATGAACTGCTTTATCGGTGCTAAGAGCCATTACTTTCTCTACATTATTATCAATTGCTGCATCAATTACATTTGCCGCTCCATTAATATTGGTTCTAACTGCCTCGATAGGGTTATATTCACAGGTCGGAACTTGCTTTAGGGCAGCGGCATGAACAACTATATCTACACCATTCATCGCACGATATAATCTATCTCTATCTCGCACATCACCGATAAAGAAACGTAACTTCTCGCTATTGGGAAATTCCTGAAACTGTTCTTGCATCTTTTGTTGTTTCAATTCACCCCGAGAAAATATACGAATAGCTTTTGGATTATGTTCTTGCAGGGCAATTTGAGTGAATTTTTTACCAAAAGAGCCTGTACCACCAGTAACTAAAATTACCTTATTTGAAAATGGCATATTATTTCCTCCGTTTAAATTCTGTGATTCATTATTTTTATTATTCAATTTTGAATTAGGAAAGTTAAAATAATTATTATTTGTTCATTTATTGAACTTGTATCTACAATACCATAAATAAAATATTATATCAATCGGGATAAGCAATCCTAGATTATTTATCTTACTTAAAAATTCGATAAGAGGGATAATATTCAAACACAACTTCTTTGGTTCCATTCCCTTCTAAGAATATACCCCAAAATGTATGGTAAGCGGGAAATATTTCTTTTTCTTCTCCATCTACCTTACATTTCCAATAAGGACTATAATTATTTGATGCAACCACAATCATAGATCCGTTTAAATTAACAGAAAGTACAATCTTATCTGGTGAGTAATATTTGACATTTATTTCTCCGAAATTATTTTTCAAATCATAGTTTATTAAATTTTGAGAAAATTCTTTCTCTATTAGTAAATTATTTTTAAAATACTTTACATCAGCCTTACTTAAAGCATTTAACAATTGATTACTATTTTCAAATACTTTAATTTGATTTATCAAAAAAAATCTTGGCAAACAATTTTTATTTTCATATATATAAAGCTGTCTTCCTTTGAAATTTTCTCTAATTAAATGCAAGCCTTTCTCTATCGTAGAAAGTTCATTAAATAATACTCTATCTTGAGATGTATTAGATGATAGTAAAGTCAAATTCTCATTCACAAGTGGGATAATTGAAATTATATATTTAGTATTGGCTAAAGAAAGTAAATCTAAATTATAATAATCAGAAAATACAATTTCTTTCAATTCATTAAAATTATCATCTGCAAAAAGATATACACGATTTCCCCAATCATGAAAATAATAATACATCCCTTTATTTTGCAAGGTTAGCGGCTCTATTACTTTACCCCAATAATTATGGTAAGTTTTTGAATAAAGCACCACATACCCATCAACCGTCTCTAAACCATATGCATTTGCATAAGCAGGATGTAAGTAATAAGCCACCGTAGCTACCCTAAAAGGAGAATCTTCAGATATATTTACTAAATTTTTTAAGTCTTTATTTTGGTAATTTGAAAAATAATTGCCTCCAGTTAGCCATTTAAATGCATTATCTTTTTTTATAATAAAAGTATTACAAATTAGAATAGATATAAGAATTATTCCCACAATGTTTTGCAATTTCCATTTTTTATCAGATATGCTTCCTCCCATCACACTCTTTTTTACCAAAATTATATCTTTTGGGATAAAATGCAAACCATATGCTCCCACTATTGCCCAAAAGAATGGTGCTAAAAGATAAAATCTATCTGCCTGGAATCCATGTAAAAAGGGGAACATTTTGTTAATGTAGGGAGACAGAGGTTCTGTTAGCGGACCAATAACTGCGCATACCATAAGCAATGATAAATTTATTATAAAATTACGGTCCTTTAGTTTGGAAAAATAGATTCCTATAGCGGCTAAACTTATAGGGATTAATCCATTTCTATTAATCATTAAATGACGCCTAACGGCACCAAAAAAAGCCATTAAAGAATCCAAAGTTATAGAATCTGGTCTAACCCAAAATACCCTATGAGAAAGAGGAGCATTCTTTAATAATGCTAAGATAGTTGGTATATACCATATTACCGTTGAAAAACAAAATATTGCAAAAAAGAATAGAAATTTAAATGAATATTTCCGTCGAACAAAAATAAACCAAAGTAAAGCTAAAGGCAGTACAAATGGCAAAACACCTGTAAATGAAGATGATAATGAATACAATGTTCCTAAAATGATAATATATAAATATTTTATTTTTTGCTCTCTTGCATAAATTTTTTCCATTCCCCACAACAATAGAGGAAAACCAGCAATACCCAATGAAAAACAAATTAATTCATCAAAAAATAAAGGGAAAAATATTCCGGCATAAATAGATGGAATTTCTTCCAATTTTAAAACATCTCTACATAAACGATAAGTAAAATAACTGGCAATAAATAATTGTAATAAAACCAATATTTGATAGGCGATCCAGCCGGGAAAAATTAAAAAGAGCAAAGTATTTAGATGAAAAATATCTGGCCCGTTTGCAAAACGATCAATACCACATACTGTATATTGATTCCAATATGTCATACCATATTTAAAAATATTCTGAACAAATGATAAATAAAGAGGAATGGTGCTATCACCAGTGTCATGAATTCTTATATACGAGAAAGGACCAGCACCGATATATTCTAAACCAACCCAGATTGTAAATATAAGAAATAATAAATACTTTTTCTCTTTTATTTTATTGCTTATCATCTTGATTCTACTATCCATTTATTTTTTTACCACAACTTAGAATATTTCTAAAAAATATTTACTTTTTATTTTTTAGCCTAATATCCTATAGATTTCCCCCACTATATATTCTAATTCTTTTTCACTTAAATCAGCATACATAGGAAGGCGGAGGAGTCTACCGCTTAAGTTTTCAGTTATGGGTAAGTCGCCGACTTTATATCCCATTTTTAGCCCCATGGGAGCACTATGGAGTGGAATATAATGGAATACTGCATGTATTCCATTTTCTTTTAATTTACTCATTAAATCGTTTCTTTCTTTCTCTGAATTAAGCAATATATAAAACATATGGGCATTGCATTCACGCCCTTCAGGGATAATGGGTAATCTTAATTTTCCCTGGCCTTCCAATTCCTTCAAATGCTCATAATAATAATTAAAAATAGATTTCCTTTTATTATTTATTTCATCTAATTGCTCAAACTGGGCATATAAAAATGCGGCTAACATATCTGAAGGTAAATAACTTGAACCTATATCAACCCAAGTATATTTATCTATCTCTCCTCTGAAGAATTTACTCCGGTTAGTTCCTTTTTCCCTTATTATTTCCCCTCTTTCGATTAATTCCTTATCTTTATTAATTAGAATAGCTCCGCCTTCTCCACAGGAGTAATTTTTGGTTTCGTGAAAACTATAACATCCTATATCCCCTATCGTTCCTAAATATTTTCCTTTATATTTGGCGTTAACTCCCTGGGCAGCATCTTCAATGATTTTAATATCATTTTTATTCGCCAACTCCGTAATAGCGTCCATATCACAAGCTACCCCGGCATAATGAACTGGAACAATAGCTTTAGTATGAGAAGTAATCTTTCTTTTTATATCTTCGGGATCAATGTTTAAAGTATCTTCTTTTATTTCAGTAAAAACTAACTTAGCTCCACCCATTAAAAATGAATTCGCTGTTGAAACAAAAGTATAAGAGGGAAGTATTACTTCATCTTCTGGTTGCAAGTTAAGTAACAATGCCGCCATATCTAAGGCAGTACTCCCTGAGGTAGTTAATAATGCTTTGGTAGTATGGAAAGTTTTTTCTATAAATTCGTGAACTCTTTTAGTGTAATAGCCGTCACCGGAAATTTGACTTCTATTTATGCTATCTTGAATATAACTTAATTCTTTGCCGGTTGTATAAGGCTTGTTAAAAGGAATTTTCATATACGTTATCTCCTTTTTTTATCATTCCATTTATGAAAAATAAATTCAGATTTATAAAATTTGAAACCATTACTTATATTAAAATTTAATGTACTAATATTGCTTATTTGAGTCCACGCTAAACATTTTCTGTAATTTTTTTTCTTATAGTCATCAATGATTTTAGATAGTATAATACTTGCAATTCTTTTCCCTCTTTGTTCCCTATCTACACATATTAAACTAATTCTCAAAATATCTTTTGCTTCATTTTTTATTATACAAAATCCATAAATCTCATTATTATCTACATATACATATATGTTATCCGCAAACCCTTTGTAGTAGCTATTGTAAATCCAAAGTTCATATAATTCTTTTACTTTATCTTTATTAATATTATTATCATTATAGAATCTACTTTTTTTGTAAACCTGCTTTGATAATTTATATAAATCCTTAATATTAAATTTGCAATTATCAAATATCATTACCTTATTACTTTTCTTGTATAATTCATTATTTTGATAATCACATAAGTTTAGTTCAAAGCTAGTTTTACATTGTACTAAATAAAAACGATTAAATTCCAACAATTTTATATTTTCTTTATCCTTGCTATCAAGAAAATAATAATACAAATCAATAGATTTTTTTTTCATCAAATTATTTAATAATTCTATTTGTCCTTGGTTATTTATTCTTATAATAATTTTATAAATATTCATATCGAAAAAATCTGAATCCCAGATTACTTTTTCAACAATTTTATCCATGATAACTCTCTTTTTTAATTTTATTGAATATTCATTATTTCATATATGCTAAACATAAATATGCCCAAAATTATTAATAAAATATCTGAAAATTTATTTAAGGAAGTATATTTCATCTTCTGGTTGCAAATTAAACAACAATACCGCCATATCTAAGGCAGTGATCCCCGATGTAGTTAACAATGCTTTGGGGGCATGAAAAGTTTTTTCTATGAATTCATGAACTTTTTTAGTATAGTAGCCATCACCGGAAATTTTACTTCTATTTATGCTATCTTGAATATAATTTAATTCTTTTCCGGTCGTATAAGGTTTATTAAAGGGAATATACATTATTTATTTTTAACCTCCTTTTTCAGCGAATAAAATCCTATTTTATCATTATTTTTATCTTTTATATTATTTAATTCAACCTTACATTTTCCACATATTACTATCCGTTTTCTACCTTCTATTTTTATATTTTTCCTACATTACTCTTAACAAAATTTACATTATTCTTCATTTTAAATTCCTACATAAATATTTTCTCTACATTATAAAAAGTAGATGAACCTGTATATGGATAGTTAACCGCCCTTATTAAATTATATATATTTATATTTGATAAATTCCAATCTATTTGACAATCTTCTGGATTTCTACAAATACTATATGTTGCTTTTGACTCATCTTTGAATATAATTCTTAAAACAGCTACCGGTTATTTGAGAAATATATTTTAGTTAAAAGATTAAAATGTCTTTGGTTCCGAAATAGTACTTTTCCGCGGAAACCAATTTTTATAGTGCCTATTTTATTTATTTACTCTTCAAATAATAAAGAAAAAGGTAAAATGCGTTTAAGCAATTTAAATTTATATTAATTTTACTATTTACATTTTATATAGTGTCTTAATTAATAATGTTACTATTTCGATTTATTTTTATTTAACTTTCATTAAATTAATAATCATTATATGCAATTCTATTCAATAGTATATACATCTTTCTTATTTTTGTATTATATATGCTTGTTGTATTCCAAATCCGCC
>Ga0307378_10003449_pt1 | contig 23187 bp, 13 predicted proteins | sample UN1MG_FD_202238 | JGI IMG/M metagenome (GOLD analysis project Ga0307378, IMG submission 202238) | Soil microbial communities from Risofladan, Vaasa, Finland - UN-1 | ecosystem: Environmental > Terrestrial > Soil > Coastal area > Acid sulfate soil | place: Finland: Risofladan, Vaasa | collected...
CGGCAATCCGTGTCCCGTTCAAGATCGGGATACCGGCGTCATTTGGCTGCTCTTGACGTGGAACGACAGTACGGACAGCGGTAAAAAACTCCATAACGGCACGGCAAAGGATACGCGTCGCGTGTACGTGTGTTCCTCGCAGGATGACGGCCGTACCTGGTCGAAGCCCATTGAGATAACGGCGACGACAAAGAAAATAGACTGGTGGTGGTATGCAACTGGTCCCGGGGTAGGCATTCAGCTTCGACAAGGCGCTCACAAGGGGCGTCTGGTCATCCCCTGCGATCACACATCCAAAGCAGGATTCGCCTCCCACGTTATATTCAGCGATGATCACGGCAAGAGCTGGCAATTAGGCGGCTCAGTCTCCGGCGGCTGCAATGAATGCCAGGTCGTAGAGCTGGCGGACGGTACTTTGATGCTGAACGTGCGTATGCAGGAAGACGGCCAGGGAAAGCGAGGCATTGCCACGAGTGAGGATGGCGGCCTGACGTGGTCTGAATTAAAACTCGATCCTCTCCTTATCGAGCCGGTATGCCAGGCAAGCTTCCTGCGTTATACGCTTGCTTCGACCCATGGTAAAAACAGGCTGCTCTTCTCCAATCCTGCCAGTGCGCCGTCTCCCGGACAATCCAGAGCCGATAGGGTCAAGATGACCGTCCGTCTGAGTTATGACGAAGGCAAGACATGGCCGGTCTCGAAACTTCTTCATGATGGCCCATCAGCCTACTCCTGCCTGGCGGTACTGCCCGAAGGGGATATCGGCTGTTTGTACGAAGGAGGGGAAACGAGATATGGTGAAATCGTGTTTGCCAGGTTTTCGCTGGAATGGCTGACGGATGGAAAAGACAGCAGATAGGCATCGCCGATTCGCAGTGTACGGGAAGAAGAGCGAATATGAATAGACGCGACTTTCTTAAATTAGCAGTGTTAAGCATTACGTCTGTGTCTTCGCGCAGGCTCATGGCATCTGAAGATAAGCCGAATGTTCTGTTCATTGCCCTGGACGATATGAACGATTGGATCAGTTCTTTAGGCGGATATTCGGGGGAAGTACACACACCCAATTTCGATCGTCTTGGGCGCAAGGGCATCACCTTTACCAATGCCCACAGTCCATCGACGGTCTGTAATCCATCCCGAACGGCGATCATGACCGGATTACGGCCGTCCACAACCGGCATATACAACAACGGACAATGGTGGCGGCCCGCACTACCCGATGTTGTGACAATGCCTGAGTGCTTTCGAAAAAGCGGCTACCATGCTGAAGGAGGAGGAAAAGTTTTCCACCATACCCTGGGCAATAATCCACCCGGGATTTGGGACAATTATCATCCCCAGGTCCAAGACAGCGCCTGGCACTATGATTATCCCGTGCCGGGGCAACATGCGCCTAAAGCAGGTGTGCACTGGCCCGAAGGCTTTCCACTCAACGGCATTGAAAACGTAAAACTTGGAAAGAAACCGCCGGCCAACTACCGTGAATTTGACTGGGGCCCTTTGGATAAACCGGATATGGAGATGGGGGATGGCCGGATGGTTCAGTGGGCCATAGACTTTCTTGAACGATCACACGATAAACCGTTCTTCCTGGCCGCTGGAATTTACCGCCCGCACCTGCCCTGGTATGTCCCAAGAAAGTACTTCGACTTATATCGGCTGGATCAGATCAAACTACCCGAAGTTAAAAAAGACGATCTGGATGACGTCCCTGCCGCCGGCAGGATAATGGCCGAAGCACGACTCGCCGATTTCGAGCTCGTAAAGACGACGGGGAAGTACAAGGAAGCGGTCCAGGCATATTTGGCCTCCATTAGTTTTGCCGACGCCCTGGTTGGGCTTCTATTGGACGCCTTGGAGAAAAGCTCGTACCGAGATAACACGATCATTGTGGTTTGGTCCGACCATGGTTGGCAATTGGGTGAGAAGGGGGCCTGGCACAAGTCAACTCTGTGGGAACGGGCAACTCATGTGCCGCTCTTCATCACGGCACCTAATGTGACACACCCCGGCTCAAAATGTGATCGCCCCGTAAACCTGATCGATATCTATCCAACACTGAACGAGTTATGCGGGCTGGGAGCAAAGCCGAAATTAGACGGCAGCAGCCTGGTTCCACTTCTGGAAAATCCAGAAGCGCAATGGGAGCGTCCTTCGGTGATTACCTATGAACGAGGAAACCATGCCGTCCGCTCCGAGCGCTGGCGGTACATTCACTACAGTGACGGCACGGAAGAACTGTATGACCATGACAACGATCCCCACGAGTGGACGAACTTGGCAGAAGATTCACGATTTAATTCGGTCAAGCAAAAGCTGGCGAAATGGCTCCCTAAAAGTGATGCACCACCCGCTCTCTCCAAGGGTGCTTACAATTTTGATCCCAGTTCGTACTCCTGGACCAGAAAGGAGAAGTCACGGCAATGAGAAGACGCAACTTTCTAAAGACGTTCGGGATGGGAGCTTTGTCACTAACATTTCCTGCTGTATCATGGCCAGGCGAAGCAAAGAAGCCAAGCGTTCTGTTCATTGCCATTGATGACCTGCGAGGAACCTTAGGCTGCCTGGGTGATAAGATTGCAGTGACGCCCAATATGGATAAGCTGGCAAAGCAGGGAACGGTCTTTCTAAGCGCTTATTGTCAGCAGGCGGTGTGTAATCCGTCCAGAGCTTCTGTGATTACCGGGCGGCGCCCGGATACGCTCAAGGTGTGGGATTTGAATACCCATTTCCGTAAGCATCATCCGGACCTTGTAACACTGCCGCAATATTTCAAGCAGCACGGCTACTATACACAGAGTTTCGGTAAAATTCTTCACGGCCAGGGCGCCCCTTCGACAGATCCTCCGAGCTGGTCGGCGGAACCCGTTTGGGATCAGTGCACCAAACGGGATCAGTATGTCCTGCCCGAAAACCGACAGGAGGACAATAGCGGCAAACAGGCCGCCGCAGAATGTGCAGAGGTGCCCGATGAAGCGTACATTGACGGTAAGGTCGCGGCTGAAGCAGTCAAAAAGATTGAAGAGCTTGCAGAAAATGGTAAGGCGTTTTTCCTGGCGGTAGGTTTTCGCAAACCGCATCTGCCTTGCTCTGCTCCTAAGAAATACTGGGACATGTACAACCGCAGGACTTTTGAGAACGATGATTGGCCGGCACTGAACAGGCCAAAAGATGGACCCGACATAGCCCTGCACAATTGGAAGGAACTTCGAGGTTATAGCGACATCCCAAACATCGGGGATGTGCCTCCGGAAAAAGCTGCCGAAGTTCGCCACGGCTATTACGCGGCCGCAAGTTATACGGATGCTCAAATTGGCAGACTGGTAGATGCGCTTGACAAATTCGGCCTGCGAGAAAACACGATTATCTGCCTCTGGTCCGATCATGGCTTCCACCTTGGCGAGCACACGATCTGGTGTAAGACCAGTAACTATGAATTTGATGCGCGGGTACCATTGATCCTATCTTCCCCTCAAAAGAAGAAAGGACAAGTATGTCGAAGGTTGGTGGAACTGGTTGACATGTATCCTACTCTGGTCGAGTTAGCCGGATTGTCTGTGCCGAGCGGTTTGGAGGGAACGTCGATGGTCCCCTTGCTTGACGATCCGGACCTGAGTTGGAAAAAGGCCGCGTTCACGCAGTTTCCACGCCCGGCGTACTATAACAAAAGTTTTGACGTTATGGGTTACTCCATTCGCACCGAACAGTTTCACTATGTAGAATGGATCGATGTTAAGAAGAATCAGCCTGTAGCCATCGAACTGTACGACCATCGTTTGGACCCTTATGAGCTTACAAACCTTGCTGTAAAAGAGGAACACAAGCCGACTCTTGGAAAGCTTAGTAGATTTCTTGAGGATGGCTGGAAGGCGGCTTTGCCAAAAAGGAGATCGCAGTGACCCTGACAAGAAGAACATTCATGAAGACGGCAACGGGGACGGCCTTGGCCCTGGGAGGCTGGAGATATACCCATGCGCGTGAAAAAGAACAATCGAAGCCGAACATTCTGCTCATGGTAGCAGAAGACCACGGTCTGCAACTAAGCGGCTATGGGGATACCCATATTGTAACTCCGAACCTGGATGCCCTGGCAGACACGGGGGTCCGATTTGAACATGCCTATGTTGCGCAAGCAGGGTGCAGTCCGTCACGGGCCTCGATATTTACGGGACTGTTCCCTCACAATAACGGCCAGATCGGCCTGGCTACACATGGATTACGGATGTACAAAGACGATACGCCAAACCTTACAACCTATCTCAAAGACGCCGGCTATCGAACGGGAATCATCGGTAAAATTCATGTCAATCCGGAATCAGCCTTCTTGTTTGACTTCAAGGCATTTCCAAGCTCCAATTTCAATAAGCGTCCCGTTAAGGAATTCGCCGGGAGTGCGGGAGAATTTTTCAGGGCTTCGGATAATCCGTTCATGATGTGGATCAGTTTCCCGGATGCCCATCGTCCTTTCCTTGACCAGCAAGAGGGCCTGCCCGCCAGAGTGATGGGGCCGGAAGATGTTGAGACTTTGCCCATGGTGGGTATTTCTACTCGGCAAACACTCCAGACGATTGCCAGTTATTACAATTGTATGCAGCGTTTGGACGCGGCGGTCGGGATGGTTCTAAAGGAATTAGCCGATTCCGGCAAAGCTGACAACACCCTTATCATCTATCTTTCAGATCATGGTCCTGATTTTCCTCGTGCGAAAAAGACAATCCGTGAAGGCGGAAGCCGGGTACCGATGATCATGCGATGGAAGAACCATTTGCCCGAAGGCAAGGTCGAATCGCGACTGGTCTCCAGCCTTGATATCCTGCCTACCATACTTGAAATAATAGGTACTGGACCGCCTCAGGACCATCTGGACGGCCGATCCTTGATGCCTTTGTTCAATGACAAAACTGAAAAATGGCGAGAGTACCTCTTTACGGAATTTACATTGCACTGGCCCGAGACCTATTATCCCGGACGTGCCGTGCGGGACCGCCGTTTCAAGCTCGTCCACAACCTGCTGCCTCATCGCGAGAATCCCGTATACGACATATATCTTGTTAGACAAACGCCTGAGACCTTTACCCCCGAGGAGCTGGAAAATGCGCCAAAACACGTTCGGGACGCATATAGAATCTTCCGACAGCCTCCCGAGTTCGAGCTTTATGATCTTCAAGATGATCCGTGGGAGTTTCACAACCTGGCCGAGGATCCACGCTATGCGGAGCAGCTCAAGCGTCTAAAAAGACGATTGGCCGAGTGGCAACAAGAAACGAATGATCCCCTGCGGTACAAACACATCCTTGACCGATTCACAGCCGAAAATGACGCGACGATGACCAGTGGCAAATACGTAAAGAAGAAACTGGGCCAATGGAAGTATCCGGAATATTTCTTTAAATAGGAATTGTAATATGAACACAATGAATCGGCGTGGTTTCCTTAAGCAGCTTAGCCTGGGAGTCGCGTCGTTGGCGTTGCCACGGATGCTGTATGCAGATGGCGGGAAAAGACCGAACGTTCTTTTTCTTTGCGTCGACGATATGAACGACTGGATCGGCTGTCTGGGCGGACGCGCAGATATCAGGACACCCCACATCGATCAACTGGCCCAGCGCGGTGTTTTGTTTACAAACGCGCAGTGTCCTGCGCCGCTGTGCAATCCGTCCCGCACGGCCATCATGACGGGACTTCGCCCAAGTACCACGGGTATCTATGACAACAACCGTGTGTGGGCCAAGGACATGCCGGACTGGGTGACGCTGCCCCGGCATTTCAAAAATAACGGTTACTACGTGGCGGGCGGCGGCAAGATTTATCATCATACGCCCAAAGGATTTAATCCCAGGGACCAGTGGCATGAGTATTTCGACCTGGTGCCGGATCAGGGAACGCAAGCCGAACACGTCAAGCGCCTCGGGCTGGACCGGGAGTATTTCTCCGACATGCCCAGGCATCCGAATGGCAGTTGGGACTGGGGACCATTTCACAAAGATGATTACGAAATGGGCGACGGCCACACGGTCAAGTGGGCGATGGAGTTTCTTGGGCGAAATCACGAAAAGCCGTTCTTTCTGGCAGTCGGGATTTTTCAGCCGCATCTGCCTTTCTACGCGCCGGCCAAGTACTTTGACCAATATCCCAAAGAGCATATCGCGTTACCGTTGGCTCCGAAAGATGACCTCGACGACCTTCCACCCGCGGCGGCAGAGGTGGCCCAGGCAGGTAAGGATAAGAATCTGAAGATGGTAGTCGAATGCGCAGAACTGCCCGCCGCTGTGCAAGGCTATCTCGCGAGCATCAGCCATGCCGACACACTGATTGGCGGACTGCTGCGCGCTCTGGACAGCAGCAGCTATGCCGATAACACCATCGTCGTATTCTGGTCGGACAATGGCTACCATTTCGGCGAAAAGCAGCGTATGGCCAAACGCACACTCTGGGATCGGGCGTCGCACGTGCCGCTGATTGTGGCCGCACCCGGGGTCACCAAACCAGGCAGCCGGTGCGATCGTCCCGTTGACCTGATGTCGCTTTATCCGACGTTGGTCGAACTCTGTGAGTTGCCCGCAAAACTGGAGAATGAGGGGGTAAGCATTATCCCGCTCCTACGAGATCCGACCGCAAAGTGGGAACACGCTGCTCTCACCACGCACGGCCACGGGAATCACAGCATTCGCAGCCAGCAGTGGCGCTACATTCGTTATGCCAATGGTGACGAAGAGCTTTACGACCGTCACACAGATCAGAATGAATGGGAGAACCTGGCGGACAGGCCGGACTATGAGGTTGTAAAGAAGGAATTGGCGAAATGGTTGCCAAAACAAAAAACAACTCTATAGAATGATTTTTGAATTCTTGATGAAAAGACATATACCTAAACACATCCTGAAAAGAGAAAGTGAGTCGGAGATATGAGTAGTCTAAACAGGCGCCAGTTTTTGCAAGTCAGTGCAGCTCCCGGCATAGCCATGGCCATAGAGCCAATGATCAATTCACTTGGTGCACAACAGTCGCGTAGGAACGGCATGACAGGCAAAAGGCCAAATATCCTTTGGATCTGCACCGATCAGCAGCGCTACGATACTATCCATGCACTTGGCAACGAATACATTCGGACGCCTAACATTGACAAGCTCGTTGAAACCGGAACGGCATTTGCCCACGCCTACTGCCAGTCGCCGATTTGCACACCCAGCCGGGCAAGCTTCTTAACAGGCATGTATCCAAGCACCATTCATGCTTGCATCAATGGCAACGACCACTGGGACGAGGCCGCGCCGCTTATTACAAAAACTCTTGCGGATATTGGATATGATTGTGGCCTTGCTGGAAAATTTCACCTCGCTTCCGCAATGGCCCATGAGCCTGAGCTTCGCCCGAAAGATGATGGGTATCGGCGTTTCTGGTACAGCCACGCCCCGCACCAGGGTATTGGCAAGGGCAATCAATACACCGATTGGCTGACAAGTATTGGGCAGGACTACAATATCCTAAAGAAGAAATACGGCTATATCCCTGCCCAGTGGCATCAAACCACATGGTGCGCCGATCGGGCCATCGATTTTCTAAAGGAAAAACGCAATGACCCATGGCTCTTTAGTGTCAACATTTACGATCCACACGGCCCCTTCGATCCGCCCCAGGAGTACGTGGATCGCTTCGACATCGAATCATTGCCAGAGCCCTTGTTTCGCGAATCGGATTTAAAGGCCCAGGAACGTCTCGCCGATGTCAATTTTCAGAGCAGGGCCAAGCAGCCAACCTATCCCGAAGCCAAGCTGACGCTCGCAAAATATTGGGCACAGATCGAGCTTATCGACGAAAACCTCGGTCGAATGCTGGACGCGCTCGAAGAAACGGGGCAGCGTGATAATACGGTGGTCATCTTCACCAGCGATCACGGCGAGATGGCCGGCGACCATGGATTAAACAAAAAAGGCTGCCGCTTCTACGAAGGACTTGTACGCGTACCCTTGATTTTCTCCTTGCCTAATCGCATTGAACAGGGGCTTAAAAGCGAGGCGCTGGTCGAACTGGTTGATATAGTACCGACACTGCTCGAGCTGACCGGGCTTGCTGTTCCAGAAACGATGCAAGGCAAATCCCTGCTCCCGATACTCGAAGGCAAAGCCGATCACGGAAAACACCGAGAATTCGTGCGGAGCGTGTACTATAAGGTGCTCGAAGGGCCTCAGAGTTATGCTACCATGATCCGGACGCGGGAATACAAGCTGGTCAACTACCACGGCCACGATCCAGGGGAACTGTTCAATATGGAAAAGGATCCTTATGAGTTCAACAACCTGTGGGAAGATCCGGCTTATGCGGAGGTGCGTTTTGAATTGATGAAGAAGAGTTTTGATGCGCTGGCTTTTGCTGTGGATACAGGTCCGCCTCGAGTTGGAAGATATTAACAAGGAAAGGATCAAATAGAATGCGAAGCGTATGGACTCGCAGACGTTTTATGTGCGCTTTAGGATTTGGAGCCCTGGGCCTTGTCTCGCCGGTAAAGCTGCGAGGTAGTCAGGAGAAGAATGAGCAGCCTAACGTTTTGTTTATCGCATTGGACGACCTGAATGATTGGATCACGGTTCTTGATTCTAACGCGCCTATCCAGACTCCGAACATTGAGCGATTAGCAAAGCGCGGTACGCTGTTCACCCGGGCGTATTGTGCTTCGGCGGCATGTAATCCGTCACGGACGGCAATCTTGACCGGCTTGCGTCCGACGACCAGCGGCGTTTATGGAAACCAGGCCGACTGGCGGCAAGCCTTGCCGCAGGCAATCACATTACCGCAACACTTCATCGCTCACGGGTACCGTGCCGAAGGCGCGGGAAAGATATTTCATCACCATTACGGCGGCGCCTTTCACGAGAAGGCTTCTTTTGACGATTTCCTCATGATGCCGGATCCGCCCGATGCGCCCATGCCGGAAAAGAAACTTAACGGACTTACGAAATATGGCAGCCGCAACACTGATTGGGGGCCTTGGCCCGCAAATGAAGCCGATGCAATAGACGTACGGACGGCGAATTATGTGATTAGATCGCTCGAGAAACAACACGATAAGCCTTTCTTCCTGGCCGCAGGGATTTTTCGGCCCCACATGCCGTTCTTTGCCCCGCAAAGATACTTCAATATCTATCCCCGCGATGATATCACGATGCCACAGATGCTCGAAAAAGATATTGACGACCTTCCCTCTGGAGCAAGAACACTGCTGCAAACAAAGAAGTGGTTCTTCAGGGAACTCATGGAAATAGAGGCGAAGTCGCCCGGAACCTGGAAAGAAGCGGTGCGCGCTTATCAGGCCAGTGCCACCTTTGCCGACGCCCAGGTCGGCCGGATTCTGGATGCCCTGGACAACAGCGATCACGCGAGTAACACGATCATAGTTCTTTGGTCGGACCATGGCTATCATCTGGGCGAGAAAGAACATTGGGAAAAGTTTGCATTGTGGGAAAAGACCAATCACGTACCCTTTATTATTGTCGCCCCGGGCATTGCTCGTCCCGGCACACGCTGCGAAAGACCGGTCAGCCTCATCGACATCTACCCGACGTTGATCGATCTCTGTGGACTCGATCACAAACCCGAGCTGGACGGAGTAAGCCTCGTGCCGCTTCTCCGGAACCCAAATGCCAAATGGACCCGGCCGGCCCTGATGACCTATATGCGGGGCAATCACGCGGTTCGTGACCCGCGCTGGCGCTACATCCGCTACGCGGACGGCACTGAGGAACTCTACGATCACGACAACGATCCCAACGAGTGGTACAACGTGGCCGCCGATCCTGTAAATTCAACAATCATCAATCGGTTGAAACAATGGCTGCCCACGACAGAGGCTCCGTCAGCCCCGGACATGAAGAAACCCACAATTTCAACAAAGCCGACAAATGAGCGATGACGAGATTTACTTTTCAGCACATAAAAGATCATTCACTGCGAGAATCCATGTCTTTACTGCGATATCATCCTGAAGCCCTTGCCAATCAGTTCCTGGCACTGCTGCAGAACGTTGTTCGGATCGCCGTAGAAGCGTAACGTCAAGCCTTTAATGCCATGCTCGGCCCAATCCCGGCCGGCCTGTAGATCGGCCACATTCGCTGTGACCTCGGAGTACGCGGCCATGATGTTGTCATAGAAAAGGGGCAAAGATTGTTTGCCGTCATAGATAAGTGTCTTCTCCATGGATGGCTGGAACGCCTCGGTATAACCTATGGTCGGGCCGTTTGTCGTGGTCCCAAAGCCGTCCACCCATGTCATATAGACCAGGTTGCTGCCCTCTTGCCCGGCTTCAATGTCGTTGTAGGACTCGAAGTCATCCACTACAAGATACTCCTGTGTCGAGAGACTCCAGAGGCCCCCTTGCCAGGTTGATGGCGTCTCGGCATCGTTGACCTCATCGACGCGCCAGTAGTACGTGCTGGCCAGATCAAGGGAGGAGGCATAGCTGGGCGAGGTCACGGTCGTAACAGGCGCCGTACCGTCCATCACGGCCTGCTCATCGGTGCTCAAATAGACATCGTGCCGTTAGCCGAATACTCAATCTTAGCCTCTTTGACCCCGAAACCTCTACAAGAGACTCAATCAATTGATTGGAGTTCCCGATCCACAGAAGGTTGATCAAGAGTCATCAAGCCCTGGCTACACGCCATCTGAGCAAAGTCGTCCTGTAGTGGTTCAATTCTGACATTCTCTGGATGGGGGAATGGCCCCAGTGGTTGGCAGTTCAAAACGAATGGTGAAGATCTCCTGGTGCTCTATCACGGCCTCAACCCCTATCCCCAATGCCTCCGTCATCTTCCGGACTACCGCCAATCCAATGCCCCAGTGTTCTCCAGTGTCACTCCGTGATTCATTTTTCCTCCAGAAGGAGTCAAAAACATGTGTAACCTCCTCACGTGTAAGCTCACACCCTGTGTTCGAAATAGACAACAGAATTGCGTCCCCCGATTTCTCAGCACTCACCCAGATTCTACCACCCTGATTGGAGTATTCCACCGCATTGTCTAATGCATTTGAAACAATCATACCAAGATAATCTCTGTCAGATGCGCAGGTAATTTCGTGACGAACGAGGTTTTCAAAAGTAAGGTTTCTGTCAAATCCCTTATCAGCGAAATTCTGCCAGCGGTCTTCGATCAGGGCCTTAAGGCAGATGTTCTGACGCTGGGCAGAAATCTTGCGGGAATCAAGTTTGGTCAGCGACAATAGCGTGTCAATCATTTTGTGCATGCTTCTGACTATTTCGAGGCAGGCGTGCAGCGAGGCTTCGTACTCCGTGGAGTCTCGCTGACGAGATAGGCTGACCTCGATGATGGACTGGATCCCAGCCAGCGGCGTCCGAAGTTCATGAGCCACATCCGAATTGAAACGTTGCTCCCGCTCGAAAGAGGACTTAAGCCGCTCCAAAAGCGCATTCAAACAGTCGCATATAGGAAGTAGCTCCACAGGATAAGCTTCTGCCGAGAATCTCTTCCCCAAATTGTCTTTGTGAACGGACTCAATACCACGGGCAAGAACACGAATGGGATGCAAGCTGGTTCGAGTCACTCCCAGGCCAACACCTGTTGACATTACAAGTATGATCAGCGAAGAACCCAATAGCAACCATCTCATAAAGAGCAAAAAACCATGCAGGTCGCTTGCATCCTTTGCAACCACCAAAGTCAGAGCTATCCCTTTCTGCTGATCTTGTTCATCCTCGCTGCCTCTTGTAAGAAATCCTAAACTAACCGCACGACCCCGGTTGCCGTCAGGAAGTATGCATTCACGATATGTGGGTATGGTTGATACCCCTTCACTTTGCTGGAGATCTCTCTGGCCAAGAGAAGGTGAACGCACGGTTAGGCTCCCGTCCTGACTCCAGAACTGGTAATACGCACCTCCGTCATCATCGTTGAACTCGGGCGTCATGCGAACGTCAAACTCAAATTCCAACTCCCGGTTCGGTGATTTCTCGCTTGCTTGATCATTGACTCCGTTATCATGCGGACCGGCCTTTTCTTCTTGAAAGCCCTCATCCTGAATGATGGCGGAGAGCAACCTGGCCGTAGTCAGTAAAGACTTGTCAAATTGATGGATCACGTTACGCCGCATAGACACATAGATCAACGTGCAAAGGATGGCCAAAAGCACGGCCGTACCTGTGATGATCCCCGAGAGCAACCGAGCGCGGAGAGAAAGGATCATGACTGAACCCCCAACAGATATCCCTGCCCACGCAGGGTATGGAGCAGTTTAGGTTTCCCTTCAGTTTCGAGTTTCTTCCTGAGGTAACCCATGTACACATCCACTACGTTGCTTGTGGCGGCTGACTTGAACTCGTAAATGTGCTCCCATATGTCGGTTCGAGACACAATCTCCCCGGCCCGCATGGCCAAGTATTCGAGCAGAGCATATTCCCGGGGAGTGAGCCCGATTTTCTCGCTGCCGCGGTACACGCTCCGTGTAGTCAAGTCAATTCGCAGGTCCTTGATTTGGATGCAGGGATTCTTCTCCCGGTAACCGCGACGCAGTAATGCACGAACGCGTGCTAACAGCTCTTCAAAGGCGAAGGGCTTGACGAGGTAATCATCGGCGCCGAGATCCAAACCAGCCACGCGGTCTCGTACAGTGTCTTTGGCCGTCAAGATTAGGACATGGGATTTTCGACCTTGACCTCGTATTCTTTTGAGGATTTCGAGACCATCCATGCCGGGCAGCATGAGGTCAAGGATGATAACATCGTACTCATTGCCCATCGCATACCACAAGCCCTCTTGTCCATCGCCTGTAGTATCTACTGCAAAGCCCGCCTCCCGCAGTCCCTTTGTAAGGGATTCCTGCAACGGGCGATAGTCTTCTACCAAGAGTAGTCGCATCTTCATGTCCACCAAAAAAGCGGGCGCCGGCAGCGGCGTCGCATACATTTTAGCCGCCGGAGCGTAGCTCGTCATTATTTCCCTGCTTTCCCATCAGCGCCTGGCGTCAGTCTTTGCCAGGTGCTCCGTCGTCTTGCGACGGCGACTCACGCATAATAGGCTGTATCGTATGGTCGCTGGCATTCAGTTGGGGCCAATTCGGCGAGGGAGCGTCGGGAAGCAGGACATGTGGAGTGATAAAGAGCGTCAGGACGCTATTTCGGGCGACCTTTTGAGTTTTCCTGAACAGAGGTCCGATGAACGGCACATCACCCAATAGCGGCACTTTGGTCACGGCCTCGCTCATTTCCTGCTGACGCAGGCCACCGATCACCAGAGTCTGGCCTTCGCGCACAACGACCGTAGTCGTGGATTCCCGATTGACCTGTTCGGGCAAGCCGGCGTCGGGCGTGAAAGTGAAGCTTCCGACTTTAACCGACACCGCCATGCTGATTCGACCGTCCGCCAGAAGGGTGGGGGTAATGCGGCCCTGGGTGTCCGCCGAGATATCGCTTTTTTTGACGATGGGACGGCCGGATACATCATAGCCCTCGTTAAAGAAGTAATTCAGTGTCTTGCGAATCTGAATCATGGCTTCCTGGCCGCTGACCGCGACCGTTCGCGGGTTAGTCAGGATCGTGCCTTTACCGTCCTGGACCAGTGCGTTTAACCGAACAAAGAACTCTTCCGGCAGTCGGCCAACACCCTGGTAGAAGAACTGGCCTGTCCCGGGATAAGTGGTCAGTCCGTCTAACGTGGCGTCCGGGCTTAGGTCACGAATCGCATTACCCATAGGTTGGAACATGCCGAAACGTCCCTTGGCATAGGTCCAGTCCAGCCCAAGCTCACGGGTGGCCTCGTCGGTCAACTCCACAGCCAGCAAATCCACCAGAATCTGGGTGGCCGGGGTGTCAATCAGTTTCAGATTGTTCTGCAGCTCGGCCAGAAGCTCGGCAGGCCCCATGAACAGGAATAGATTGCGGGATGTGTTCGTCGTGACATATTGATTGTACTTGGTCGGTAACGATGCAAGTGCCTCTTCCACGGTCATGTGCAGGGGCTCAATCGTCCGGGTGACGATACCCGTATCCGCTTCGAATGGTTCCGGAGCGGCAGGTTCGGAAGCAATGCCGGCAGAGAGTTGCTCCTGCTGCTCTCCGGGCGATGTCACGTCGGCCGTTGTTGATGCGGCCCGGCCCATTGGGGGTCCGTCACAGACCCGGGCCAGGGGGCTGATGAGACGCTGCGGCAGGTCCACGCGATAAACATCCGGCTGTAGAATCCTGTCGCCTATGCTGATGATCTTCGATATCGTGATAAGCAGCGACCGGCTGTCCGGCGACCACGAGATGTTGACCGCGCCGTCATCACGATCATCGCTGGCTTCGATCTGCTTGCGATCCAGCTCTTCGCTCAACAGCAGAAGATCCTCGGCCTTCCCCGTGGTCATATCATAGACGGTCAGAGCCGTCCGCTGGTTCTCATCTCGCGAATCAGGACCCCAGTTACGAACCGTAGAGCGTCTGGTCAGGAAAGCGATTTTCGTGCTGTCATACGACCATTTCATCGCCTCGTAGTCATCGAGTATGCCATCCTTTCGCGGATAGCTGGTCAAGAGTACCTTGTATCCGCCGCTGTTGGGGTCTATGAGATACAGCGTGTCGATGCCGTAGCCCTGGATGTCAAAGCGATCTCCCTTGGACAATATGTAGCGCCCGTCCCAAGACCAGTAAGGGTCATCAAGCTCAAGCTGGTTCTCCGTGGCAGGCGAGCTCGCATGAGTCAGATTTCTGGCATCGCGTCCGTCGGCGCGGGCCACCCATGCATCGCAGCGCTGCCCGCGTTCGCTTTGAGTCATGTCCTTGTCGAAGGTGAAGGCTATGATATCGTCAACAGGAGACCAGCGAGCATCTCCGGCGCGTAATGATTCACTCCCTATGTCGGTTATCATGACAAGACCGGTTCCGTCGGGATTGACGGTGACCACATCAAAGTTGCCGCTGGCCTCCACGAGCAGGCTTAGCCTCGGAGGCAGAGATGCGCTCCAGCGCTGGTCTTTTCCCTGGCCCCGCTCGGGCAGCAGGTGCCAGGTTCTTTCTGTAATGGTGTCGTAGAGCCAGATCTGCCGTGTTTCCGTCAGGCCCAGGCGGAGCTTGTACGCAAGGTAGCGATCGTCAGGCGACCAGTAGGGCCCGTCGTCGGCGTCGAAATTACTTCTTCGATACGCGGGGCAAATGGCGGTGGATCGGTTCTGGCTGATGTCGTAAATATAAGCTCCTCCCTGGCTTTCGTCCTCAGTGGCATTGGAGAATTCATACGCGATGCGGTCGCCGGCCCAGGACCACTCGGCAAAAAACACATCTCCCACTGGACAGGCAGGCTTGATTTCAGTGCCGTCGGCTTTCATAACGTGCAGTTGCCATTGGGACGAGTCACCCACTTGTCGCACGAAGGCCACCCAGTCGCCGTGATAGGCCCAGGCCACGGCCCTTGATTTGCCGTCGTCCGTCAACGGTACCAGCGTAACTCCCTCGGCTATGATGTCGCACAGTCCTGCCGAACAGCTAAACAGCAAAACGCAGAATATCGAAAGCAGGACGCATCGGAGCCTATTACCCATGATAACGTGCATTTGGCGTACCTCCAACAATGCATTACCACATGATCTCACCGGCAGAACACGGTTCTGATATCACGCGCGAACGCTTCTGACCGCACGCAACAACAGGAAGAATACTCCGCCGAGCAACGGCGGTTCATATTTTAGACAGTTTCACACACCTCCGAGAAACAAGGAAGGTCATCAAGCCAACAAGCATTTTCACAGTGCGGACGTGAGAAAATCACGCCGGCTCTCTCAGGGGCGATGCTCTGATGATAACGCATATAAAGGCGGTTGTCTGCACCGACGGCAAGAATCTCGATTTTGCCCGAGTAATGCGACATAACATACCGATAGGTCTTCTGTATGCCGCTCAACCGCCTGTTGACATCGCGAAGAATCTCGGTGCCTCGACCCAGAGGGACCTGGAAGTGTGAAGTACCTCTAACGGGTCGTGCCTGGAAGAGGTAGTACGGCCGCACACCGAGTGAATGGAGCTTGCCAAAGGTAGTCGCAAGAGTATCAGGAGCGTCGTTTACGTCTCTCAGCAGCACAGTCTGATTGAAGAATTGGACGCCCAATGTGAGAAGTTTCCGGACGGCGAGTTCAGTTTCTTCAGATACCTCGCCAAAATGATCTATGTGTGTCACAATTACCGGCACTTTTCCTGCGGTCGAGATTCTTCGGAACAGCTCAGCGAGACTCTTGTCTTGAAATCTCAGCGGATCGTATATGATCCCCCTGGTCCCAAAGCGGACGGAGGTCAAATGCGAGATAGGCAACAAGTGATCCAAGATACTGTGGAGCTCTTCAGTGCCAAGCACAAACGGGTCACCACCGGAAAGCAAAACGTCCGTGATCTCCAGATGCTCTTTGATGTACTCCGACACCTCCCCGTAATCACGCACAATCTCTTCTGACTGCTGTCCGACGAGCCTTTTGCGAAAGCAGAAACGACAGTAAGAGAAGCACTGATCGGTTACGAGCAGCAGAACAGTTTGAGGGTACTTGTGTTGCAGGCCCTTCATTTTTGTATGGTCTCGCTCGCCACTTGTGTCCAAGGTGCCGGGGCCTTCACACTCCGCAAGAGAAGGCTCAACGATACGTTTGAGTTCCTCATAGTAGGCGCTGCGGCGGAGCCGCTCGTCATAGAACGGCGTGACCTTGCACGGAGGAATCTGATTGTCAATAGGCTGTTGTTGAGACACATATCGGTTGCAGGCAGAGTCAGCCGCCGAAGCTGCCCTTTTCTCAGTAGCCTGGCCCAGCGACGGTTGCTGCTGTCCGGCGGATTCTGATGGGGCGTCGGTCCGCTCTGAAGGCGAAACAGGCCCGGCTTGGCTTTGCGTCTCCACAGGGCGCGTGCCGGTCGGTGCAGGCGCACCAAAGTAGCGAATATGGGCTACATCGAGAATGCGCGAGATCAACGACTCGAAGCTGTAGCCGGCGTTCTTGGCCGCCAAGACGAATGCCCCGCCGCGTCCCAGAGAGGCCATGGAGTTGATCTCCAGAACGAAAGGATTCCCCGATGCATCGATTCGGATATCCACCCGCGCATAGTCCTTGCATTGGCAAGCGCGGAACGTGGCAAGGGATAGCTCGTTGAGCCGATCTCGCATCTCCCGGCCAACTTCCACCGGACAGATTTTCTCAGGCTCATCGCTGTTTTTGTGGTATTTGTCCCCCCAGGTAAGGACCTGCAATTGTCGATTTTCAAAATCAAGCTCGACCGCTGGAAGCAATTCGACAGGGTCATTGCCGAGCAGCCCGACGCAGATCTCACGACCGGCGATATACTCCTCCACGAGCGCGTCTTGCTGATACTTCGTGACAATGTCGCGCACGGCTTGCTCCAATTCATGGCCGTCCCGGACGAAGTGCAGTCCGTAGCTGGTCGATTCGTGCCGCGGCTTGACGATCAACGGGAAGCGAAGGTTGTCTGCCCGTTCCCCCGGGCGACTCATAACCTGATAGTTGGGTGTCGGCACGCCTGCCTGCCGCATCAGAATCTTAGTCACCACCTTGTCCAGTGATAGTGCATGGCCTGCGGGGCTGGAGCCTGTGTAGGGAATTCCGGCCATCTCCAGCATCCCGGGCACATGAGCATATCGAGAATCCCCTTGAATGCCATAAGCCATATTGAGGGCTATCCCGCCCGGCTGCCCAGTCTGTGAATCCGGCGGCATGAATTGTTCGAGGTTGGCGATCAGCCGCTTGTCACCCTCAAAAACAGCCACCGTATGCCCGCCGGCCCGCACCGCGTCGATAACCTTCTGAACGGTGGCCTTGCCATAGACTTCCGGGCAAGGCTGGCCGAAACGACTGACGATGCCATTGTTATCACGATTTCGTACAACCGCCACTTTCATAAACTATACCCTTATTAACAGAATTTTCCGCCAACACGACAAGGGTCCGCGGCAGAATCAACATATCCGGAGCAATAACCATAGTTATTCGTCCCGGGACTCGGAGAGCTGAACATCTACTTCGGCACAGCGTACCTTCTCTGGGCTCTCCCGCAGAGGTGCTTCAGCGACAAGAGACTTGGCCTTTCTGGCCGCAGGCGGATTGAACCGTGTCAGAAGACGAAAATCAAAAAACTCCGCAATAGCGATAATACCGCCGATCTCGAGGATCAGCAATTCGGGGAAGTACAAAAAGACCTTCCGAAATCCGTTGACTTCAAACAGGAAGGTGATGAGTACGGCCACAAAGGCCGTCATCGTTCCACGCCACAGAGCCGAACCCAGGCCTTCCTTGGAGAGGGTGCCGGCAAACCCCTCCCCCATCAAACAGAGAGCAATGATTGGGAAATAGGCCACCCGACTGAGCGATTCGATACCCAGCCAGGTGCTCAAGAGCAGGGCCATCAGCATGATCAACGCCACGATACTGAGGATTACAGAGACGCGGGCAAAGTACGGCAGACGGATGGCTTTGATGAGTGGCCGGGTAGCCAGCACGATACCTACCACTATGGCCAGGAAGGCCAGGCCGGGCAGAATGCCCGTGATCAGAAAAGCGACTGCCAGGAGGATCGAGCGGAATGGTCCGAGGAGCCGGATACCCAGGAAAAGGCGAAAAAACACGACCAGAGTAGCACCGAAAGGCACGGAGAGTATGTACTCAACGCGACTCTCTCTGTTTCCCGAGAGGTAGGCGAGGGAAAAGGTACGCATGAAGAACCCGGAAGTAGGCAGCGCCGGCCATTTACAGACCATTACCACCAATGGACCGACGATCAGCATCGCCAGAATCAACCTTTGCGTGCCTGATAGATTTCCTTTACCCAGTTGCATAACGTAAACCTCGGTTCAGCCCGTCAGCTCATTACACATCAACGATGCAATCAAAATCCTGCCGCCGCACCATCGCGTCTGGGATCGGCCACACCGAGTAATGTCTTATCGTCTCCGACATATATCGCCTGCACACAACCCATGAAGTAACTGTGATGGGCTCTGATCTTGACCTCGCGAAAACGTTTCTCGAGTCGTTTAAGAAGCGTCTCAGTCGCCGCCGGCTTTTCGATGTGGACTTTAGGACTGAGCAACCCGTGGATGCGGGGTAAATCAACGGCCTCGTCAAGTGATACACCACGATCAAGAACACCGCTGATGACGTGCAGGATGGCCGATGTGATGCGCCGGCTCCCCGCCGCTCCTAACACCAATAAGAGCTCAGGTGCGCACCTTGTATCACCACGTGACTCTGTACCCCTCGACAGATCAGTTCTCAAGACAAGAGTAGGTGCGATGTTGGATCGCGGAATACAAGCGCTGCCCAGCCGGTACGGATGCCGGCCTCGCCTACAGGTGCACAGATAGTTGTTGTAGAGAAATCCAAGTTGCCCGTTGGCGACTTTGGCACCGAAAAGCGATTGGATGGACTGCGTCAGCGATACGGCGTTGCCCTCGCGGTCCATGGTGCACAGATGCGTCGTCTCCCCCGGCTCCTCTACATCCGCCCGACCAGCGCTCTCACAGCCGCAGGTTTCGATCCGCTCGGCAATCTCAGACGCCCGTTCGTCGCCGAGGAACCATTCGAGAAGCGAAGGTGTTACATCTCGCGGATGGACCGCAAAACGATCGCGCTCATGGAACACGGCATGTGTCAGCTCGGCCAGAAGCTCATACCACTTGTTATTTTCCCGCACAAGGTCGTCGCGGGCTATGTGTTCCAGAATCTTCAATCCGGACAGTACGTTCAGCCCTCCTCCGGGCGGAGGAACACTGACCACCTTGCAGCCTCGATAGCCAATAGCGACCGGCTCGCACTCAATCGGGACCTCATATTCCGCCAGATCTTCCTCTGTAATCAGCCCGCCGTTCCGTGCCATGTCGTCAACAATCGCGCAGGCGATTCGGCCCTGATAAAAGTCTTCCACGCCGACATCGGCCAAACGCCGAAGGGTCGCCGCCAATTCCTCCTGCCGGAAGATCTCTCCGATCCTGCAGGGACGTTCCTTTCTCAGAAACAGCTTGGTAGTAGCAGCAGACGCGAGCAATGCGTTCAGGCACCATTTCATCTGCCGCCGCTGCAGCTTCGTAATAGCATAGCCGTCCTGAGCAAGACGGATCGCCGGCTCCATCACGGCAGCTCGGGATAATACTCCATAACGCTTCCGTGCAAACTCCAATGTGGCCGGGGTAGATGGAATGGTGCACGCGCGATATCCCTTCTGTTGCTGAACCCGCGACACCCGTTTCGTTGATACGGCGGCGGGTGCGTGTGAATGACCGTCCACCACCGTCGTCCTGCCTCCGGCAAGACGGATCAACAAGGTCGTCTGTCCACCCAGACCCGAGCCGCTCGGCTCACAAACAGCCAAGGCCCAGGCTGCGGCCACCGCGGCATCAATGGCATTGCCGCCCGCACGGAGCATCTCTACGCCGGCTTCACTGGCTGAGGGGAAAGCAGTGACAACCATCCCACCCGTGCCTCTGGCCTGCCTGTGGCCACACTCTTTCAGCTTCGATGCAGCCTCGATCACATTAAACTCAACCGTTTCGATCAATCTTGTCCTTCCCACCTGCCGGCGGTCGCGCAGGTTCTGCCGTGGCAGCGATGTTGCGATGCGCAGGGCAATCGTAGCAGCGCAAAGATGAGAGAATCGTGAGAAAACCCGTCTTTGTCAAAACATTTTCTCCGGTACTTTCATTTCCGTGAATTGCTTCCACTTTGCTTCAATACAGTCAAAGGCTGGTAGTTTGAGAGGGTTGTCAGCCCTTTCGTTTGGGACCGTGCACCTATGAAGAACGCAAACTCAAATACTAAAATCCCTGTTGCCACAAAACTTTTCTTTGAGGCATCCACGTTATGACATACCGGCCACGCTTCGTAGCTTAAAGCGCCTTATCGAAATTAAGCAAGACGATATTGCCGATCTGTGCCGTTTTTTTGCCAAGTGGCATCCTGAACCTGTCGAAATATTATTGAAATTGTGATGAGATTGTAGTATTATAGGACCGGAAGCTTGTAGGAGTCGTTCGGTGAAGTGTATATGGGAAATCCCGGCTTAACTCTGATTTTGGAGGAAGTAAGATGTGTAGAGGACTGAGCAGGCAAATGGGTGCATTTGTAGTTTTTTTTGTCATGGTGGTGCTGTCGTCCACTCTAAATGCACAGGATCCATCCTTGGTTTTGTATTTCTCGTTCGATGACGACGTGGCCGGTGAAGCAACGGACCATTCGGTGTACGGCAACAACGGCGCCCTGCGAGGCAATCCGGCGCCCGCAGAGGGGAAGTTTGGCAGCGCATTGATGTTTGATGCGGTTGACGATCAAGTGGTCGTACCGACCAGCGCCACGCTGGATATTGAAGACGAGATCACGCTAATGGCTTGGATTAACCCGGGAGCCAACCTGACGGCGGATTGGCGAACTATAGTTGCGAAATCACCCTCCAGTACATTGGGCAGTGCCCTGTTTTCCTACGACATCAGGACAGATCAAAACGGCGTGCTGCGGTTCTCCCTTTATATCGGGGGCTGGCAGTACATCCTCGGCCCAACGCCTGTAGAGGGCACGTGGTATCACATAGCGGGAACGTATGATGGCAGCCAAATGGTATTTTACGTGGACGGAACGCCGGTAGGCACGACTCAAACAAGCGGTAAGATAAACGTCACCACAGATCCTGTTTGTGTTGGCAATATTGTGAACGCTGCCGGTGTCGTTTCGAATGAGTATTGGTCCGGCATGATCGACGAAGTCAGGATATGGAACAGAGCTTTGAGTGAAGAAGAAGTGAAGACAAACACGGCGCAGGGAAAAGGGGAGCTGCTTGCCGCTCAACTCGCCTTGAGCCCGGAGCCGGCCGATGGCCAGACAGATGTGCTGCGAGATGTGTCCCTTAGCTGGGCGCCGGGAGTGTATGCCGACCAACATGATGTGTACTTCGGAGCCATTTTCGACGATGTCAACAGCGCCGGGAGAACCAATCCGCGTGGCGTACTGGCCAGTCAAGGTCAGCTCGCTACAACCTATGATCCACCCGGCCGCCTCAATCTTGGCCAGACTTACTATTGGCGTGTCGATGAGGTCAATGCACCGCCGGACTCCACGATCTTCAAGGGCAATGTGTGGAGTTTCACGGTCGAACCAATTGCCTATCCGATAGCTGCTGCCAGCATCACGGCCACCGCTTCCAGCTCGAACAGCGCGGCTGAGGGGCCGGAGAGTACAGTCAACGGTTCCGGGTTGAACGCCAGTGATTTGCACTCCGCAGCAAATACAGATATGTGGCTCAGCAGTATGACCGGGGCGCAGCCCACCTGGATCCAGTACGAATTCGACAGGGTCCATAAGCTGCATCAGATGGTGGTATGGAACTATAATACCACTGTTGAGCCCGCGATTGGTTTCGGCGTGAAGGAAGCTGCGATTGAGTATTCGACCGATGGGGCTACATGGACCCCATTGGGCAGTACCCATGAGTTTGCCCGGGGTCCTGGTTCGGCTGGTTATGCTGCCAATACCACTATCGATCTCGGCGGTGCGGCCGCCAAGTATGTCAAGATCACGGCCAACAGCAACTGGGGAGGCTTCGTGAAGCAATATGGTCTGAGCGAGGTGCGATTCTTCAGCGTGCCGGTCGTCGCAAGAGAGCCAAGTCCGAATCCCGGGGCTACAGGCGTAGATGTGGACGTGATCCTCAGCTTTCGACCGGGAAGAGAGGCGGCTAAGCACAATGTGTACCTCAGCACCGACGAGCAGGCTGTTATCGACGGCACTGTCCCTGTTGCCACCGTGACCGAGCCCAGCTATGCTTCCTCCCTTGATTTAGCCGGCACGTACTTCTGGCGGATTGATGAGGTCAACGATGCCGAGATTCCAACAACATGGCAGGGAGATATCTGGAACCTCTCGACGCAGGAGTATCTCGTTGTGGACGATTTCGAGTCCTACAACGACATTGACGCTGGACAAGAGGGCAGCAACCTGGTCTATGGTACATGGATAGACGGCTTCGGAACCACGACCAACGGCTCGACCATAGGTTATTTTGAAGCCTTCCAGCCCTCGATGGAGAATACCCTGGTTTATGACGGCAGCCAGTCCGTGCCGCTTTTCTACGACAACACCGTGGCCACCTATTCCGAGGTCACAGCGAATATCGCCGATCTACAGGCCAGCCAGGATTGGGCCAAACATGGCATTAAGGCGTTGACA
>Ga0307378_10003450_pt1 | contig 23185 bp, 41 predicted proteins | sample UN1MG_FD_202238 | JGI IMG/M metagenome (GOLD analysis project Ga0307378, IMG submission 202238) | Soil microbial communities from Risofladan, Vaasa, Finland - UN-1 | ecosystem: Environmental > Terrestrial > Soil > Coastal area > Acid sulfate soil | place: Finland: Risofladan, Vaasa | collected...
TTGTCCCACTTGCGTCTGCACTAACTAATAACGGACCAATCGCACTACCATCTGTATTTCCAACAATATGTAATAGTTGACTCGGTTCAATCGTCCCGATGCCTATTTTACCTCCAATAATCAAATCACTTGAAATGGAAGCAATAGTATCCGAAAAAGTAATGTTTGAACCTATGGTCAAATCGTCAGAGATTGAGGCGTGGGTTCCCGTAATCGCACCGCTTGTTATAAAATCCTGCGAGCCAGTTGCTAAGAGAAATGTGCCTGAAATGTTGGGGAATTCAAAGATTCCGGTTGCCGTTAAATCTGATGTTAATAGGTTTGCATAATACATTGGACCAGTTCTAATTCTAACTCCCGATACCCCAGTTCCAACTATCGTCACTCCACCGCCCGCATCTAGTCCCAATTCGTTGCTCCACTCTCCACCGCCATCAGTTCCTGTATTCCCATAAAAAGTAAATGCTCCAGGAACAGCCCAGTCGACTCCACCAAAATATAAAGTACCGTGAGCCGTGCTCCATCTCAAGTTTTGAGTTTTTGCCGTATCAAAGTATAAATCTTGGTCATCTCCCAATGCTATGTCATCGCCGATTGTTAAATCATCGGATATTGAAGCGTGGGTCATCTGAATATAGTAATCTCCCCCTATAATCCAGTTGGTATCAAGGGTTGCGCTATCTACTATTTCATCAAAGTCAATGGAATTGGAGGCGACACCGCCGCATCCAATACAGGTTCCCGATACTGTTAGATTCGTGGTAGTTATGTCGTCTGAAATGGAAGCTCTTATCCCGCTTATTCCCCAAGAACTGACTACTGGCTTTAACATTCCACTTGACGGATACCAAAGTTCTCCCGCACCATAGGTTTGTTCTGGCGAAGAGTTTTTAACAATTCCAAAAGTTATCAGTCCAATAAGACCGATTGCGATTATTATTATATGTATTGGTTTGATTTTATATTTCATAATATAGTTGAATTGCCGCCCCGTCATCTAACGAGTCAACATACAAAAGTGATAAATTGCTTACATTAAATGCCTGTGTCTGTGTTGGATAAAGCGCAAATCCTATTCTTGTAGCAAGTGTAGCGTCTACGCTTGAATCTCCGACAACTATAACCCCGCCATTGGTCAAACTTCCATTTGCCTCACTACATTGGATATAAACCTTTTTACAATCTACATCTGGAAGCTGAATTGGTGTGCCGGCGGAAGATACCACTGTTCTACTTGCGCCTATACTTGATACTCCATCTCCTGAATTTGAGTCAACTTTAAGTCGGAGCGTAGTGTCTGTCAGTTGAAGTTCTTTTGTTTCTCCTGACTCATTAACTCCCAACGCTACTGGAACGTAATTATCATCACGCCTCGCTGAACTTTTTGCCATATTTATCTGCCATTGCCCTGTTAAAACTTCTCCTATCGTCTTTTAACTTGGCTTGGTCTTGTTTAATTTTAATTTCTTCACGATTTAAAAATTCTTTTGTCTTAATTAAAACTTCTTCTTTGGAATCTACGAGTTTTTTGTGGTTTTCCAGTTTTTCCGTAAGTTCTTGTTGTTTTTCCAATTCTTCCTCAATTTCGTTCTTTTTGTCCTTTGCTTCCTGCCTATCCCTTAATGTATCACTCTCTAACCCCTTTAAATGCTTCTGTGTGGCGTTATTATCCTTTACCCCTTGTCTGACAGCACCCTCTCGTTTTTCTATCGTTTTAAGTCCGTTTTTGACATTTTCCTCTCTATATGTTATTTCGTTCTCCTTTTCTTCAAGTTCGTCTATCTTTCCTAATAATTGTTGTTTATTGTCTTCAATTTCTTGTTCTCGTTCTTCAAGCGATTTAATAAAGTCGCTTTTTTTGTTTTTAAATGATTTTAACTCTTTATTTTTTATTAAAATATCATCATCAAGTTTCACGAGTATTCCTTGTTTTTTAATTTCAAGTTCTTTAACTTCTTCGCCTACTTGTTCTGATTTACGATTCTTTTTAATGGTTTCAACTACCGCTATATTGTATTCTTCCTTGTCTCGTTTTTTTAAAGGTTTAAGGTCTTTGAGTTCGTTATTCTTTAATTCAATGTCTTCACGGATTTCTTTAAGTTCCCGCCTTGCGGTTTCTACCTCACGCTCTAATTCCATTAACTCAATTTTTTGTTGTCGGATTCTGTCCTCCATATCCTACGCATACTATGCCTATTTTTCCATCAGGCATCTTTTTTAATTGTAAAATCGGAATCCTATGACCTTTTTCTTTGTCTATTTTCATTCTTTCCGCCATTCTATCTTCGTAAGAAACATCTTGATAGTTATAACAATGATGTCCTAAAACGAAATACCAGTCGGACTCATCTAACTTGACTTTTTCCATATCAAGTTCTGTGATAAACCTTTTAACTGCCTTGCGGACAAACGGAACTGATAATGCCCATTTTAAAAGTTTCTCAACCTTAACCCATTTTTCTTTCTGACTTTTGGTATCTTCGCGGACAATCATTAGTTTAAAAACTCTTTTGAGTTCTTTAATCAGATTCTTGCTTTTGTCTATTTCGGGTAAAATGTCTTGTGCTACGAACCTATAAGCTGTGTCCATTTCTGGTATCATCAGGGCGATGTCCCTTAATTTTTCCAATACTCTTTTAAGGCGACCATTCTTTACATCTGAAAGTATAATTTCTGAAACCCTATAATACTCTTTGACCGATGTACACCATTCATTCGGAGTCGGTATCATCTGCATCATTTCAAGATAACGATAAGCTACATCAAAGTATCCATTGCATAATCTTACGAACTCCTTGATAGCCTTTTTACGGAAAAATACAAAGAGCAACAAATGATACAGGAATATAACCTTATTCTTAAAAATACTCAATAATAACCAAGAAGTGTCTTTTGATACCTCCAGTTGATGCAGTATGTTTTTATTCAGAAAACCTTTAAATAAATAACTGCAACCCTCTAATTTTACCAAAGCTCCACTATTTTCTGGCCAAAATACCTCTTCGGTTACCCCTGCTTGTATATGACCCAATTTTTCATTGCTTCCGAATATAGAAAATAGCACAACCCCCTTTTTTCCTGTATGAAGCATTTGATTCAAAGCAGGGCACGATTTGAGTGGAGGCTTTTTCTCTTCACGCCCTGCTTAAAATACTCGAGTTATTTTCTCTTTCTGGACTTTTTGGGTTTGATTTCTTCAAACTCTTCCTCCTTCTTCTCAACTTTTACACTTTCCTTTGGCGTTTCTATCACTGGTTCTGGAATATCAACCTTACCTACATATGACTCGGCCATTTCCTTTTCTTTGTCTTCAGTAACCTTATCAACGCCAATTCTAACCCTGACCTTATAGGCCAATTGGTTTGCCAAGTGTCTGGCCAATTTCTCGGTGAATACTTTTGATTCACCAGCTTTAAGTGTATATGGTTCGCCATGAAACATACCCTCAAAGTCCTCACTGTCAGTATTTGTGAATGTTTTTAATACTTCCATAATTTTGTTTTTATTACTAACGACCTTTACTCAGTTCTATCTCCTTATGTACAAGCATAAAGAGATAGTCAGAATATTCGTTAGTGTCCTGCCGTTTGAGCGTCAAGAAATGGATACATAAGTTGGAAAGTGGTTGAGGTGTTCCCTGAACTTGCGTCCATAGAACTTCTTAAGAAAGCGCCATAGATTACGTCTCCTGCTGTCGGGTTTTGTCCTACCGAGCCATCTGCGGAAGTTCTCCCGCAAACTGCTGGGGCAGTCCAAGCCGCGTCAGCATAAGACTTACCTACGGTTGTTCCCCAAATACAATACCATCCATACTTACCAGCAACAGTTGCCGCTTGGGCAACAGCTACTGAGCCGAGTGCTCCGGTAGCAAGTAATGTGGTTTGATACTCATCGTTAGAATCGTATGTAACCCATGAACCAGCTACGGTGCTTGCAACTCCCTTTAGGAAGATGTACTCGCCTCCGTCTTGGTCAACAAATCTTGTGCCTAATTGCACAGCAGTCCTTGAATATATCGTGTCTATATCTCCTGGAGAGATACCTCTTGTAAATTCTGCCATAATTTTGAAGCGGAATCTACATCACGCAGTTTAGTGAGCAGCCGTTTGATCGTCTACGTAAGGATAATGAATTGAGAACGTTGTTGCGGCGCTTGTATTTGTATCTGCCATTGCACTTCGTACAATACAATTATAAATAATATCGCCTGCTGGTGGGTCGTCGCCGACATAACCGTCAGCTCCTGTCCTACCAACAACATCACTCACATCAAGAACAGCAGTACTATAATTCGCAGCACCACTGACGTTGCCCCAAATCATGTACCAACCATATTTATCAGCTACGATTGCGGCCATAGCTACTGCTACTGGCCCCAAAGCGTTTGCCGCTAATAAAGTTGTTTGATGTTCGGCGCTACTGTCATATGTTACCCACGAAGTAGCTACTGTGCTTGCTACACCTCTTAAAAAGATGTATTCGTTACCATCGGTGTCAAATGCTCTTGTGCCTAATTGTATGGCGGTTCTGCTGTAAACTGTCGTAATGCCACCAGGAGCTATTACTCCTGTAAATTCTGCCATAGTTTTTAGGAAGTGTAACTAACCTCAATTCCCTGATGTCTCGGGGAGTCAGCGATTAAGTTACCCATCAAGATTATATGACCGACTTTTCCGTATTGATCTATTGGCTTGTTGAATCCACTAAACGCAAATCCAGTTACTTTCGGAACGTCTGTGTGTACTGATTCTATTGAACCACCACCAAACTTTACTGATTTGTATTCTGGGTCTGTTGATTGTAATCCATAGAAAGCAAGATGTTTTAAGTTCAACATATAAAGATAATTTGCTGAACATTTTTCATCTACTACTATTGGACAACCAGAGAACCATAATACATCAAAACCTTTATCACCTTTTAGAGCTTGAACACTTGGCGCAATACCACTTCTGGTCATTTGAGGATACCCAGTATTTGAATACTGAATAACTCCATATGAAGTTGTGGTGATTACTAATGCTTCGTATCTTGCCCATCCAGTTTTAGAGGTTACAATAATGTCCGGTTTTTCTGCACCATGCGTACAGTTAGCATATTTCGTCCTTAAAAGGGCGATAGTCATTGCCGCAGAAGATGCAGTATAAATTCCAGATAAACCATAAGTGCTTCGGTCTAATCCACCATATGTGGCTCCTCCTAAAGTCTCATTGTCACAAGCGTTAATCAAGGAAAGAAATGTCTTGCCTGTCTGTAGGGTGTGAAGAAGTGTTCCAAGAGCGTCAATCATATCTTCTGCGCGTGATTCCATTTCACGAGCAATAATATCGATAGGATTGTTTTGCGCCTTGACTAAGTCAACTTCCATTTGAGATAACGAAACGTTTATCTCATAACCCGTTGGCTGGAAAGTCATTACTTCGAATGAATCGCTTAATGCTGTTGAGAATTTGTCCAAACCATCAAACGAAGTTCCACTAATACCAACTTGATATTTTACCGGGAATTTCGCTTTCCATGGTCTTTGGCTTCCCAAAATTCTTAAGGTGACTGGTGATGCATTTAGAACAGTATCTATTGTCTTTGCAACTAATTTTTCTGTAGACGCAGAATATATCCGCGCTACACTCGTTGGATCTAATGCCATAATTTTTCAGTCATTTGCCTCCATACTAATCTTTTTCGACCTTTCAGATTGTCTGTAAAGAATGGTTTAACCTTGCGATAATTCGTCAAAACTCTTATTGCGAATCTCGCTATAGTCAAATCCTTGTTCTGTTCCAGTTGATTTTTGAGAAGTGCCTACTTGTGAACCTGCCTCTTGTTTGACTTGAGTTTTCACCTTGGCGATAACTTTGCCCCCCTCCCTTTTGGCTTCTTGGAGGTCTTTCCAATCTAATCCGGCAGTCATGAGGTCTTTGTTTTTGCCTTGTTTCTTTTGAGAAATGGCATATTCAATTACCGCATCTTCATCTGCCTTTGATTGGATAATACCTCTTGCCTTTAACTCGTCCAGTTGAGAATCAATCTGACGATTGACTTTCTGGTCTTCTTCTAACTTAACGCGTCTTTGTTCGTCTTGGAGTTTTAAAAACCCCTTAACTGTCAATGGCGCATCATCGTCTTGGAATTCGTTGGACTTGTTAATACCTTTAAGGGCTTCATTGATTGCTTCTTGGTTTTTCTTTATCTCCGACAACTCTTGTCGGGTTAGGGTATAACCTTTCTGCAATGCCTGTGCTAACTCATAGGTCTTATCAACGGTGATAGGTTCTTCTTCGGTTTTCTCTGACTGTTCCTCTGGGGCAACTTCTTCGGTAACGACTTCTTCTGTCGTTTCTTCGGTTGTTTCCTCAGGGACTTGGTCAATATTTTCTTCTTCCATAAGTATTGGTCTTAACGACTTGCTTAATTTTTAAACGACCTTTTAATGCCTCCCTTAAAGTCTTCATTTATTACTTGTTTCCAATTTCTATTATCTCCTTCCATCAAAACCATATTTCCATAAACTAAACACGATTTCGCATCATAATTCTTATCATGTCCCAAGCAGTGTTTATTTATCTCACTAAAATCTTCCTTGCTTACTTTAAAAATCTCGCCAACCTTTCGTTCCTTAAATGCAAAATCATATAAATCTTGTGAAGTCATTTTTTTAACATTTCCACATATCTTTCTTTTGCGGATTTCTTTTTCTTAACTATCTTACTTCCATATTTCTCAGTCCATCGTTTTGCGATGGTTGGTTCTTTTGCATATAAGTATTTGCGTTGAGATTCCGATCTAAACGGCATATTATCTATTTTTATAATACTTATCTCTTTGTTTTAACATTTCTTTGCGTTCAAATGTATCATAATCCCAATCGCCAGTTTCCTTGTTCTTATGTCCATAGTCCTTCTTGTATTTTTCTAAAATGGAATCAACCTTATCCATATTTAAAATGTTTCGTTTCTTCTTTTTCTTAGAAGACAATACTTGAAGTCGGTGTGTGTATAAATCGTCGTATGTTTTTGCATTCATATTTATTGTCCTCCTTTAATTTTCTCCACTATTTGTTTAGCTTTTTGAATTGCTTGTGCTTTTTCATTATCGGGAAGTTTTTGAAACTCTGGGCTACTTACCATTTGCTGAACCTTTTGAAGTTGCTGTGCCTTTTGTTCTTCTCCCCCTGGCTGTGCTTGAATGCCAGCTACTGCTTCTGGATTTATTTTTCCTGTCATTGCTAACCACTCGTATAATCTTTTAGTTCTTTCTTCTTCTTCTCCATAACCAAGTTCTTCAAACATTGTAGGTGGGTCAACCATACCAAATTGAGCCAGTTTAATAGTCATTTCTGCCCTTGATGCTTTGTCTACTGGAAGCGTAGAACCCTTTTTGACTAAAACCTTAGTTCCTGGCGGGATTTCCTCACCCCTTAATTCAACGCCTTCGGTTCCATTATAGAGTTTTGTCGGTTCGTCTGAATAAACCTTGATACAATGTAAATAGGCATTGTAGAAATCTTCCATTAGCTGTTCTATGTTTTCAATAATCGTTTCTACCCTGCCATAGTCAGCACCTGCTAAAAGTTTCCTGCCACCAAGTGTTTCTGCTTCTTGTCTTTCACCACGTGTAGTTGAGTGAACACCCATTATATTGTCAATTTCATTCTTTGAATCTTGTAATTCATTAAACTCTGATGCCCCAATCTGTCCACCCTCAATCTTTATGTCGTTTATATCTCCCCTATCTAACCATAAGAACTTATTTCCATACTTATTGACGAACTTTTGTCCTTCTTCCTTGCTTATGGCTTTTGAAGAAGCCACAATTATCTTCTGATTGTCGTCTGTAAGGTCAGAAATCTGGCATTTTCGCTTGTTTATCCCGTCCTGTAAGGTAATTACTTGTTCAATTAAACTCGTATCATCATAAACCTGTTTACCGAGATTGAATACTTTTAAGAACAAATAAGGAAATTGCGCTGTTTTAAATAGGTTATTCTCTGGTGTGTCATAATCAAAATTTGGATTCTTGATTTTGTCTAATAAGATTGAATTTAACTTCCAAGCAACCCATTCTCCATTTCCTCCCCAGAATTCTAAATACTTAATCTTCTTTTTAGGTAGGTCTGGATATAGTTGTTGGAGTTCTTTTTTCTTTTTAGGAAACTTTAAGATTACATTCTCAACAGAATCTTCTAACCATTCATAAATAAACTCGCAATTAGACGCTTCGGTTGCTCTTGGGTCAATACCTATCCTGTCCGTGCGGACAAACTCTAATATAAATCCTTCATCCCAGCGATACTTCCACACACCTAATCGGTAGATAAACCAACTCCTAACGATCCGTTGAAGTTTTTGTTTGACCTTAAGGGTTACCTCGTAAGCGATAGTCAGTCCTTTAATCAGTTTCTCCCTAATAGTATTGTCAACCTCTCCTGCTATTTCTGGTGTAGGTGTTTCTGCCGTGACCATAGGAATCAATGTCTCAACGGACATAAAGATTCTATTGTCTACGATATTGGCTCTTTTGGGATTGCGGTCTTCATCTTTTAGGTCTGTTCCTTTGCGCCAGTACTTCTCGTTTCTTAATCCAATAACATCGGCAATCTCTTTGTCTTTTTTCGCTTCTTCAACTGCCGCATCTATGGCTCTTAACAAGTCATCTTCGTTGGCATTGTATTCTAACGATGCTCGTTCCGCGTCTATAATTTCTTCGATTTCCATATTATTGTAAGTTTAAAACTTCACTAACTTTTTTCACACAAGCCGGACAAAGAGCATATTCCTTTTTGACTACCTGCTCTCCTTCCTTTGGTTGGTGTTTTATAAAATTAAAAGTTTTGACCTTTTCTATAAAGCCAAAACTACCATACTCTACTCCTGTTATTTCTTCTCCGCAGTTGTCGCAGTATATCTTTACCAATCTTTTGCCTCCTATAATTTAATTAAAATCAAATATAACTCTATTACTATAATCGCGCCTCCTACAAGTTTTGCTAATTGTATTTTTGTTTCAAACTTGTCCATTTATTTAAAACTTCCTGATAATCTTTTTCTATCACTTTTGCATCCTTTCCCTTAAACATTTCTTTCTTCATAAAGTCAACTACTACCCTTGGCATAATTTCTTTTGAATCATACCCACCAAGTAAATCCCAATATGATATAATTCCATCTAAAACTCCAGGTTCCCACATTTCGTGTATATGTATTCCTCGCCAACGCTTGCCTTGAACCAATGCATTGAATCCGTCCATCTTGTATTCGCTCTCCATTTCTTTATGTAATCCTCTTTCTGACCACCCCAAAAACATTTCTTCATCCTTTTCGGTTATGGGCGGATATTTACAATTTGAAGGAATAAAGTATTTTATACACTCAATGTCATTTCGTTGTTTTTTTGTTTGTGCCTCCATATATTTTATACGCGCCAGTCCTTAATTTGATGATTAAATTGTTCTTCTTCTATGCGTTTTATGTCTGGTGCTTGAGGATTGTAAGCCATTTTGTCTGAACCCTTAATCGGAACATCTATGATACTTGCATTTCCACTTCGTTGTAGGGCAAGAAAGAAGTAAATCGTAGCAAATAGTAAGTGATTCTCTCCTTCTGTTTCCCAAACTTTGCGAGTTATACCTATACTATCGGTTTCTTCTACCTGTGAGAGTGTTTCCCAATGTTTTACATAAGTGCCTAATCTGTCGGGTTCTATGAAGAACTTTATCTTTCCATCTACGAATTCATCTATAACTCTTTGGATAATCTTTGACCTGTCAGCATATACGGCCATTTCGGGAGAATCCCATTTAATTGATTCTGGACGATCCTTGTCTCTTTTAAAATAACATAACCATACACGACCTCTGTACTTATCTCTTAACTGGCGTGGCTTGGTAAGGTCTCCCAGAGCGTCAAATACCGCTGTGGCTTCATATTTGCGCATTAGTGCCTCTATTTCGTCCCAAGAGGTAGTTTGACCCACTTTGAATACTCCTTGCTTATTTCCCAATACATAACTCATTGTAAGCCCGGTATCTACGCCTATGACGTTGTTTATTTCAAGGTTCTCTCCGTTTACTACGTTTCTTAAAATCAACTCTTTGTCTACGACTACATCTGTTCCCCTATAAGGTAATCCTAAATGAAAGTTATAAAAATACTGCTTACTCTTGGTTGCTTCTGCTTCTATCAGGGTTTTGGCTGAAATCCAGGGACAGATTAAGTGCGAAATCCAATAACCTGATATACCTTCTCTGTGTGAATACTTTTTAACCCAACGACCATTTCTGCGCGTATCATCGTCTATTATTCCGTGACATTTCTTACATACATACTCGCCTATTTCTTTGTCTATGTTTTCAAACCAATCTAAGTATTGTTCTTCTTTGCAGTGTGGACATTTTATAAACCAATGCTTCTGGTCTGATTTGTCCCATACCTTTTGAGTTAAAGTATTTGGATGTGTAGGATTTGAGAAATACCATCTACCCTTGTAATCTGAAGCGGCTAAACGTGATTCATACTGCTCTAAAATTGCTTGTGTTGATCGGTCTGATTCATCCATTACTAATAGGTCTGCGGTCAACATAATACCTGTACCTGATTCCATTTCATCTTTTGATTGCTTACCTGAACTTGCGCCACGATAATAAATAAACCTTTCGCCTACCTTTTTCTGATTGACTGAATCCTTATCTCTTGTCCATTCGCTTAACTGGGCATTTGTACTGATTATAGGATTTACCTTTGATGGTACAAATTGTCCTACATCATTGAAAGTCGGTAAACTGTAGATTATATTCCATTTTTTATACTTTGCGGCATATAGAGATTTAAGTATCTCCATTGTGCTGAATCCCACCTGCGAAGCCTTACGGGCTGTCTGTATTGGTGTCCAGTCGTCAAATGGTTCTTTAAGAAACTTATGGTCTGTGAATTCAAATGGTAATCCCTTCTCTGTTAAAATGTGCGTATCTTCAAGCCAAAATATTGGTTCTTTCTCCCAAGAAGCCCTTTGTAGTTCAGTAAAGTAATTTTTGCTTATTTCTTTCATTGGCTTCAAGTTCTTGTTCTCTCTCTTGTTTGTCCTGTTTTAATTGTTGAATGTCTACTATCTTACCATCGGGTTGCTTTTCTAAATGTCTATATCTGTCAAAGAATTCTCGTTCTCCCTCTCTGTATGGTTGAACTGTTAATCCCTCTTTGTCGGCTAATTCTTTCTCTTTGAGAATAACTTCTTTGTCTATACCTAAATCATCGTCTCGCATTATTACTTTATCCTTGTTTCTGTAAACCTCATACATCATAAGCTATTGCTTTTAAGTAAGTTTTTTGGATATGAACATGTTGTTTTATGACATTTCTTTCTTGCTCTTTCTTTTGGATTTTTGAAAATTCCTTTTGGCATATTTATTTGCTCTTATCTCCGTCCCAACAAATTGCTGCTTCCATTGTTAAAAATATACCAGCCATTGAAGAAGCGTTTTGTAATGCGCATCTTGTGACCTTTAATGGGTCTATAATACCTGCTTCCATCATATCTACGCTTTCATTTTTATTAAAATCAAATCCCTTATCGTTTTGAACGTCATTTACTATGACTGAAATATCTTTCATTCCCGAGTTCTCTGCTATCTGTCTTAATGGAGAAATTAGTGCTTTCTTGACTATGTTAGCGCCTACTCTTTCATCATCGGTTAAATCTTTAAAGTCCATCATGGAGGATACTTTGACTAATGCTATGCCTCCTCCGGGAACAATACCTTCTTCTATTGCGGCTCTTGTGGCGTTTAAAGCGTCTTCTATTTTGAACTTCTTATACTTCATTTCCGCTTCTGTTGCTGCGCCTACACGAATAATTGCTACGCCGTCTGTTAGTTTAGCTAATCTATCCTTTAGAGAATTCTTCATCCAGTCTTCTGTGGCTTCTTTGAGCTGACTTTTAATAAGTTTAATCCTTTCAGATACATCGCCATTGCCTATTATGAGGGTTTTCTTATCATTGCTTACGACTTTGTCTGCTTTTCCTAATACATCTAAACCTACTTTATCAAGTTTAATTCCTGACTCTTCTGATATGAATTTAGCCCCAGTTAGTAATGCTATGTCTTCTAATACATCTTTCTTTCGCGCCCCATAACTTGATGCCTTTATACCCAATACATTAAATCCTCCCTGTGCTTTACTTAAAAACATAGTTCCTAATGCTTCTCCGCTTATATCTTCGGCTATTACAAATAAATTTCTCTGACTCTTTTCGTCCATCTTTTGCAATAAGGGAACTATATCTGAATTAGCGAATATCTTTTGGTCTGTGATAAGAACTGGTATGTCTCTGTAAATTGCTTCGTTTCTTTCTATGTCCGTGACCATAAATCTTGAAATGAATCCATTGTCTATCTGCATTCCTTTGGTGAGTTCTTTTGATATGCCGAATGTTTGTGATTCTTCTACGGTTACTACTCCATTCTCGCCTACTTCTTTAATCACTCCGGCTATCATCTTACCCATTTCTATATCTTCGGCTGCTATAATAGCTACTTGTTCTGCTTCATCTTTGACTGGTTTCTTGATTGTATTTAAAAGTTCTATTGCTTGGATTGTTGCTTTATCTATGCCTCGCTTAATACTCATAGGATCTGAACCGGCTACTACATTCTTGATTCCTTCTTCAATCATTGCGTAAGCTAATACTACTGCTGTTGTCGTTCCGTCTCCTGCTTGGTCATTTGTCTTCTCGGCTACTTCTTTTAAAAGTTCTGTGCCTATGCTTTCTACTGCGTCATCTGTTTTAACTGATTTAGCTACCGTTACTCCATCATTGGTAATAACTGGCTTGGTGTCTTGTATAACTACATTTCTGCCTCTTGGGCCTAATGTAATCCTTACTGCGTTATACATTACCTCCATTCCCTTTTTTATTTGTTGTCTTGCTTCGTCTGAAAACTTATTATGCCTCATATAAACCCAGTATATCTTCTCTTGATACGATTAAATAATTATCCTCCACTTCGTAAGCGCCATACTTTTTGAATAAAACTTTGTTGCCTATTACTAAATCCTTAACCCCTGAACCTACTTCAATTATCTTTCCAATTTCAGGCAGCTCTTCTTTGGTCTTTGCCAATACTATACTTCCTTCGGTTTTCTCTTTTTCGGGTTCTATTAAAATGTGATTGTCTAATGGTTTAAGCATGTAATTTAAGCCACAATTTAGCTACTGCTTCTTCGGGGGTTTTGCCACAGCCACTTACATCATTTTCTCCAAGAATAGTTTTACAAGAATCACAAATTTTTCTTCCCTCTCCTTCGGCAAAAGCGAACCATGTTAATTTTCCATCCATATCTGTTCCTCCTTCTAATTCTTTAAATCTATCTCCACAAGCATCTATGAGTTCTGAAAGGGTAGAAACTTTACAGATAAATGCCTTTTCTCCTTCTGCGTTTACTCCGCAGGTATCATAACTTCCACATTTATTTGCGAGAACTGGCTTATCTAGTTCGTCAATGCAATATCCTGTTTCTAACTTGTCCTGTGGAAATCCTGCTTCTTTTAATTGTTTTGCTAATTCGTAGTTCATAAATGCATATTTTCTTTAGCTTGTTTATTTGCAAGTTCTAAATCCGTTTCTGGTTTTTCGTATTCTAATAATTCTGCGTTGCCTTTTTTAATTTCTTCTACGATTTTCTTATTCTTTCTTTCTATTACTTTAATATTGCCGTCTCTAAGCAAATAGCCAAATCCTATTGAGATGAAAATTATGAGGGCTTGTAAAATCATTTTTGTTTACGCCATTTAATATAATTTTTTAAATCATCTAAATCTATTGGTGTTTGTTCTGTTCTGTCTGTTGGATTTCCTGTAAGTAATTCTATATTTTTTGTAAGTGTATCTATTGAACTAATTAAATCTTTATATCCTGCTGAATTTCTTTTCTCGTTTGTAATTGATTTAATTGCTTTATCTCTTTCTTTTACCAATTCATCTACAAATGGTTTTAATCCTTCTTTAACTCCATCACTTTCATAAATTGCCTTTGGTCTTTTTGTGGTGCTTTTTGCATAACCACTTTTTTCTAAAATTTTACCTTTAATTATCCTCTTGCCTTTTCGTAAGTTTTCAGAAGTCAATTTAATTACACTCTCTTTGTTAGGAGTTAATTCTTTTTCCATCAATTATTTATTTGTCCTCCTATGTATATTCCCCCTGCTTCTAAGTTTCTAATTATTGCTGAAATCCATTTAAGGTTATTTCCGAATACTTGATACATATTCACATCTACATCTGGTGCGGCAATATCTACTCCTGTGTTTCCATCAATGCTTGAAGCGGTTTGTAAATCATAGACATCTAGGTAGTCCCAACGATTACTCGTTGATTGAGATGCTAAAAAGTTCGGTTCAGTATTCTGAATCGAACCTACAAAATATACAGATCCACTTGCTGTTGAATTTGCCGATAAGCTATATACAAAGCTTCTTCCTTGTGAAGCATCAAATACTCTTCCTACCGGAGCGACACTAAATAATTCTCCACCCGTACTTGAAGCTGTAATTTCTATTGCGCTTTCTATTGAACTATATGCTACGGCAAATCCTTCATCTGATGCTGAAACAATATAGTAAGGATAATCCATTTCCAAGTTAGCCAATGTTCCGTCTCCCGCATCAAGATATACATAAGTGCCAACTGATAATGTCGCTGTTATGTCTCCACTATAAAGTATTCCACCCTCGTGATAAGAAACCGATGCCGAGTCCGCTGCTATATTATTAAAAATATATGACTCCGGCATTACTGCGCCTCCGAGTCCTTTGTTGTTGAATATGAAATATCCACCAATTAAAACTACTACTACGACTAAACTAATTATTATCTTTTTCATATTTGTCCTCCGTTAATTTTTACATATGAGCCAATAACCTAACCCGAAGGTCGGTAAAATCATTTAATATCCCGAAGGATTGTGGCTCATATTTTTAGTTTCAAGTTAAGTATTCTCGGGGTCAACCAAACTTATTAAAATTTGCTGCGTGATTGACCCCTTGAAAAAAAGGCTGGACACCTTCTCAATGCTTGTTATTTCTAATAAGCACAGCGAAGTGTCCAGCTTCAATTCTATTCTATATTTTTTTTATTCGCTTGTCAAATCGTCCCAATTTGTCATTCAATTTCTTCAATAATAATTTATAAAAACCTTTTGTTTCTTCTTTTTTTGTCCCTGAAAGATTGCTTATTCTAACAATACAATTATTACAAAAATTGCCAGACCATTTATAGTGTTTCCAATTATTCTTAAATCTTTTTTCGCAGGAACAACATTTGTTTTTTATAATATATTTTTTTTTATTCGCCTCAATAAATTTATCAAGATATGACAACTTGCGACCTGTAAACAATAACATTAACTTGGATGCCGTTGTTTTTGAAATACCAAACCTTTTAATAATCTCTTTTGTTCTCGCGCCTTTTAAACATTCATTTTTTATTCGGGATAGTTTTCCCTTTGACAATCTCTTCATAAAAACAAACTAATTAGAAAATAAATCACATAAAGCCAACCAAGAATGAACGCAAGGATAAATAAACTACAAAAGATGCTTCGGATATAATCCCATAAACTTTCTTTTTGTTTTGGTTCGTGTTGAGGCAATCTCATAATAAATCTTTTTTATTTAATTACCTGATACTTGATTACTTGATTCTTTTTAGCACCAATCTTTTGGGCGATTTGCTTATATTCAAAACTTTTAGGATTATCCATAATAATTTCAAGAACATCTCTTTTCATCTTCCATTCAGAAGTCTCAAAACCTTTCACTTCTTCCAAGACAATATCCTTATTTTCCTCCCACCTGATAAAATCTATTCTATAATCTCGCCAATGACGACTCATAATATAAAGCGGTAAAGTAATTTGGCGCTCCCACCGGACTATTTCTTTGGCTTTCAAAAGCACATCCAACTCAAATGCCCTGTTCGCTTCCTTTTTTGAGGCATAATTGTATCCCCCATAATCTTGCCTCACATTGTGGTATTTTGATTTTGTTTGAAAATACATATTCTTAATTAGTTTCCTCTTAAATTAGTTTTTGCTGGGTTAATCCCAAGTCATTGATAAGTTTATGTAATTCTATATGTTCCTCAAGTGGCGTTATTGATGGATTGAACCTTTCGCTGTGTTGCGTCATCCCTCTACCAGAAGGAATTTCAAATTTCTCGCCACACAGCTTACACTCCCAAGTCATATCTTCCTGTTCATAGTACGAACTTTTGTCGTCGCTATAATTATATCTTTTTCTTTCTCCGACTTCTTTGAAAAAATCACGTATTGATTTTATTTCTCCAATTTTTGTTTTCATAAAATTAAGTTATACACTAATTACCTCTAAGTAAATCTTTTCTCTCATATAATTTTAGTTAGTTTCTTAAATTTGTATTCTTCGCCATTTATAAATAACCTATCAGGAAGTTTTGTTGTTTTTACATTAAGTTCTAAATAATTTTCTAATACATCGGCTCTAATTTTTTCGGCACTGCTAAATATAAATCCTTTGAAAATCTTATAATACTCTTTGACTTGCGAATAATCATACATCTGAACCAATATGTCGTCTTTTTGTTTTGTGACCATATAATTTTAGTTAGTTGTTTAGATACATTGCGAACAATAACCATCTTCCGTCGCCTCGTCGCCACACAATGGACAAAGATTAAACTCTTCACATAGAAATTTCCACAACCTCTCTTTAAGTTCTTCTTTTGGATTCGTCGCTATTGCGATGTTTGTTTTATGGAGGACAACATTAGTATTTCTTTTAAGAACCTCGTAATCGTCTAAAATTTTATACAATTCATTTATGTCCATATAATTTATCTTTACACTTTTAATTGATTAGAATAAGTTAGTTTTTAATCTTGTGGCGGACTTATAAGTTTAGCCACTTTAATTCCGAACCATTCCTCTATAACAAATTCTCTTGGAAATCCTAAAATGGGAATTTGTGGCATAAATACGATTTTGTCAAAATCCTTAAATCCCGCATCTAAAATATAATGGACTTTATTGTCTAATTGTTCTTGCCAAGATTGTTTTATATTTTGCATAGATTTGGGTAGATTTTGCATAGATTTAATTATTTTCTGGGTTCTTGGGGGAAATCGGATTTCTCTTATCATTACATCCGCCAGTAATTGACTAATTGATAAGGTAGCAACGCTGTTTTATTTCTCCCAAGAAGTCAAAAAACAATTTGTTCACGCATAGGGTTTATTTTTTATTAAGTTTTAGCCATAAATGAGCGACTGCTTCTTCTGGGGTTTTCTGATTTTTGATTATAATCGCCTCGCCAATACAACTTCCGCTATAAGCACCACTTGCTTCCCACCCTATTGTTTTAGGATTATCCCATCCTTCCTTTTCTGGTGTTAGTCCTGCGAACTTATCTCCACAAGCATCAATTAACTCCGAGAGGGTAGGGATTAAAGTGAGGTCTTCTTCATCTAATGCATTAGAACCATATCCATCGTGGATAATATCGATATAATCATTGTCAGATTCGTCATACATCCAATATCTTTGACCCAACGCACTATGTTTTACATCTGGATACTTTTGGTCAAATCCTGCTTCTTTTAATTGTTTGGCGAGTTTGTAATCTAACATATTTTTTAGTTAATTTTTATAATAGCTTTTGATTTACCCTTTCTAATTCTAATTTTGCGAGGACATCTGGGCGGAGATGGGATTCAGTTTCTTGTGCTTGGGGTTTTTCTCCCCCTCTTTTTATGCGCCACTTATCTATTGGATAATGGGCTTCGTTATAAAAATCCCCCTCTGCTTCAATTATCAGCCCCCTGCCCTTCAACTCGCCACGCCTATTTGTGATTTTATTTATTTCCCACTCTGCCGATGGTTCTCTCTTTTGTAAATATCTTAAAATCTCTTTATCACTACACACACCAAGAGTTCTTATTGCTTCCAATACTTCCCATTGCTTTGTTCCGATGTTAGGCAAAACTCCCAAATATGCCGAGAGTGAATTTATATTAAAAGATTCTTTCATTTGATTTTATCAAACTCCTTAAAAACTCTTTTTAAATCGGACTTTCTTATAATACGAGATAGCCCGCTATTTTCGTGAAAATATAATCTATGCTTGGCATAATTTAGTATGTGTCCGACTAATACTTTTATAGGGCGATTCTTGTATGGTTTATATGTTTTCATAAACTAATACCCTCCTCCCTCGTTCTTCATTACCTCTATATTTCGTAATTTTCTCTTGATAGCTCTGGAAACTTCTATGATTGTTTTATTGGTGTTTCTGGCTCTTTGCCAATCCCTCCACTCTGGCGTGGCCTTTGCGCGCATTTCTGCCTGTTTGTCGGTCATCTTTTCAAGGTTTCTAATATCATTCCAGACATTCACATAATTGACTTCTAAATCGCTTTCCATTTCAGAAGCAGTATAAAGCGAAGCTGATAACTGAACAAGGTAATCCGAGAGAGTTTTTGGATCGTCAGAGGTATCAGTTTTTAGCCGGGTTATAATTTCATTGATTGTTAATGCTTTTTCCATATATTTAGAAGGGTATATCTGAATTATCTATTGTTGAAAGTTCCTCGTTGACTTTATCGGTGTCTTCCGCTGGTTTCTTAACCCATAACTCTGCTTCTATTTTGGCGACTCTTTCCTCTAATGCTTTAAGTGGGTCGGGGCGTTTAAAGTTTAGGTATTCTCCCTTTTCTTCAATTTCAATATCAACATCCATTCCCTCTGCCCAATTAGAATTCCAATAACCCATAAATCCACTAATCCATTTTGAACCATATTCGGGAGTTTGAATTGCTATTCTCGTATATGGTCTTCCGTCTTTTGTTTTTAAAGGATTCCCTTGTTTGTCTTTATCGCTTTTGTATATTTTTACAATTTTCATATTATTTTTCTAAGCTTAATAAATTATCTAAAACTACGACTGCTTCCGCCCCCTTTTTATAATCCTCTATGTTGTAGCGAATTACTGGAACAATCTCACTTGCTCCGAAAGGCACAACAATTAGAGATGAAATTGATTTGTCTAACTTCTTATTATGCTTTCCGTCTGCACTAAATAACCCGTTTTCTTCTATCTGAATTGCGTAAAGTTCTGCTTGTAAAAAATAACTTGGATAAACTTCTTTTGCTGACTTAAAATCAATTATGGCATAAGTTCCGTCAATCAATTCGGCTACGCAATCAGTAATTCCTCCAAGCCACAGGCGCTCTGAATAGCAATGAGCTTCTGATGCGATAAACTTTTTGACATTCAGCACTGACCAATCAATGAATGGTTGAATCTTTAATGCGTCCAGTCCACTATACCACTTGTCTGGGGATCCTTCTCTGTTCTTTATGCAATGCTTTACATACATTTCCAAAATTTCGTGTAAATTTGTGCCTTCATCTGCTTTTTTGTTTTTACTATCAAAATGAGCGAACCTTGCTTTTTTAAATATCGGATATTTCTTTTGAAGTTCATCAATGGCTTTTTTCTTATCAGAACTTTTGGCGGCTAATTCGTATTCTTCCCTGATGGTTTCAATCTTCTCTCCTTTCTCTAAACACTCTACTGCTGATAATTCTGCCGCCCACCAAGTAAGATTCTTCGCCAAAACATTCACTACGGTAGAAGTCCCCTTTAATGGTTTCCACTCTTTTCCGACAAGTATTTCGTGCAAGTGATTTTCTTTACCAGTTTCGGGGTCAACTAAATTGTTAAATCTATATTTCATATATTTAATCCTCTTCAGGAGGCAATAATTCTTCTTCTTCTCCAAAACCATCTAATTCTTCTTCCTCGCTTTCGTCTATCATACTTTCATCATCTTCTGGATCTTGCGTTGAAACATTATTGTTTTCCATGTTATATTTTTTACTTAATTATTATCTTTTTCCAAATACTTAATTGCATTCTTAAAGGCAGGGATAGAATCACGTAAAAGTCCAATGGCATGATTACAATCACTACACAAAATTCCTCTTATCTTTCCAGTATTATGGTTATGGTCAACGTGGGTATTCTTACCCATATCAAGTAATCTATTGCAAATAGGACAGATTCCTTGTTGTTGTTCTATTCTTTTATTATATCCCTCTAAAGAAATTCCATATTCCTTTTGTAATAAATATCCTTTCATGTATTTTTTATATTCCAATGTTGCTGAACGTTCTTTAAAGTATTTAATGCGTTTTGGTGTTTTATCATATTTTCTTCCCAATTCCCTTTTGTGTTCTTTATTTTTAGGAATTTGATAATATTTCTTATTATATTCCTTTTTATATTCTTTTTTTAAAATACTATTCATAATCTTTTTCAGAATTATCTATATCTTTAAAATCAGTTTCATCCGCTAAACCCTTCTCAAGGTCGCTTTCTTCTCTTGGCAAATCTTCTGGCTCTTCTGTTGCTATTTGATTATTTGGCGTGATACCAAACACTGCTTCTATGTGTTGCTTTAATCCCATCCCTTCCGAAGGATTTTCTAATTTCTCATTAAGTTCTTTTGACATATATTTTTTTAGTTAATTATTTTTTAATATCAATATGTTTGGTTTTCTTAGCTCCTCCCTCATCTACAATGGCTTCAACCCTTTTATGTCCACTTACCAATGGTTGATTTTTTCTAATCTTTTTATGTTCGCTGATTATTTTAACTATTTCCATAATTTTAAAAACCAAACTCATCAGGCAAATCTCTCATATACTTTGTTGCCCCGATGCGTTCAGTTAGAATATACGAATTATCTCCGACCTTTATGCTGTCTGTCTGAACACTAATATAATCTAACAGGTCAATCGTATCTACCGCTGAAACACTTAAGCCCATACAAAGTTTATACATAAGGAATAAGAATACAGCAAAGACACAGAGGATTTGGAGTTTGTCTTGCGAATTTTCTTGGATATTTATTTCTAACATATAGTTATTTATTAAACTCTTTATTGACCTTTTTTAGTTTACACACATAATAAATTTGCTCTGTTGAAAGGCGGAACATTTTTGCGATGTCTTCCATTGATTCGCCAGTTTCAAATATGCGACAAATCCACTCATCTCTTTTGTGGACTAATTTGTTATTAAGGCGTTGTGGTCTTTGTGATTTATTCATATATTAAAAGTATATTAAATTTTAATTATCGTGTCAAGTGCATAACTCAATTTACAAAACTCCTGCCTGACTTTTACTAACAACTAAGTATCCTGATTTGATTTTTAGAATTGTAAATCTATCCTTGTATGGTTTTTTATTTCTTGCGATTTCTGCGAGGTCTTTGGTTTTGTAGAAGGTTGCGATTAGGAGTTTTTTCATAATACTTTACCCCCCTCAAATAATAATTTCTTAATTCTGCGGACAAATTATCGCCGAAGCCATAATTCGTATCACAGCGGAGGAATTTTCCAGTAGATTGCCAACAGGGGCATAACCAGATAACCCTCCCTTTTATTAAAAATCCGATGTGATACTTATCCGCAGGATTAAAGAATTATTAGCAGAATGAAGAGGGCTAAGTTATTTGTTTCTTATTTTCTAAAAACCCTTATTTTTGACAATTTACGACTTTTGAGTTTAAATCTATGCCTCTAGTTTGCCCATGGTTGCGTTTTTAAAGAAGCGCCTGTATCATTCATCCTCTAAAATCTATGCCGGCCAATTTAATACTTATTTCATAAATCTATTGGTAAGATTATCCAATAAATCTTTTAATTGCTCAACCTTTTTTCCTGTCGCATGTTCTATCAATCGTCTTATTTTGGCGATTGTATATTTCCGTGTCATTTCTTTCAGATCCTTTTCACTCATAAACTCTTTAAGTATATCTACACTATAATTCGTGTAAAACTCGGTCTTTATTTTTCGGCTCATATCTTTGTCGCCCTAATGGTTATCGTTTTAATCTTTAATCCTTTTCCGTTTTCCTTTCGCCATTGTCGGATTCCCCTGTTAATCGCAGGCCCTACTGAGCTTGCTTTTACTCGGAAATCCTTTTTAATGGGATATGGATGCAGAAAAGAGATTTCAACTAAGAAGTATGCCATGGGTTTTGATATGGCCGGCACAGATTTTAAAGAACAAATTTTAATAAGAAACAAAAAAGAGGCAGTAATGAATATCACAAGTTTTTAAGCCCATGTTTACTGCCTCGTCTTTATTTCCTATTTGTCTTGTGATATTCATACTAATAATACTATCAGATTAAAATGCCTCTGTCAAGTGTCAGATGAGTTTTTGCCAATTTTTATTTCTTCTTCTGGCATAAAATCCAATGTCGTGCCTGTTGGAAAAACTATCTTTAATGCCCTTTTATCTTTTCTTATAAAAATTGTAGTTCCAAAAGTAATCGCATCTTTTGTATCAACTCTATCATAATCAGGAAATCTGTTATGTTTTTTGATTGATTTTTGTTTCTTCATATACTCTTTATAATAAAACTAAGAATAAAAATGTTTTCGGGTTAGTCTCGCCTCCCGTTTTTATGAAACGGGCAAAGCAAATATATTTATGAATAAGATAAAACGCAGATTTAGCGAAAAATGTTTTCGGTCTGGGCATACTATACTCTTGCGAGAACCTTGCTCTTTGAGTTCAACGGGGCTGCGACCCCAACTTCATCAAGGATTTGTTTCCCAAGTTCGCTTCGCCGTCCTAAGTCAACTCTAAACGATGGACTTAAAATAATTTTCACTAATGTTGGTCGGTATATTCTGGCATCTAATTCCGCAGAAGCGGACAACTTCCAGATTTTCGTTTCTAAATATGCCGTTGCCAGAGCATTAGATTATTTTATTTTCAGCGGTAGTTGTGAGTCAGAGCTACCAAAGAGAATTTAGAGCTTATTCAATATAATACAAAAACCCGTCAATTAAGACGGGAATTTGTCGTATCACTAAACACGAAAAAAGAGATTAAAAGTTTAACATCCTCTTTTGTGGTTAGTAGATAATAAAATTGTAGTTTGTGTTTAGTGATAGTTTTCATTATTTTTAGCTTATATCAATTAAATGTCTGTGTCAAGTGCCTTTCCTAATTTATGAGTTTTTAGAGGAGTTTTTTATGTCTTCTAATGTTTTTGGCATAGTTTTTCTATTTTTCCACAAATCCTACAAATTAAATCTCCATTTTTTTGTTCTTCGTATTCACAACCATCAACAT
>Ga0307378_10003451_pt1 | contig 23185 bp, 12 predicted proteins | sample UN1MG_FD_202238 | JGI IMG/M metagenome (GOLD analysis project Ga0307378, IMG submission 202238) | Soil microbial communities from Risofladan, Vaasa, Finland - UN-1 | ecosystem: Environmental > Terrestrial > Soil > Coastal area > Acid sulfate soil | place: Finland: Risofladan, Vaasa | collected...
CCAAGACCACCTCGCCCGACGAATCAGTGTAAGCGCACAGAGGGCTGTCCAGCGGCTCGCTGGGCTGGTTCTTCCAGCGAACCCACGGCCGAACCTCCGCACAGTCAATTGGATTGCCTCGAACGTCCTGAACTTTCGCGTGGAAGCGGCAGGATTTGCTGTATCTTGCCGTCGCATTCACGGGAAAGCTGTCGCCTCGGTCCTGCTCAATGGCGGACAAGTCCCTGGTTCCTCCGTAGTCCTTGTCGTTAAGCACCTTTTGGTCCGCTATCATGGCGCTCCCGACGTTGAAGCCGACCTGGTAGCCATACCAGTCCTGCTCCCAGAACTCGCACGTTACGTGGTCCCACGACTTGTTGCAGACGCCCGCCGTAGGCAAGAGGCAGGTTCTGGCTGCGGCGTTGAGCAGGTAGCGTATCTCGCCGCAGTTGCCGTCGTGCTCAAAGCAAATCTGGTTGGGCTGACTGGGCCGGCTGCCTCTTGCGCGGAAGTTGATCATTCTTGATGTCCAGTTGGAGATAACATCAACAGCCATCGAGTTGGGCTCAAACGGCCTTGAACCAGGCAGCGAGGCGTTCACGACGCTGTCATCCCAGAGGTAACTAGCGTTGCCTATCACCTCTCTAAGGACGGGGAAGCCGTAGAGCGCCACATCGTCGAGCTCCTCCGCCACGTAACCGAGCTTGAAGAGCTCAAGGTCCGCCCACGAATCTCCGGGATCGCAAGCTCCGTGGAACTCCAACGTGCCTCGGAAGTCATCCACCCACGATTCGAACTTGTCCATGAACTCGGCGCTGGCAACCGTTTCGTAAAACGCCCTGCTCTGGTGTGAGGGGATGATCACCTTGGAGAAGTATCCCCATTGGCCTGGATTCAGCATCTCCTCAGCGGAGACTACCCAATTTTGTATCCCGTTGTCATCCAGAACCTCCTGAATTGGGGACAGAATATCCCAGTTGCCCGAGCCATCTACGATAGCCACCTGGTCGTAGTAATCCGGATCGATCCCTTGCCTCAGAAGGAGGTCGTCCCACTGGCCGTTTGAACGCATCGTCAGGTTCTCCAGCATCTCCTCCTTGCCCGTAGCGTGGCCCCGCTCGACCTCCAGCGTTGTGATGATTACCCGAGCCTGTCCCCAGATGAACTCCACAAGCACGGGCCTCTCAGTGCCAGGCCCCCCGACTATCGCGCCGTCAGGGCACTTCTTTGAGCCGTCAACGAGGTAGCCGGCCGCGGTAGGTCCCCAGCCGTCAACGTCAGAATCGTCTATCCTGTTGGGCTCTCTGGTCATGTAGTTGAGGGTGTAGTCATACTCATCCGACGGGTTGTAGAAGAGGTATTCGCGCCAGAAGTAGCCATAAGTGTTCGCATCCTCCCTGGGCTGGGGACTCATCGATGGGTCCTCTTTGCCGAGCTTGGGATGCACCACAAACCAGTAATAGGTGGAAAGTGGAAGCTCGAACTGGCCCATCTCGCCGTCCCTGATCGTCCAGTATCGAACCGTGGAGTAAAAATCGGGGTCCACGCCAGCCTGGCCGTAATCCACAATGTCAGCGTAGGGTATCTCCGGATCGATCTGATACAGAAGCTCTGCGTTGCGGAGATAAAGCTCCGGGTCCGTTTGGCTCAGGACGCTCTTTGACGAGTGGGCAATCGTGAAGGCCACCTCGTCGATGAGGCGCAGATCGGATATCGAGAGCAGCAGCTGTCCGTAATCCTCCTGATCGCTCTGCGACATCCGCGTGAACATATCGTAAAGGTCCATCTTGAGCCATTCGGGAACGGTCTCGAGCGCCTCCTCGGCTGATGGTGAAATGGCCGCCCTGGAGGTGAGGTCCCGCAGGTGGTCGCCCTGCCCGTCAAGCGCAACCAATACGCCATTATGGGACGTCCTCTCCCCGCTCTGATGTTCTGCGTCAGGCGCCACAACCATGCCTGGAAGCGGCTGGACCGGAACCGAATACGGCCCCGCCTGGCTGGCGAGCTGCAAGCCCGTTGCCAAGCAAAAAATCGCTACTAACAAGACTATTCTGTTCATCCTATGTTCTCCTCATTATTGCCAGCGTGACCTGCAAGTATCACGCCGGAAAAGCAATGCACTCGTGTATGAATTATCGATCTTGCCGAGCATTATACGTTACAGGGTCCCGGCATCAACAGCTTACCTCACGGTGAAGTATGGATACCTGGCGCTCCCGTCGCCCGACTTGTCGAAGGCTACGAGCTCGAGCGTCAGGGCGCCCGTTGGGACGCCGGCCATTAACGGAGCAGAATCGGTGGTCGCGGCCGGCTGGCAGATGTCCGTGTTCATCGAGGTGGAACGTCAGATGTCGAAGAGGCCTATGACAGGAAGTCCGAACTCCTCTCGAACCGCCCCGTCCATCAGGTACTCAATCAAGGACCTATCCTGCGGTGCTTTCGTCTGCCTGGCCCTCTTTTTAGCCTGAGCAGCAAGCTGCACCCTCCGTCCGGGCGAGAGACAACCTCTTGCTGTCCTTAGAAGCTCCCTGTCCAGCTTGACCAAGCGAGTCTGAACTCGCTCCAGCCATTGGCCGGCCCTGCTCTTTCTTGTTTCCTCGGCGAGCGCACTCAGCTTCTGAGCCATTTGCGCGATACTATCCCTGCGAGCGACGAACTCCGGCCTTTCGGATAGCGCCTCAACCATCTTGGCGAGCGTGGTTAAGCGGTTCAGCACGTAGTAAACATCAGAATCCTCTGGCCTCGCTTCAGCCCCGATGGGCGCGCGGTCCTCCCCTTCAGCGGGGAAGAGACTCTGCGCCGAAAGATATGACTGGAAGGCTGCGCGGACCGGCTTGTCGCAGTAGGAGAGCGTCATCCGAAGCTTGCTGAACTCATGCCTTCTCGCAATCAGGCTCCGCATCGCCCTGTCGATCCCGCGGAACACGACCATCAGTGGGATTTCGTCGCGCTTCCACTGCTCGGCGACCGTCCACTCCTTCGGGGAGAGCAGCATCGGCGAAAGCCTCACCTGGACTATGTAGTCCTCAACCCTTTGGAGGTATTCGTCCTGGCCTCTTCGCGTTCTTCTCATAGATTATCCGCACGCCCTTCAGGGTGAGATATGGGTCAACCACATCTATGGTCTCGGTCTCACCTGCGAACAGCTCCGCCAGCCCGCCCGTCGCCAAGACCTTGGGTTTGCTCCCAAACTGCATCTCTGACACGATCCGTGCTATCATCCCCTCGACAATGCACAGATAGCCGAAAAAGAGGCCAGATTGGATGCTGGCTTCTGTCGTTCTGCCGACCACTGTGGCTGGCCTCGTAACCGCTACCCGAGGCAGCTTCGCGGTCCTTGCGAAGAGAGCATCAGCGCTTATCCCGACCCCCGGGACTATGCTCCCGCCAAGGTACTCGCCCTTCTCTGACACCACGCAGAACGTCGTTGCAGTGCCGAAATCAACGATGATGACCGGGCCGCGTGTCTCATAGTAGGCGGCAAGGGCGTTGGCGATCCTGTCTGAGCCGACCTCTGCTGGATTCTCGTAGAGTATCGGCATGCCAGTCTTGACGCCGGGGCCGACGAGCATCGCCTTTACGCCGAACAAGCTCTCTGCCATCTCTAGAAATACGTGAGAAAGAGGCGGAACAACGGAACAAACGCCAACTCCATCCACGTCCCCAGGAGCGAGTCCAGCGCTTGCTAGCAGGGAGCTCACAAGGAGCGAGTACTCATCCTTCGTCTTGCGGATGTCCGTCGCGAGGCGCCAGTGGTGGGACAGGGTCTCTCCCTCAAACAGCCCTAAAACTGTCTGCGTGTTGCCCACATCTATGACCAGGAGCATACTTCTCCCTCTGCTATTGCCGTTGTGAAGCCGCGAGCCTGCTCGATGACCAATGCGCACTGCGCATTGACACCCCTGCACCGGCCGGCGACAACCTGGTTTGCTGACTTGACCTCCACGTGCCTCCCCACCAGAAGCCCCCGTCGGTTGTAACTTTCGACCATCGCTGCAAAATCGCCACACTTCAACCTCTGATACCATACGACGAAGGAGCCCAGCACCCCTGTAAGCAGCTCGGTCGGGCTGGCGGCGCCGAGCTCCGAAAGCCAGACCGCGCTTCCTTGCAGGTGGTCTGGGACGCCAGAATCGGGCCTTTCAACGTTTACGCCGATGCCCACCAGCGCGAGCCTCACGCGTTGATCGGACAGCTCCGTCTCGGTCAGCACGCCGGCTACTTTCTTCCCTGAAAGGTAGATGTCGTTGGGCCACTTGAGCTGGGGGCTTGCTCCGATGGCTAGCTCAATCGCGTCTGCAACGGCCAGACCAGCAGCGACCGCAAGCAGATGCGATTGCCCCGCCGGAATCTCTGGGCGAAGGACCAATGTGAAATAAAGCCCGCCCTCGGGAGAAAACCAAGGACTCGAAAACCTCCCTCGACCGGCACTCTGCCTCCCGGCGACGACGACAGTCCCCTCCGCCGCGCCCGACTTGGCAAGCTCCCTCGCCACGTCGCTCGTCGATAAGACCTCCTCGAACCACTTGAGCGAGAAGTTCAAAGGCCTCGAGACCGAACGAGCGCCATCGTGACAATCGGTGCTGTGCCTGTGCGCGCTCATCAGAGCTTCAGTCGGGTTATTGCATCATGAACAATGTTGTAGCGGCGGGCCGTCTCTGAGACGATCTCTTCGGGGAGCTCTTTCGCCGGCGGGTTTCTGTCCCAACCGCTTTCGATCAGGTATTGGCGGACGAACTCCTTGTCGTAGGGATCGCTCCTGTTACCTTTAGAGTAGTCCGACTTAAGCCAAAACCGCGAGGAGTCAGGTGTCAGCATCTCGTCCATCACGCAGACCTCGCCTCGGCGGTTGTATCCGAACTCAAACTTCGTGTCGGCGAGAATGAGCCCTGCCTGACGAGCCGCCCGCTGCCCGAACTGATAGAGCTCCTGCGACATTTTGCGCACTAGCTCCGCATCTTCCTTGCCGATATCAGCCTCCAGCGCCTCGAACCCAACCGGCGCGTCGTGGCCCGATTCTGCCTTGGTTGTCGGCGTGAAAAGAGGTTTAGCGATCTTGTCGCCAAACTTGAGGCCTTGCGGAAGCTCAACCTCACCTACACTGCCGCTCTTCTCATACTCCCTAAACGCTGAACCGCAAAGATGCCCCCGAACTATGCACTCAAACGGTATGGGCTTCATTCGTTCGACCATCATCGTCCGACCAGCGAGCACCTCGAGCGCGTCGTCTTCGAGGTCGATGAAATCCTGCGGCCTGGTCGAGACAAAATGGTTTGGGCAGACGTCCTTGGTCTCCCGAAACCAGAACTTCGAGATATTGGTTAAGACCTTCCCTTTTGATGGGATGTCGGTCGGCAGCACGACGTCAAATGCCGAAATGCGGTCTGTGGCGACGATCAGGAGGATATTCTCAGTGAAACGGAATAGCTCACGGACCTTGCCGCTCCTGACGTGTTGAAGTTCACTAACAGATTGCACGCTGCTCAAGATTCGCTCTGCATCCATTTGTTCGCTCCTTTCCTCACCCCATTACCTCGGCAGCAAGCTCCCGTCTTGCCCAACGAGGTCCTGACATTTCATCGTTATTATAGAATATGATGTGCCCTTCTTCGCGGAATCTGCCGCAGTCTCAAAATACCACCCGCTAGCATAGAACAGAAGCGTCTTCGTAGCAGCAGGCCCAAGGTCCGACAGCAGCGCTCGAACCGAGAGAACTACTCCGTCCTGACCAACGCAGAACTCGAGCTTGACCTCGCATCTCGCATCTGACGCAGAGAAGAGTGCGCCAAACGGCAATTTCGGCGCGAAGACGAGCTCAGGACACCCACATGCGTGATAGCCTGCGGCGATCGCAACGCCCGGAAGCGACTTGCCCATGTTGGACTCAAGGATGAGCAGGTCCTTGAAGGTGATGAGGCCGTCCCCGTCGAGGTCGCACCGCGAGTCCCAGTCCGGGTCTGATGAGTTTGCGCCAATTGCCTTCTCCATGAGGGACTTATCTCTTGTGTCAACTTGGCCCGAACCGTCGATATCCCCCAAAAGCTCCCGACCTTTGCCTGAATCGCCTGCCTTTTCGCCAATCGATGGCACGACAAGAAAAATCAGACACAACCACAGAAAGAACACGCAGCTCAAAGGCGTCAAACGGCGCCTCGTTTTCACTATGCTCATAATCGAAGATATCTCCCTATTCTCTGCCCTACCGGCCTGCCACATCACGGCCATGCTCCGATCAGGCCAGTTAGAGACCTTCCGAGATGATAGCATCCTGGGCTATCGCTCACCTGGGAGCTTGACCCAATTGCGTATTGTTGCCGCAGTCGCGTGACACGTCAACAGCTTATGGCCCCATGAGGGCACAGGAGTCTTCGTATTCTTTGATTAAGGAGTGTTGCCTTGTTGGCTCCGGGGCTGGGTCGTCGTCAAGAAAAAAACTCGTGCTTCGTAACCTTTGCTACTCTGCGAAGCGCTGCGTAGCACGAGCGCAGAGTAACAGTGGAATTAGGGTTGACGTGATGCTGCGTTTCGAATCCCCGAGGGGGGCCACAATAATAGCCGTAGGTGGAACCTGCGGAACCCGTTCACGCCGGTATCCTCGCCACCCCGAAGGGGTCGAACTGGTCTGATCGTGGAGACCGTGTGCAGCCCTTTCAGGGCTGATGATGTTTCATTCTGCCCTCGGTCCGTAGGCTGGGCCCGCGGCCGGCGCCTACGGCTATTCAGGTTGATCCCCTTTCGGGGATTCGTTTTGGGATGCGACCATCTGCTTACTGTGTGACACAGCGATTAGATCCGCTCTCGTTCACACAGGCATCCCTTCTTCCTAACGTTCTTCCTTGACCGACTACCTCGGCGCAATTCACACACGATACTTGTTCCTCTTTTATGAAGCTATACGTTCTCTTGCCCTTTCTCAAGCGCCTGGACCGCCAGTTTCAATAATTCCTGGCGACGATCAAGACTCACCTCAAGCTCAGTATCTCCAACCTGACCTTCACGACGCCCGCCTCGAGCATGTCGAGCTGTTTGGCGGCGCCAAGCGATAGGTCGATTATCCTTTTTTTCTTGTCTATGAATGGCCCCCGGTCGTTTATGCGGACGACGACGCTCCGCCCGTTCTCGAGGTTAGTGACCCTGACAATTGTGTCGAACGGTAGCGTCCTGTGCGCCGCTGTCATGGCAAACATGTCGTAGGTCTCGCCGCTCGCAGTCCGGCGCCCGTGAAACTTGCCGCCATACCATGAGGCGCAGCCATACTGGACGCCTTTCTTGATCTTTGTTGAGTGGTGAAAGCAGCATCCGAGAGCCAGAACTAGAGCCAGCGCAACGGCCAAACTACCGCAGAGCCTGCTCTTTCGGCTTGGCATACAGAGCCTCCTACGCGTTGTTCATAGCGATGAGTTGTTCTAGGCTTTTGCACATTACTATGAGTGATCCTGCATTTATGTTCAACTTTCGGACGGAACGCAGCCGCCCATGCCGGGCTTGTAAGTCACCGTGAAAGTATTTCTGCTGAGTTGGGATGTGGCTCGATGGGTCGGCCTGGTCTTGGCGCGAGTCGCTTTAGGTCGTCGCCAGTTTGAGTAGCTCCGCAGAATGCAGAGGAAAAGGGGGCGACCATTGGGCAGGCCGCCCCGTGATCAAACGCCAATTGACGTGCCCCGAAGCCGACCGAAGCTGGCCGTGCCGTGCGGGAAACCGAAGTCTCGTGCCTCACGCGGGCTATGTCTTGGCGTCAAACTGAACGCAAAGTTGTCCTCCGTCCTTGGGTCTGGGCCCATAGTCGGCAAGCTCTTTCTTGAGCACATCGATAGTCTGCACGAAACGCGGGTCGCTCTTGAGCATGAAGACAACGCGGCCGCAAGAGTGCATCGCGGCCGCATGGCTCATCCCAGAGAAGCTCCTACCTATGCTTGGATACGACTCCCTGAGCAGCTCACGGCAGAGAAACATCGCCACCTGCCTCGCTCGGACAATGTTCCTGGCTCTGCTGCGGGAGAGAAGGTCATCAGTCCTAAGCCCATAATACAGGGCGACCTTGTTCTGAATAACTTCGGTCGAGAGCTTTTCTTGGGAGTTCAGTTTCCCGTATCCGTTAAGAGCCGCCTTTGCCGATTCGAGCGTAAGGTCGAGGTGCTTCCACTCGGTATAGGCCTTCACTCGTGTCAGCAAGCTCTCTAGCTGGCGCACATTGGAAGGTGCTCTGCTGGCCATGTAGTAGGCGATCTCTTCAGGCAGATCGAAACTCACCTTCTCAGCCTTCTTCAGAAGAATCCTCACTCTGACCTCGAGGTCAGGCGGTGCAAGGTCAACGACCAGCCCCGATCCGAGCCTTGAGAGCAGCTTGTCTTGAACAAATTGAAGGCCTTCGGGATGCCGATCGCAGGAAACAACTATCTGACGACCGAGATCGTAGAGCGCGTTGAAGGTATGCAGTAGCGACTCCTGCGTCGTCTTCTTGGCCTGAATGAACTGTATATCATCGATCAGGAAGACATCCTGATTGCGGTATCTGGCCCTGAAACCGGGCATCTGTCTGCTGCCAATCGAGTCGACCAGGTCGTTAGTGAAATCCTCGGCCGTCTCGTAAAGGACCGACAGAGCTTGATGATTATGGCGGATGTAGTGTGTTATCGCGGACAGCAAATGCGTCTTGCCAACCCCGTCCTGGCCATATATGAACAACGGATTATATGCTTTTGAAGGGCTCTGAGCCACCTTGACGCAGGCCGCGTGAGCAAACTCGTTGCACTCGCCCAAGACATAATTGTCAAACGTGAAATCGCCATTGGTATGAGGAAGTGCCGGCCCCTGCCTCAAGCTGTGAGCAACGGGCGCTTTGTGCAAAGACCTCTGCACAGCCGGCGCCTTCTCCTCAACGTCGTGCACCCCGTTGAGGCTTATCTGGACCTCGACATCGCGACTGCATATATCCCCTGCGGCCACCCTTATCAAAGAGAGATAGTTCTCGTTGACCCAATTCCGATGCGAGTCGTTCAGAACCGTGAGGCGCAGCACGCCCTTCCTGTATCCCTCGTAGTGCATGCTCTTGATCCATGTCTCAAAGCTGTGCCGGTTGATCGTCCGCTTTACGCGCCGAAGGACGCGGACCCACACGTTGTTCACTTGCGCAAGACCTCCAACCTGGGAAACGATCGCTGAGATGTAAGACCAGAAACTAAAAGCATGACTTCAACCAAAGAAGATGCCCCGCACCCCCCGTGTGTGAGCGGCTAGGGCTTGTGTAGGCTAGAGCTGCGCCCCCAAAGCCAGTCTATGCCATGACTAGCAATATGTGGTTTATCAACGATATGGGCAAAAACGCGAAAGAAGTCCAAACGAAAACTTGTAGCAATTCTTGCTGCTTTCATCACATCTTAAGATTAGTCTTCTATCCGGAATGTTCAAGAAATCTCCCGGCAGATTCTCAAGCGCTGCTCTATTGGATTGTGGTAGATTTGACCGGCTTGCAACATGTATTGGTATTAGTGATGAGTCCATCAAGATTTTGTAAATAGGCATGTTATTTACAGCCGTAAGCTTGCTGTCATCGTGAAGCTGAAAAAATGGGTCTGGATAGCTGAGGCGCTAGCGCTGGCGATTGTCGTTGGGCTTGTCGCTTTCCGTTCTTCGTTTGGATTCTCGTCCATGATAACGCTCGACGGGGCTTCATACCCGCGCCGTGACCTGTATGGCCCGCCCGCATTTGTGTGGACGCGAGACCTCTCTGGAAACCTCAGCCATCTCTTCCAATCGGAATACTCCCACCTCCTCAAGGTCACCTTCTCCGTTGACGGACGTCTTGTTGCGCCGTTGATTCGCCATGGCCCCCCGGAGGTGAGATGCAAGCTCTTTGAACTCCCCCAAAAGCCTGAACATGTCAACCTCACGCACCAAGCGAGTCCGGCCTCGTTGTTTTGGGCGGCCGCTGTCTGCCAGAAGAAATACTCCAAGCGAACCATTGTCACTCAGACAAAGGACCTACTGGGCAACGTATTCAAAGGGACTAAGACACCTCTTGCTCATATAGCGGGCCAGATGTTCGCGGCCACACAGAACGGACTCTGCCGGATAACCGCGGCACTTGGCTGCGGGCCGAATCCGAAAGGTGGGAAGCTCATGTTTCACCTCTTTGCAGCGGATGACCGTGATACCGATCTTTTCACTGAAGAGATCGATGTTAACAGTATCGGCCAGGAACAGAGAGTAAGCTTCGAGTTCGAGCCTATCAAGGACTCCAAGTTCAGGTCCTTCGGGTTCTATTTCACGTCTCCAGATTGCGATCCTGGCAGCGCCCCAAGGGTCTTGGCCGCCCGTAACAACATCGAGCCCAACGGCGAAGCCTGGATCAACTACCGATCGCAACCTTTTGATCTGGTGTTCAAGGCTCAATACTGCGGGGCGCAGGACGAGCCGCTGCCGATTCCGTTTGGGATCACCTTGACGCAGCTTGTGGACGTTGACCTCAGGGATTATGACCCAATAAGGGTGGGCGAGCCCGTCTATCTGGGCGGCGACAAGAGGCAATACTCGGCAGCATATACCTTTCCCGCCATCGCAGACTCCTCGACCAAATACTACCTTATGCTCGTGCAGATCAACGGTATCTCCGTCCCATGCGGACGCTTCCTGTGCAAGCATTCTGCCGGCACGCTCCTGGAGACAATGCGCCACGTCGTCCAGACTCTCATGATCGATAAGCCGCCGTGTGTCAAGAGGCAGCACATCGTCATTCTGGCCTGCGTTCTGTTCTTTCTGCTGGTTGTTTTCGTCAACTGGATCGGGCTACCATATTTCTGCGCTGAAGTCCCTCGCTCGGGGAATATCGCCAACCCGCCAAGCACGCTCCACGACTCCTCTGTTGACAGGACGCAAGCGCGCGAGCAACCTCGAAACTCAGAGGAGGTAACCAATTGAACATAGGCCTTTGCGGTTTCCCGAAGGTCGGTAAGACCAGCGTCTTTGAGGCGGTAACGGGGCTGCTGTCCGACGCACACGCCCATTCCACCAACCTGGCTGCCGTCCCTGTCCCTGATCAGCGACTCGACAGGCTTTTTGCGGACTTCCCAAAGTCCAGAGAAGTCCAGGCCAAGATCGAGTATTTCGACCCGTATCTGCACGAACCAAGCCCTGAGGACGCCATCGGGCCAAGCCTGAACGCCGTCAAGGGCGCCTCGGTGCTCGGGCTTGTCGTTCGTGGATTCGAGAATCCGAACGTGCCATACATCTTCCAGACCATAGACCTGAAGCGCGCCGTCGCCGTGTCCGTCGAGAGAATGTTTGAGGCAGACATCGTTGTCTGCGAGCGACGCGTCGAGAAAATCGACGTCATTTATCTAAAGGCCAAGTCCGACGACCTCGAGAGGGAGCGAGCGATTATCGTCAAGTGCCTCGACCACCTGAGAGGCGCCTCGCCGCTGTCCCGGCTCGAGCTTTCCCCAGAGGAGCGGGCCGCCATTCAGAGCATCGAGTTCTTGACGGCCAAGCCACTTCTGATCGTTCTGAACGTTGACGAGAAGGATGCCTCGACCGAAAGGCTAAAGAAAATTGCAGCCGACTTCAAGCCTCTGGCGCCTCAATACGCCAGCGTAGTCGCGCTGTGCGCCAGATTGGAGCGGGAGCTGCTCGAGCTGGAGGAGGAAGACCGTGCGATGTTCATGCAGGACGCCGGGCTGGCCGACCTGGCCAAGGAGCGCATCATTCGGGCGTCATACGACGCCACTGAGACGATCTGTTTCTTCACAATCGGCAACGATGAGGTCCGGGCGTGGCCGCTTAGGGCAGGCACGACGGCCATCAAAGCCGCTGGCACAGTCCACACGGATATGGCCCGTGGGTTCATACGGGCGGAGGTCATCGCCTTCGATGACTACGTGAAGGCTGACTCTATGCGCGAGGTCAAGGCGCAGAAGTTGAACCGCCTCGAGGGCAAGGACTACGTCGTCGCGGATGGCGACATCATTGAGTTTAGGTTTCACGTTTGATGCTGTGTGGTTGAGGCGCACCGTGTTCGACGACTGGCCTGAAAAAACGCATGATTCAGTTGGGATTTGAGACCACAATATCGTCCGTCGCGATGTTGCTGCTGAGAATGTCGAACCGGCCCTCGAGCGTGAAACCGATCAGCACGGCGTATTCTCCAGGTTGGTTCGGCGCAGGACCTATGTCGATGTAGCCCATGTAGAGCGGCGATCTTCGCCTGGCCCAGAGACCTGCGATGACTGGCTTGATCTCGCCGGAAGGGCCGGGCAAAAAGAGCAATTCGCCTGACTGCTTGTTCTGATATGCGATATAGAGGTCGGCTAAGATACCCACCCAGGACGCGTTCCTGACGAGGGCGTTGACCCCGACCGGTGTGCCCGGCAGGTAGGAGTCTTTTGTGCACTCGAAGTCCAGTCCAATGCCGTCCCAATCATTGCGCATCATAACGACCATCTCGTTGGTGATAACGTAGAGGTTCTCGAAATGGTCGAACACCATGTCCTGCACGCGACCAGTCAAGAAAGGGCATGTGTAGTGCGTCCACTGACTCCGATCGAACCTGGCTATTTGGCCGTTTCCGATAACACACCAGGGATTCCCAAACCGGTCGATCGCAATCCGCAGAACGGGGCCGTTCGGGATAGGCGCTCCCTCATCAATGATGTTGTGGAGGCCTCCGTCGGTATGGTGGTATAGGTCTCCATCGTCACCAAGCGCCCAGGCCAGCCTCTCGCTGTAAGGTTCGACCTGCCGGAGCCAGACGTCGTCGTTAATGGGGAATGACTCAATCCGAAGCAGCTGCCAGCCGGCGCCGTTTTCTTGGTAGTATAGACCGTCCGAGCAGCTTGCCCAACGGTGTGTGCCCCTCCAAGCATCTATCTCATATACGGCTCGTCCGGTTGGTCTATCGAGCCAATCGCCTCCTCCTAGCCGCCAGTTCGTGCGCTGGAGTCCATCTTCTGGACCTGACGAGAGAACCCACGTGTCGTCCTCAAAGCACGTCGTAAACTGCCAGTCGGAGTACGAATAGCGCATTTCGATTTCGTGATACTCCTCATCGCGCACGTAACCCAGGTTCCAGCTCTCACCGAGAAGCACGATGTTGTCCGGGCCTGCGCAGACGCTCCAAATCCCTTCCGGAACTGGGACCTTCGACCAACTTGTCCCGTCCCAGCGCCTCATCTCGGGGTCAACTGTGTATCCGGTGTTGCAGACGTAGAGGCGATTGCGCCCGTCGATGGCGGAGCACCGATCGCTGCAGGACAACCTGGTAACACCAGTGTCAGAGACAAGCTCCCAAACCTCGTCGCCCGGAACGGGGAATGTGTAGTATTCTGCGGTTGCGGTAACGCAGAACAGCAGCGGAATAATGACTGCAACAATTGACCTGACGAATCTCATGGCGCCTCCTTCTAAATAGGCATTGATGTCTCGAGGATGACTGCAGTGGACATGATTCGTGATTAACCAACGTTTTAGTCACGGGCGCCAGTTTGTGACGAAGTTGATGTTCTCCATGTCAGCGCTGCACAAGAACTCCATCGTTTGTGGCTTGGTGAGGGCTACGGCGAACCAGAATCTGGCCTGTCGGTTGATCGGCGGGCTGTCGGTCGGCAGCGTCAGCTCCGCGAAGCTCTCCAGCGTCCATCGCGTCCCGTATGGAATGTGAAAATCCGTCAGGCCGGGGGATACCCCGGGCTGCCAAGTAGGCCAGGAGTAAATGTTTCCATCGATATCCCACATCACCAGATAGAAATCGACGTCTGTGCTGCGCCCCATGTTTTCACCCGCGACTGTAAGCGACAGAGAGTCGCCGGGGTAGAACCAGCTCTGGGCGAGAAAAAGATCGATGTACATAGAACCATAATCTGCGATGGCGGTCAGGCCCCAGCCACTAATATACAACACGCCCTCTCCGCCTATCACCGGTTCTGAGGCTCCGCCTATCTCCGTGCGCCAGTTCTCTGTTCCATCTGGCTGAAACGAGAAAAGCGTATCACTGGTTCCCCCAGCAATGGCTCCTACGTATATGGTGCCGTTCGCGCCTATCGCGATGTTATTCCCTGGCGAGCCAGGAATTTCGAGTGACCATTTCAGATCCCCGGCCGAAGTGAGCGCGAAAAACAGACTCTCGTAGGGTGGATTTGGCGTGGACACGTACCAGGGCTTGTCTGCCAGAAGATAGATGGTGCCCTCCTCCGATGTGCCCAGGCAGGGATCGCCGGCGACCGCCTCATCGTAGGGAACGAAGCTCATTCCGGTGCTGAAGCTCCAGTTGAGTTCGCCGTTTGGGCCGTAGCAGTAAAGAATGCCCTGAGAGAGGGAATAGAAAATGACCGAGGAGTCGGAGGCAGCTAGAAGATCGCTAACCTCGAATCCCGAGACTGCCTGTTCCCATAGCAGGTTGCCCTTGGAATCAAGAGCCAGAAGCCGTCCATCCTCCAAAGACCAATAGTCCTCGAGCACATACACATTCCCATTCGGCGCCACAGCGGGTTCACGAACCTTCCGGCCGTCCGTATAATACTCCCACTTGACATCGCCTTCCGTGCTCAAGGCGCAGAATGATGACACTGTGCACGCGTAGATAGTCCCGTCTGGCCCAACCGTGATGTTTTGGACGCCAGGACCTCGCCATTTGAGCTCCCCCCGCGATGAGAATGCGTGCAAAGCGCCGCAAGGCACATACACTGTCCCGTCGTTGCCCAAGGCAACTGACGAAGGAAGGTTGCAGTCTTGAGACCACTTGAGCGCCCCGGAATTGTCGAGAGCAAAAAGCCCGTTCGGGAAAGCGACAGCGTAAATGGCGCCATCCTCCGCGACTACAACCGGCCCGGACAAAAGTTGGTCCGACAAGGTCCTCCAGGCGATGTTCGCGCGACTTGGCCCGTTGAACTTACTCTGACACGTGTGCCGGCAGTCGTGCATCATCATCTGCCAGATCGGCTCGCCCGCCAATGATACGGCGCTCGCCAGGGCCGCTATCACAATTCCGGTGATTATCACTGTTCTTCGCATTGCTCAAACCTCCCCTGTATTACGGCTTAGCACCTAAAACTGTGATCAAGTATTCGCCAATGCTGAGAATATCGGTCTGTAGCTTAAATGTCAACGCGAGCCGGGACCTGATATTGCCCTGGCGAATGAGGCGCGGCGCCGATGTCAGCAAGGCTATGGAACTCGCCACCCTCGTGGAGAAACAGGCGGGCGGCTCCGCCTCGATGGCAATGGGAGTCGAGAAGCGCCCGGCGAACGGTGTCATCGCCTCTACGCCAGCCTTAGGGGGTGTGTGGCAAGCAGCCCCACACCCCCTACATCACATTTGAATAGCGCCGGACGCTATCTACTCAAAGACCCACGTTGCTGAGGCGATATCGCCCTCAATCTGCATATCGTAGTTGTATGGATTTAGCACAGCGGCATAGAACACATACTGGCCCTTGGGCAGCGCATTGCTGAACGGAACCCGCAGAATCTCGATTGGGCCTATTGCGGCAGCCTCTGCAACTCTGATGAACACAGGCTGCGGTTCCATCGAGAACCCAGGATAGAACAGGAACGTCCCGTCAGGCAGAACGACCGCCCCTAAGAGATCGACCGCGAGCGCTGGGCCTGGATTCTGTATGCCAAACGAAATCGCCAGTTCCTCGCCGGCGTGAACGCTGAACTTGTCCGCAGAAACCGACAGCTCCGGGCCCCTATAGCCGGCAACGCCTGTGCCTGTGACCTCGATCCGCCCTGCCAACCAATCTGGGTCATTGGAACTCACCCCTATACCCTCATTGTAGAAACCCGACTCCGTTGGGCTGAACGTAACCGTCATTTCAACGGAGCTGCCCGGCAACACCCAAAACGGATACCAGGACACATCCTGACCGTCCCCAAACGGCTCAGGGGTGACCATGCGGTAGATGTAAAGAACTACTGCCCCGTCGTTCCGAGCAGTGATGGTCATCTCTTTCGTCGAGCCCACCGGCACTTCACCAAAGTCGAGAATCCGGGGACTCACGTTGAGAACCGGATAATCATCGTCACCGATACTTCCTACACCGCTGAGTGTAATCGTCAGCTGTGGAGAGCCCGGGTCGTTGCTGTTTACATGCACTTCCCCTGTCTCATCGCCCTCGCCGGCCGGATGGAAAGTTACGCTGATCCGCTCGCTTCCGCCAGGCGCGATGACAATCGGGAACGATCCATTATAGAAGGCGCCAAAGACGGTGGGCGTCGAACTCTCTACATCAAGGGACGAGACCTCGAGATCAGCAGTTCCCACGTTTGAGATCTCAACGCTTAAGTCCGCAACACCTCCAAGATGGACAACGCCGAACCTAATGTCGTCGTGGCTCAACCTAATATCCGGCCCGCCTGCGCCTGAGACGCCCTCTCCTGTCGTGGCAACTCTATAACTAGGGTTCTCGGGATCGTTGGATAGAATGGCAAATCTGCCCGGATAGGAGCCAGGGGTGGGGGGGGTGAACCTCCGGACCATCTCGGTAGATTCGCCGGGCTGTAGAACGTGAGGGTACCATGAGGGCGCTTGCCCATCAGTGTATGCCGTCTGCGAGCCCACAGTCTCCATCCCGGTAATAATCAGGTCCGCGCCACCCACGTTAGAGACGGTAACGCTCCTTTCAGCAGTTGTGCGCACCGTGACCCTGCCGAAATCCAGCCTATCCGGAGTGACATGGATACTGGGTCCACCCCCGGTAACGCCGGTGCCAGTGCAGGCGACTGTCGTGGCGCCTGGACTGGTCAGGTCCGTGTAGAAATCGTTGTGGCGGATAACGAAGAAAGTACTGTAATCACTCGCCGCGGTCGGCTTGAAGTTGATCCTGATCGTCATCGTCCCGCCGTTTGGTGGCACCACATGCGGATAGTAGCTCGCTCCTCGCGCGTCGCTGAATACGGACACCATCTGCTGATTCTGCACGCTATAGATGACCAGATCAGCTCCGCCAATGTTGGTTACAGTGAAGTTGCCCGCTTTCGTCTCACCAAGTGTTACCGTGCCAAAGCCGAGATCTTGAGGCGCAACCCGAATGCTGGGGTTTTGCATTGACGCAGCGCCCTGTCCAGTCAACGTGACCTCAACTAGAGGCTCATCCGGATCGTTGCTCGTGATAGCCAGGGTCGCATTAAACTGGCCCAGGCCAGGAGGCGAGAACGAGACATCGATCAGCTGGCTTGCCCCTGCGGCAATTGTCATCGCGCCCGCCGTGCTCGTGAAGGCTGGAATCATGGTATCGATCAATATATCAGAGATGTTCAGAGGCAAAAGGCCAACGTTCGACACCTCGATATACGCAGTTACAGTTCGGCCTAGAGCCGGAGGCAGTGTTCCGAAGTCGATCGACATCGGCGAGACGCTGATATCCGGCTCGTTGAGCGCATAAATCGTCTGGCAATCCGGCTCGAGCGGTCCTCTTTCAACGTTCCCAGCGTTGTCAACGCCGATCGTGTAGAAGTAGTAACTGCCCTGGCCGTCTTTCGGCATAAACGTTATCTGCCCCCTCGGACTCGTGCGGGTTATACGACTGCTCTCGAACTCGCCGTTCTCAAACTTATACCAGAGCGTCACACGAGCAAGGCCGCTCGTGATCTCATAAACGTTATAGTCGATCAGTATCTTCGGCTCATAGACTGTTCCGGGCGAAGTGCAGAACGACGCAGGAGGCGTTACGTCATAGATGACGCTGCAATCCGGCTCATCCTTGAGCGCCTCGACGTTACCGGCCCTGTCGTCTGCCCTCGTCTGGAGGTCATAGAAGCCCTCGCCGTCCTTCGCCCAAAGGCTAAACGTGCCCTCAGCAAGGTCCATCCTGACGCCCGAATCCTGCCAATCGCCGAACTCAACGCCAGCATATCTCTTGAACCGATACCACAGACAGGTGCCCCTGACGCCGCTGCCATCTATGGAAAAGGAAATGTCGGGGTCTTCGGCGTCGAACGCTATCGAAAGCGGCGACTTGTTTGCGTAGGTGCTGCTAGTGCACGTCGAGACCGGCGCGGTGGCATCGTAAAGAACAGAACACTCCATATCCTTGGCTGCCTCAACGTTTCCGCCGGAGTCGGTCGCGAGCGTGAAGAACGAGTAAATACCCTCGCCGTGCATAAGCTCGAAGTCAAAAGCGCCGGTGCCTGCCGTCATCGAAAGGCCGCTGTCCTCCGGAACGCCGAAGTTGAAGCTGAACCACAGGCTCACCGTTACGGAACCAAGCCCCTCATCACCAGCCAGGAAGGTAACGGTAACCTCCGTCGCGTTCGTCACGCTTGGGCAACTGCACTGAGAGAACGGCGCTTGCGTGTCGAGTATCGTTACCGTGTCCGGCATGTCGGGAATCCGCTCCCGATGCCCGGCCTCATCCACGCCGACTGTGTAAAACGCGTACTCGCCATCGCCCAAAATCGCGTCAAACGAAAACGCTCCGCTCGACTCATACCCCACGAGGCCCGTGTCCGTGAACTTCGCTCCGTTGTAGCTGCTGAAGAGCTTCGTCCTGTTCACGCCCGAGACTGCGTCCTGCGCCTCGTAGGCTATACTGATCACCGCGGACGAGGCGATCTCACCGGACGAGCAGCTGGAAACTGGCGCCTCTCTATCGAGAAGAACGACCGCGTCAGCTGTGTCAGGAACATCCTCTATATTGCCAAGGTAATCCTCGGCCGTCGTGTAGAAGCCATAGGCGCCGTCCCCATCGTAGAGCCTGACTTCAAACACGCCTTGGTCATTCCCATGACGAGAAAGTCCAGTATATTCCCAATCACCATCGTTGAACCTCTCGAAGAGCTTGACCTCCTTGACGCCGTTGTTCAGCTCCAAGACGTGGAAACCAACCTGAATCTCGTTGAAGGTCGCAATGGCCGGCGCCGAACAGTGCGATTCTGGAGCCTTGACGTCGAAGTATATCGAAAGCACATCCGGAAGCCCCGCAGGAGGCTCCACGTTCTCGGCCGCGTCAACGGCGACCGTGTAGAACTCATACGTTCCATCACCCAAGAGCGGGACGAACGTGAACATCCCGGAGCTGCCCGAGCCCTTCTTGGGGTGCATCGCCCAGTCTCCAAAGGCCAGGCGATACCAGAGTTGAACCTCGACAATGAGGTTGCTGTCAACAACATCATAGTTCAATAGAATCTCGGTATCCGTCAGGCTGTTGAGCGTGCAGGTCGATTCTGGGGCTGTTGCATCATAGACCACCGAGGCCTTTGCCGTGCTCGGGCCCAGCTCCACGTTCCCTGCATTGTCCTCGGAAACTGTTGTGAAATCGTATTTGACCTCTCCAGTTGCTGAGGTGTCGAACTCAAACGTGCCCTCAGCCCCGGTGGATGAAAGCCCGCTATCAATCCAGTCGCCCGAGCCGATACGGTAGTAAAGAACCGTCTCGTTCAAGCCACTTAGCCCGTCGTAGCCTCTGAACTGGATGGGTATAGTCGAATCGCTCGTGTAGTCGCCGTCAGCGGTAAGCCAGCAGCTCGAGACTGGGCGAATCATGTCATAAATTGTGGTCGTGTCCGGCTGGGTGCTCGCCGTAGGCCTCAGCTCCTCGTTCCCAATCGCATCGATCGCGACGGAGTAGAAATCGTAAGTCCCATTACCGAGGTTCACGCCGAAGTAGATCGTGCCCCCTGACGCCTGCTTGGCCTGGCCGCTGCATGTCCATGCGCCGCCGTTGTATCGATACCACAGAACGGTCTGGAAGATGCCATTCACGGCATTGCTGGTGAACTGAACAGGGATTGGCATCGCATTATCGTATTCGGGCGATGTGCAGGATGATTCGGGATATGCGGTGTTGTATAGACAGGAGCAATCTGCCGACGCTGGTGCACCCTCAACGTTGCCAGCGTAATCCTCGGCGATCGTGTAAAACTCGTAGATGCCCTCTTGCGTCGGGACGAAATTAAACGTCCCTATCTCGGCATATCCTACAAGCCCAGAATCAGTCCAATTGCCCCACGTGCCGCCAGAACTGTAGCGATACCAAAGCGACACGGACTTCACACCGCTCTTGTTGTCTCTGGAGACCCACGTAACGGGAATAAGCGGGCTCGTAACCTTGGCCGGACAGTCGCATGACGATTCGGGCGCCCTGGGGTCGGGGACCCACTCGTCAAAGACGAAGAGCTCGTGCCCGACCGTGATGTAAACGAATCCGTAGGAGTCGAGCGAAGGACTGGAATCGACCGGAATCCCGAAATCATAGCTCCAAAGTAGCGACCCATCGGGATTGAGACAGTAGAAGAACCCGTCGTCGCTGCCGAAATAGATACGACCGGCGATGTCAACAGCGGGCGAAGAGTGGATTGGACCACCCGTCGCATATTCCCAAACCGCAGCACTGGGCGAGGCGGGATCGACGCAATACAGCGAACCGTCTTCTGATGGGATGAACACCATGCCCACGTCGGGGTGGACGGCGACGGAGCCCACGATAGGCCCGCCCGTCGCGAAGTTCCATAGATTGCCGCCAGAATTCGTGTCAAGCGCGTACAGAACTCCATCCATACCGCCCACGTAAAGCTCCGCATCATCATGGCTCAGCGTCGGCGCAGCTGTTAAGATCACGGGTGGAACATGGCTCCGCCACCGGAGCGACACTGCCGAACGTGGATCAATGCAAAACACGTTGAAAACATCAACATTGCCCTCGGTTGTGAAATAGACGAAGCCTTCAGAATCGATCGCTGGGCTGCCAACAACCCGACCCGACACAGGAGGCGGAGGCGTGAAAGGATAGCCCATAATGGCCAAGCCTGAATCTGCGACCGCCGCAGCAATGGACGAATCCTCCAGCCCGAAAAAGGCGGCACCAGTATCTGAAATCGTGGGCGGCGCCGTGATCTCAGCCGGCAAAGGCGTTGACAGCGCCCAGTTCAAGGCTCCGTCGGGCCCGACCGATGACACCATGCCACCCCGAAGCGCCAGAACCGCGTTGCCCGCGTGGTCAACGACTGGACCCCAGTCCGACGCCAAGCCCGTCGGATACTGCCAATCGAGGCGCCCGTTCGGCAGAACTGCATAAAGGGTGCCATCCGTAGCGGAAACAAATATCCGGCCGGTCTGATCGAGCGAGGCGTAGGCATTGAGGTCAAACTGGCCGAACGTCCGGGCCCACTCGACTTTGTTCGTCGTCGGGCCTTCCGCGTTCATGTAGCCCCTGTGGCCTTTGTCGCAGCCCACCATCGGCCAGAGCTCGCTGCAAACAGCGATGTAATAATATGACCCGATCTCCCCAGATGTGTGCTGTCTAACCTCGACGTAGTAGGTCCCGGTCTCTTCGCAGAAGAACTCCACGCTTCCACTCTGGCCCAGGCCAGGAACATCGTCGCTCCCAATAAGTGTCAAGCTGCCGCAATCGCCGGAGTAAACATAAATGTCCGGGTCGGTGATGTATGGTTCGATGTCGTAGGTAAAGACTCGATAGGTAATGCCTCGAAGCCCATCGAACTTCAGCCAATCGATGTCATCGTGAGGCGCAAGCGTGTGGCGTTGCGCAACGCAATCGGCGCCAATCGAGCTGGCATCTCCGCAGACGTCATCGTCCTCGTATTGGTCAACCTCGTACTCACCGATCGCCACATCATAATAGTATGAGATGGGAACAGGACCAGAGGTCCAGGGATGCCCATCCCTGACCATTAGGTAATGGTAGTCAGAATCATTGCTCTCAAACCAGAAATCAACAGCACCACCGTTGCCGAAGTCCTCGGTGACAAAGCTGACTGAGCCGCAGTCTGGCCCGGACCAGACCTGAACGTCCGTATCTGCCCTGTCGAGATTGAACGTCCAGACGTGGTAATACCAACCGCTGGTGAGCGGCATGTCGGTAACGAACCAATCGCGGTCCTGCTCCAATGGTGTGAGAATGAGGCTGTGGTTGAACACAGACGCCAAGTCGCCCGGCTGAAGCACGGTGATTGTGTTCGCAAGGTCGCAGAAGCTGTCGTCCTCATATTGGTCGTGGCAGTAAATGCCGTTGTAGTAGCCGTTGCCACTTGGCAGCCAAGCCACCGTGTAGTCGTCGTCAACAAAATAGTAATAGTAGAAGTAACGACCGCGGTCCATGCTGAAAGTGCTCCGCCAGGTGCCCGGATTCTCAACGCCCAGCGGGGACATGGGCCAACGTGTATCGTAAGGACCGCTCACGTTATCGTTCGAGAGATAAACGTTCGGCGGACTCATTGGGCCCTGCCCCTCTTCATCCTCGTAATAGACATCCACGCTCAGATTGGTGTTCTCCTCCACAGAGACCCAAGTCGTCCCGTTCGACAAGACTGGCAGCCCCTGCGCCCTATACGACGCACCATAATCATGGCCAAACCAGCTCATTGTGAAATCATCGGGAAAACCTGCCCCGGTCAAACGGCCGCTGAAAACGTTGGCGGCGAAGACGTTGTCGCTCAGAATCGACTCTGATAGGTCAGCGGCGGAATCGTGGACGAAGTCCGACCAGAACTCGTAACTGTAACCAGATGCGTCTGCATATCTGAAGAGCCTGGTCACACCATCTGGCGTCCCGAATAGGACGTGCTCGCTGAACGGGAATATGTCATAGCCGGACGGACGGAGCCCCTGAGGATCGACCGCGATGCAACGCACGTCATCTGAGATGAGATCGAGCATCTGATAATTGGTCCAAACCAGAGTGTCTTTGTTGAGGCGCGACACGCCGTTATCCGTGGCGACGTAAATTATATTGTCGCCGATGGCCGCAACATCCCTCACATTATCAGAGAGAATGCCGCTGCCGGACATATCGTAGCGGAACCCGCCAGTCCCCCTGAAGAGGCCATCGCCGTCGCTGCCGAACCACTGCTCGCCATCGCCATCGACTGCGATTGAAGTGAGGTCATAGCCGAGTAAGAAATTGGTGAATGGCGGGCCGCCAGGGAAGCTCGCGCCGCCGTTATCCGTGGCAACGAGGACCTGCGCGCCACTCACCTCGACGTCATTGACGTAGCTGCCCGGAAGTGGTGGCGAGGAATAGACCGTTATTGCCCCAGTCCCAGAATCGAGGACGACAAGCCCATCCTCAGTCCCTATATACACCGTAGTCCCGTCTGGCCTGACGACCGTCGCCGTCGCCGGAAGACCATCGTCCACAGTCCACGTTGTCCAACTCGTTCCATCGAACGAGCTTGCGCCGCGGTCCGTGGCGACCCAGACATCTTCGTAGCTCCCGTCAGCTGTGGAATAGACGGATGGGATATAGTTACTAGGGGG
>Ga0307378_10003452_pt1 | contig 23181 bp, 23 predicted proteins | sample UN1MG_FD_202238 | JGI IMG/M metagenome (GOLD analysis project Ga0307378, IMG submission 202238) | Soil microbial communities from Risofladan, Vaasa, Finland - UN-1 | ecosystem: Environmental > Terrestrial > Soil > Coastal area > Acid sulfate soil | place: Finland: Risofladan, Vaasa | collected...
GATGCCGGCCACCCCGTACTCGAGTGCCACCCTCCCGTCGGGGTCGAGCACGACGGGCCAGTCGCCGCCCTGCTCGGCGAAGAACTGCCGGGCATCGCTCGCCTGGTCGTCGTAGACGATCGAGACCACCGATGCATCGCCTGCGGCGGCGTGGCGCTCGGAGAAGCGCACCAGTTCGGGGTGCTCGCGGAGACACGGCGTGCACCACGTGGCGAAGAAGTTCACGACCACGAACTGACCACGACGGTTGTCGAGGTCGAACCCGGCTCCGTTGATCGTCGACCCCTTCAGCTCGGGGGCGACCTCGTCGAGCAGCGGCGACGACACCTGGCGGTCGGTGGCCGGCTCGGAGGACGCGAGGATCCACACGAACGCGAGCATGACGACCAGCACCGGGGCGGCGACGAACAACGCCGTTCGTCTGGTCGAGCGGGGCGCTTCGTCGAACTCGTCGTCGGTCACGATGCTCCGGCGGTCACGGCGTCGGGATCGCGGTCAGGTGATTCGTCCGATGTCCCGACACGCGCGGCGCCGGAGCTGGAGGACGTGTGGGCGTCGTCGGGCGCTCGGTGCAGCGACACCGGATCGGTGGGCCGGCGACGCTTGCCCGGGAACCCGGCGAGGATCGTTCCGAAGGCCATCACGCCGCCACCGATCCACAACCAGATCACCAGCGGTTGGATGATGACACGCAGCACGATCGGGTCACCCGGCTCGTCGGGCACCGTGAGCAGGGCGAGGTAGACGTCCTCGAGCGGGCCGGTCCGGACCGAGGGCGCACCGATGGCCTGACTCCCGAACACGAACTGGCTGAGCGACGGCTCGTAGATCTGTCCCCCGTCGATCTGCACCTCTGCCCGGATGATCGTCTTCTCGGGGAGATCCTCCGACGTCAGACCGAGGTAGGTCACCTCGTGCCCTCCGACGACACCACTCTCGCCCTCGAGAAGGGTGAACTCGGCGTCCTTGGCGTAGGACTGGCTGGCTGCGAATGCGACGGCGATCATCACCACGCCGAGATGGACGATCATGCCCCCGTTGGTGCGGCCGACGAAGCCGCGCCAGCCCTGGCGGCGGGTGGCGAGGGCGATCTGTCGGATCGCCGCGCCCGCGGCGAATCCGCCCAGGCCGAACGCCAGCAGCGGCGCCAGTCCCCGTTGACCCATGCCCACCGAGAAGACGACCACCGCGATCCCGCTCCATGCCGGCCAGAACAGTCGGGTTCGGAGCAATTCGCCACTCGCCTTGCGCCACGGCAGCACCGGAGCGATGGCCATGAGGAACAGGATCATCAGTCCGATCGGCATCGTCATCCGGTTGAAGTAGGGCACCCCGACCGAGATCCGTTCGCCGTTGAGCGCCTCGATGATCAACGGAAAGACCGTGCCGAGCAGGATCACGAACGCGAACGCGGCGAACAGGATGTTGTTCGCCAGGAACGACGCTTCGCGTGACATCGGCGAGTCGATGGTGCCCGGCGACCGGAGCCGATCGCCCCGCCAGCCGATGAGGCCGACGGTGACGATGACGATGAGTGCGAAGAAGCTCAGCAGCCAGGCGCCGATGGGCGACTCGCTGAACGCATGGACCGAGTCGAGGACGCCTGATCGGGTCAGGAACGTGCCCAGGATCGTGAGCGCGAACGTCGCGCACAGCAACGAGAGGTTCCAGACGCGCAGCATGCCCCGCCGTTCCTGGACCATCACCGAGTGCAGATAGGCCGTGCCGGTGAGCCACGGAAGGAGGCTGGCGTTCTCGACCGGATCCCATGCCCAGTAGCCACCCCACCCCAGCACCTCGTAGCTCCACCATGCACCGAGGATGATCCCCGCGGTCAGGAACCCCCACGCGAACAGCGTCCAACGGCGCGTCTCGATCAGCCATCCCTCGCCGACCCGGCCCGTCGCCAGCGCGGCAATCGCGAATGCGAAGGGGACGGTGAACCCGACGTACCCCAGGTAGAGCATCGGCGGATGGAACGCCATGAGCGGGTGGTTCTGGAGCAGCGGGTTCGGTCCGGGCCCGTCGATCGGCACCGGACTGACGGTCTCGAACGGGTTGGCCGGCCCGAGCATGAGCATGAAGAAGAACCCGCTCACCACCAGCATCGTGAGCAGCGCCCAGCCGACCAGCGGGTCGGTGAGGCGGTCACGGAACTTGTGCGCGATGACCGCCAGGTAGCCCGACAGCACCAGCGCCCACAGCAGGATCGACCCCTCGAGGGCGGCCCACAACGTCGCGAAGTTGTAGAGCGCCGGAGTGCGGGTGCTGCCGTTGTTGGCGACGTAGGCGAGGCTGAAATCGCGGGTGATGAGCGCCCGCTCCATCGCCACGAACGCGATCAGCGCTCCGACGAGGACGAGCCACGCATAGGACCGACCCACGCGAAGGAGCTGAGGGCGGTGATTGCGCAGCCCGATGGCCAGCGTGACCACTCCGAGCACCGAGCCGGCGAAGCCGAGCACGACCCCGCCGGTTCCGAGGGCAGCATTCATGGAACCTCTGATGACCCCGCAGGTGCCTCGTCGTAGTCCTCGACGCGAACCGGGTTGTCCTCGACGTACTCGGAGCTGTGCTTCACGAGGATCCGATCGGATGCGAAGGTGTCGACCTCGACCGAGCTCCAGTGACCCTCGAGCACGACCGGGATGCCGTCCTGAAACAGTTCGGGTGGGTCGCCGAAGTGCTCGACCGGTACCTCGACCCCGTTGTAGGCGACCACGAAGTTCACCCGCTCGCCCTCGCTCACGATCGATCCGTCGACGACCTCGCCCTGGAGTCGGAATCGCCGATCGCCGGTCTCGGCCCGCTGCGCCACCGCCTCGTCGGCGTTGTAGAAGAACACCGTCGCGTTCGACAGTCCCTGGTAGACGACGAAGCCGAGCGCGACAACGACCAAGCCGACCGCCACGTAGACCAACGTGCCCTTGCGGCGTCGACCAGGAGCCGAAGCCGTGGGCACCGGTCGGGGGGTCAGCTCCATCGTCGCTCCTCTGGCGGGACCTGCCGGCTCAGCGTCTTGCCGCGCCTGATCGAGATCATGGCGTACGAACCCAGGGTTCCGAGGGTCGCGAGCCAGCCGACCGCGACATAGCCGACGTGGGTCATTGATCGCCTCCGGTGGCCACGAGCGTGTCGCCCTCGGCACGGCGTTCGGCGATCGCGAGGTCGAGACCACGATCCTCGATGCGCGATTCGAGCCATGCGATGCGGAACCTGTGCACCATCAGCCACGCCATACCGAGGTACCCGACCACGACCGAGAGGATCAGGGTGAACTGCTGGAGTCCCTCGATCTGGGCGTCCGCGCGCGTGATCGTCGCGTCCTGATGGAGGGTCAGCCACCAATCGACGCTGAACTTGACGATGATGGCGTTGGGGATGAGGAGCAGACCGACCACCGCCGCTCGCTTCGTCCGCACCGATCGCTCGTCGGGAAGTCGCCGCATCGTCAGGTACCCGAGCAGCAGGATGAACAGCATGGCGGTCGAGGTCAGCCGCGCGTCCCAGGTCCAGTAGACGCCCCACGTCGGCCGTCCCCAGATCGCTCCGGTCACGAGGCCGAGCCCGACGAAGACCGTCGCGACCTCCGCAGCGGCGACCGCGAGGGCATCCCACCCGTCGCTCCGCTTGCGCAGCCACAGCAACGACGCAATCGAGCAGATCGCCACGGGGACATACATCACGCTCACCATCGGTACGTGCACGTAGATGAGACGGACCGAGTCCCGCTGGATCACGTCGGGGCCGGTCGCGACGAGCCCGAGGTAGGCCACCGCTGCGGTGCCGACGAGGGTCAGGATGCCGAGCACACGGGTTCCGCGTGACGACGTGCCGTCGTCGGCCGCCAGTGACGTGATGCTCACGACTCCTCCAGGATCGAACCGAACAATTGCGCTCCCAGCAGGGTGTACACGAGGCCGAGAAGGACCAGGAAACCGCACCACGGCCAACCTTCGGATTCGACACCGCCGAGAGCGGCTTCGAAGGCTTCGGTTGCTCCGATCAGCACGGGCGCCACCACCGGAAGAAACAACAGTGGGAGAAGGCTCTCCCGAGCACGAACACCGGCGGCCAGCGCGCCGTAGAGGGTACCGGCGCTCGCGAGACAAAGGGTCGCGGCAACGGCCGTGGCGGCCAACAAGGGCCAGCCGGCCACATCGAGCGAGTAGAGCACGACGATGCCGATTCCGAGCACGAACTCGAGGACGAGCAGCTGCGCGCCGATGGCGGCGGCCTTTCCGACGAACACCGAAGCCGGCCGCAGCCCGGAGAGGCGGAGCGCGTCGCGAGCCCCGTCGGCCGACTCGATCGAGAAGGCGCGCTGCACCGCCAGGGTCGTCGAGAACAGCACTGCGACCCAGTAGAGCCCCGAGGCCACGCGGCTGAGGACGCCCCGTTCGGGATCGAGGGCGAACGCGAACAGCACGAGCACGAGCAACGAGAACGGGACGAGCTGACCGAGCGCGACCTTCGAACGCCACTCGATCCGCAGGTCCTTGCCTGCGACGAGGACTGCCTCATCCCACATCGAGCACCGCCTCGTCCGAAGGAGCCGAATCGGCGGTCGACGGAGCTGACTTGTCGCCGTCTCGACTGCGGACTTCGTCGTGGCGGACCGTTCCACCTGCGATGGTGACGGTCCGGAGCGCGACGGTACGGGCTCGGTCCAGCTCGTGACTCGCCATCAACACGGTGGCCCCGGCCTGCGCTGCGCCCCTGACGAGCTCGTCGACGAGGTCACGACCTGCCGCGTCGAGTCCGGCGTGCGGCTCGTCGAGCAACCAGACCTCGGGTCGCCGAGCGACGAGCACGGCCAGCGCGGTGCGCCGGCGCTGCCCGGCCGAGAGACGACCGGCTGGGACATCGGCCAACCGACCGTCGAGGTCGAGGCTGGCCAACGCTGCATCGACATCCACGTCGCGAGCTCCACCGGCACGGCTCCAGAACCGCACGTTGTCGGTGACCGTCAGGTCGTCGTACAGGCCGGTCTGATGAGCGAGAAGGCCGACGTGCGGGCGCACGGCCCGTGGATCGGTCACCAGATCGACCCCGACGACGACCGCCTCGCCCTGCACGACCGGGACGAGCCCGGCGCACGTGCGGAGCAGCGTGGTCTTCCCGGCCCCGTTCGGGCCCTCGAGCAGCACGATCTCGCCCTGCCCGACCTCCAGGTCGATTCCGGCGAGCGCCGGGAACCGACCGAGCACCGAGACCGCATTGCGGAGGTGGATGACGCTCGTCATGACGACTCCCAAACCTACGGCCTGCCCACGACACGTGACAGATCGCGGTCCTGCTACCGGGCGAGCATCCGACGCGCTTAGCCTGCCCGCCATGCGGCTGGCACGAATCCTGGGCGCGATCGGCCGGACCCTCATCACCGCCGGCACGCTCATCCTGCTGTTCGTCGCGTATCAGCTCTGGGGCACCGGCATCCGAGAGGCCCAGGCCCAGAATCAGCTCGAGTCGGAATTCGAGGCCCGCCTGGCCGAGTTCGAGGCTTCGGTCGAGACGACGGTGGTCACCGAGCCCGATACGACCGACCAGACCACGACGACGACGACGATCCCCGCGCCACCTCCACCGCTGGAAGGAGAAGGGATCGGGGTCATCAAGATCCCCGACATCGGGGTCGAGAAGGTCGTGGTCGAAGGGGTGAAGCTGTCGGATCTGAAACGCGGGCCCGGCCACTTCCCCGACACCCCATTCCCGGGCAACGAGGGAAACGCAGCGATCGCCGGCCATCGGACCACCTATGGCGCTCCGTTCCACAACATCGATCAGCTCGATCCGGGCGACGAGATCATCGTCACCACCCTGCAGGGCGAGTTCCGGTACGAAGTGATGCCCCAGCCGACCGATCAGGTCGACGACGGGGGCAACCCGGTCACGTCGGGTCACTTCATCGTCTCCCCCAGCCAGATCGAGGTGCTCGACGACTTCGGCGACAATCGGCTCACGTTGACCGCCTGTCACCCGAAGTACTCCGCTCGGCAACGGATCGTCGTCGTGGCCGAGTTGGTCGAAGAACCCGCACCCGCGCCCCCGACCACGACCACCAGTCCGCCCGTTCAGAGCAGCCCGGAGCGACCCGCGGAGATCACCGACCTCGCGGGAGAAGACGCCTCGGCCGTTCCGGCTGTCGCGTGGGGACTCGCCGCCGCGACGGTGTGGTTGGTCGCCTGGCTGATCGGACGCGCGTGGAGGAAGTGGCCGAGCTACCTGCTCGGTCTCCCGGTCTTCGCTGTCGTGCTGTTCATCTTCTTCGAGAACTTCTCGCGCCTGCTCCCCGCCAGCTACTGACGTCGCCTCCGCCCGGGGTCCTCAGCTGCCGGTGAACCGAGGGATCCGTCGGTCGGCGAACGCGCTGATCCCCTCGGCGAAGTCGTCGCTGGTCCAGGCTCGCTCGATCGCCGCCTCGACCTCGGCGGTCCCGGACGGACCGCCCGCCGCCTCGAGGGCGAGCTTGTGACCGGCGATGGACAAGGGTGCGAACGCGCCGAGTTCGGCTGCCCAGTCGAGCGCGTCTTCGAGCGAACCTTCTCGGTGGACGAACCCCGACGACAGCGCTCGCTCGAGGTCGACGGTCTCGGCGCCGAGCAGCACCGCCCGAGCCAAGCTCGGACCCATCAGCTCGGCCACCCGTCGCACGGTCCACTCGTCGACCATCAGGCCGAGTCGCACCGCCGGCACGCCGAACCGCGCGGTCTCGGTTGCGACCCGAAGGTCGCAGGCGCTCGCGAACTGGGTCCCCGCACCGAGGGCGAATCCGGATACGGACGCGATGGTCGGCACCGGCAGCGCAACGAGGGCATCGAGCGTCGAGCGGACGCTCCGAGCGAACCCGCGATCCTTGACTGCACCGAGGTCCGCTCCTGAGCAGAAGTGTCCGCCTGCTCCTGTGAGCACGACGACGCGGACCGTCTCGTCGAGGGAGCCGAAGACATCGCGCATCGCATCGAGTGAGTCGACATCGACCGCATTGCGTCGCTCCTGACGGTCGATGGTCACCACGAGCGTGTGCTCACGGCGTTCGGTGTGGATCATCCCTCCAGTGTCACGCGCCGGTCGGGCAGCGTCGAAACCCGGCGTCGGGCTCGACAGGCCGCCACCGCGCCGCCGCCGCCGCAAACCTGTTCTAGGCTCGCCCCGACTTCGAAGTTCTGGACGAGGAAGGCGCAGCACATGCCCGCGAACGATCCTGGTTGGCATCCCGATCCGGCAGGCCGGCACCAATACCGATGGTGGGACGGCTCGACCTGGACGGACCAGGTGGCCGACAACGACGTCACCTCGACCGACCCCCTCTCCGGTGCCCCCGGTGAGGCCGGTGCCGCAGCCGGTGGAGCAGCTGCGGGTGCGGCAGCCGCAGCGGCAGCGACCGCGCCCGCGGAGCCCACCCCGCCGACCGAAGTGACCCCGGCACCGCAACCTGCACCGCAGCCGACGGCCATCACGCCGCAGCCCGCGGTCGCACCGACCCTGCAACCCGTGACCGCGCAGCCTGCGGCCCCGCTCGGCGGGGATCCTCCCGGCGGTGCCCCGGCGGCGGGTGGCGGCGCCAAGAGCAAGCTGCCCATCTTCATCGGTGCCGGCGTCGCGATCGTCGTGGTCGCAGCAGCGGCGTTCTTCCTGCTGAGCGGCGACGGCGAGAGCGATGGGACCGGCGAGTTCACGGCCTCGATCGAGGGAGACGACGGCTTCTTCGCGACCGACATCGAGGCCGAGGCCGGCGATGCCTTCCGTGTCGAGGTCGAGACCGAATCGGCTGACCTCGACACGGTGCTCATCATCGCTGCTGCCGACGACGACACGGCCAAGGCCGTCAACGACTTCGAGTCCGACCAGCTTGGCTCCGAGGACCCCGAAGGCGACCACGCCGAACTCGGCGATCTGGTGACCGAGAACACCAATGTTCGCGTCGAGGGCGAGGCGTTCGGGATCCGCGACGACAGCGGGGCCGGCGACGACGAGACGTTCGGCGTCACGTTCCCGGTCGCAGGGTCGTTCACCGTGGTCGTGGCCGGCTTCGAGGACACCGAAGGTGACATACGCGTCGTCATCACGAAACGGCCCCCGGACGACGGGGTCGACGGTCCCCTCTCCGCCGAGCAGGCCGATGAACTCACGACCGGTGAGCACGCAGACTTCCTCGACGGCTCCGACCCCGCCATCTTCGGAGGCGGTGCCGACCCGAGCGTCGACCCCGGTGCCGACCCGAGCGTCGACCCCGGGGCGGACCCGGGAGTCGACCCCGGCTCGGACCCCTTCGGCGGCGGTGACTTCGAAGCACAGGCAGTCGAGCTCCTGACCGCCGAACTGCAGACCTCGGCCGGGCTCGACGCCGAGGAAGCCGCGTGCGTCGCGCAGAACATCATCGACACGATCGGGGTCGAGGGCCTGGCCGAGATCGGGCTCGCAGCCGGAGCGGACGGCAACATCGACGACCTCTCCGAAGAGCAGAACGCCAACCTGTTCAGCCTGATCACCGATGCGTTCGGCGTCTGCGGCGTCGCACTGAACTGACGCCCGGAAGCTCAGCCGACGATCGCCGAGAGGCCTGCCCACGATTGTGGGCAGGCCCCGAGACCGGCGCCTGTCTCGGGGTTCCAGTACTCGGAGAACCCTGAGCTGATCGCGCCGGCGCGCAGTGAGGAAGCGATCTGCTCGGCCTCTGCCCGCCCCGATCGGCTGCATGCCAGCCACATGAGGTAGCTGAGCTGCGGCCAGCTCGGGCCGCGCCAGTACTGGTCGTCGCGGCGTGCCGCCTCGGTTTGCGCCACGCCGGCCGGACCGAACGGCGCACCGAACACCTCCGTGTCGACCAGATCGGGTGCGCGGCGGTCGACCACCTCGGGGTCTGCCACGAGAAGTGCCAGGTGGGCGTCGAGAGTCCGAACCGCCGCGCCGAGGAGGTGGGAGTCGTCGACCCACGTGCCGGCCTCGTCGTCGTACCGGTCGGCGATGGCCGCGACGAGACGGTCACGATCAGGCGAGAGTTCGCCGACCCCGATCGACACGAGTTCGGAGGCGTTGAACGCCACCAGCGCGTTGAACCCGACGCTGCCGACCGTGAACGTGGCATTGGCGATCGGGGCACCGTCGGCGTCGAACCTCAGACCCTCGACGAATCGGCCCTTGTCATGATGCCAGCGGGACGCGTCGAAGAACCGCCCGGAATCCCAACGAGGCGAATCGTCGCATCCGGATTCCCACGGATGGAAGATGGGGACCAACCCGCTCGGGGTCGGCGGTCGGTCGAAGAGATGGCGAATCGCCAGCGAGGCCTGATCGGCCAACGGCCCGACGTCGACGCCGGCTCGGACCAGCTCGGCGACTGCATGACCGAACATCGGCGGCTGGGTGATCGCGCTGGTGCCCGAACGGCCCCAGAAGTCAGCAGCCTCCTCGGGCGCATCCACATAGCGCATGTGCGGGACGAAGCCGGTCGAGCCCTGGTCTTCGAAGACGGACGCGAGCTCGACCAGCGCCCGATCGGCCCGACCGAGGTGGTGCCAGATGAGGCCATGGAAGCACGAGTCCCACAACCACAACCACGGATAGACGGTCGTGTTCGGTGAGGTGAACCCCGCCTCGCGCCAGTTGGACTCCATCACAGCGAGCGCGGCTACGTTCATCCGCGTTCCGCCATGGCCACCATCGCGATCGTCTCGTTCCGGCTCGGCGGCACCGACGGGGTCGCCGTCGTGGCCCGGACGTGGGCCGACGCCCTGACCGATCTCGGGCATCAGGTCTTCACCGTCGCCGGAAGCGGGCGCGTCGACCGAACCGTCGAGGGCCTCGGCATCGACGCAACCGGCGCCCCGGCCGCCACAGACGTCGACTCCGCGCTGGCCGATGCCGACGTCGTGGTGGTCGAGAACCTCTGCACGATCCCGCTGAACCTACCGGCCTCGAGGATCGTCGCCGATTCGCTTCGGGGTCGTCCCGCCGTCCTCCACCACCACGATCCGCCGTGGCAGCGGGGCCGGTTCGCTCACGTGACCGAGCTCCCGCCCGACGACCCGGCATGGCGGCACGTCACCATCAACGACTTCACCCGCGTCGAGCTCGAGGACCGCGGCATCGCCGCCACCACGATCGCGAACGCGTTCGACACCTCGCCGGACCGCGCCGACGGCGCGGCCACTCGCCAGGCACTGGACGTGGCCGCCGACGAGGTGCTGTGCGCCCACCCGGTGCGCGCCATCGAACGGAAGAACGTGCCGGCAGCGCTTCGCCTGGCCGAAGCGATCGGCGGCACGTACTGGTTGATGGGAGCGCCCGAGGAGGACTACGCCGCCGAACTCGCCTCGGTCCTCTCGCGTGCCACCTGCCGGGTCATCCACCGCGATCCCCCTGGATCGATGGCCGAGGCCTACGCAGCGGCGGATCTCGTCCTGTTCCCGTCGACATGGGAGGGCTTCGGCAACCCACCGATCGAGGCTGCCATCCATCGCCGGCCCGTCGTCGTGGGCGACTACCAGGCGGCCGATGAAGTGAGGGCACTGGGGTTCGACTGGTTCGGTCCCGACGACGTCGACGGCGTGCGGCGGTTTCTCGTTCAGCCCGACGCCGAGATGCTCGACCGCAATCAGCGGCTCGCGGCCGAACACTTCGGCCTCGACCGACTCCGCGACGACCTGGCGCGCCTCTTCGTCGAAGCGGGATGGTGAAGTGGCGGCCGACGCGCAGGACGGGCACGCTGGGGTGGTGACCGACGAGCCCGAACCCGATCCCGTCCTGGTGCAACGGGCGCGTGCGGCACGGCTCGCCGACCTGGGCCGGCGCATCGGATACGGCCTGTTCGGCGCCGCGACCGCCCTCTTCTTCGTCGGCTTCGCGATCGACTTCACGCCCGTCGTCGTGACGATCATCGTCTCGGCACTCGTGGTCGGCTCTGCGGTCCTCGCACCCGCGATCGTGGTGGGCTACGGCGTGAAGGCTGCCGACCGGCACGACCAAGGACTCCCTGACGGTCACTGAGGGGCTGCGCCGAAGGGTGCTGGGTAGTCTTCGGCGACCATGACCGAGCGACTCCCGGCCGCCCGCCGCCGACGCCAGCTGTTCGAGGTCGCGTCGAGGCTGTTCGCACAGCGAGGTTTCCACGAGACCTCGATGAACGACATCGCGGTCGAGGCGGGCGTCACCAAGCCCGTCCTGTATCAACACGTCCCGTCGAAGCGAGCGCTCTATCTCGAGCTGCTCGACAACGTGGGGAACGAGATGCTCGAGGCCATCACCAAGGCCACCGCCGAGGCCGGAAGCCCCGCCGATCAGGTCAGGCTGGGCTTCCGCGCGTTCTTCCGCTACGTGGACGCCGAGGGCGACGCCTTCCGGCTGCTGTTCGGCAGTGGGACCCGACGCGACCCCGAGTTCGCCGAGGCCGTCGAGCGAGTCGAGGACGCCATCGCGGCAACCATCGCCGAGTTCATCGTGGTCGACGGTCTCGACCGCGAGCGGCGCTTCCTGCTCGCCCTCGGCCTGGTCGGGATGGCCGAGGCCACGAGCCGACACTGGATGCGCAGCGGCGCCGCAGGCGACCCCGACGCGCTCGCCCAACAGGTCGCCGACCTCGCATGGCACGGGCTCCGCGACATCCGAACCGGCTGACGCGGGCCGAACCGGCTGACACCGGCGGACTCGCCATAGCCTTCACCCCATGGACGACATCTCACTGGTGGCGGTCGTCGGGAGTCTGCGCGCAGCGTCGATCAACGCCCGTGTGCTCGACGCACTCATCGCAGTTGCCCCGGAGCACATCGGGTTGCGCCGGCTCGACATCAGCGGAGTGCCGCTCTACAACGCCGATGTCGAGCAGGCGGGCCACGCCGCAGTCGACAAGCTCAAATCCGAGGTGATGGACGCCGACGGCCTGGTGATCCTCACGCCGGAGTACAACATGAGTGTCCCCGCGGTCACGAAGAACATCGTCGACTGGCTGTCGCGACCGGTGCTCGAGGGCCCGATCAATCAACAACCCGTCGGGCTCATCGCGGCGACACCCGGACGGCGGGGCGGCGCAGGCGCGATCGATCACCTCTCGCAGGTCCTGAGCGTGATCGCGCCTGGCTACTTTCCCGAGACGCTGTCGATCGCTTCGTTCAACCATCGGTTGGACGACGGTCGACCCGACGACGATCTCCTCGGTGAGATGACCACCTGGCTCAACGCATTCGGCGACTTCGTCCGTGCCGGAGCCGTCGCGTCGGTTTGAGCTCGAGGCGACGGGCCACCGCTACGGTCGCACCATGCGCGCCGCACTCCTCGAAACAGCCAACGAACCGCTCCGCATCGTCGACGATGTCGAGCTCGACGACCCGCAGGCCGGTGAGATCGTCGTCGACATCGCCAATTGTGGGGTGTGCCACAGCGACCTCCACTTCGTCGATGGCAGCCTGCCCGTGCCACTGCCCGCGATCCTGGGCCACGAAGCGGGCGGCACCGTGGCCGAGGTCGGCCCCGGGGTCACCGACGTGGTGGTCGGCGACCGCGTCCTGCTGACACTGCGTCCCCCGTGCGGCCGCTGCTACTGGTGTGTCAGGGGCGAGCACTCGATGTGCGCTCCCGGCTCGGCCTTGACCGCGGGAGTCTTCCCCGACGGTGGCACGCGGATCTCGCGCGGAGGTGAACCCGTGCAGCGCGGCGGTGTCGTGCTGGCTGCGTTCGCCGAACAGACCGTGGTCCCGGTCTCGGCGGCGGTGAAGATCCCCGACGACACGCCGCTCGAGATCGCGTCGGTCATCGGTTGCGCGGTCCAGACCGGCGTCGGGGCGGTCGTCCACGCTGCGAACGTGCGACCCGGCGACACCGTCGTGGTCATCGGGCTCGGCGGCATCGGGATCTCGATCGTCCAGGGTGCCCGCATCGCCGGAGCGGCTCGGATCATCGGCGTCGACCCGGTTGCATCACGACGCGAGCAGGCCGAGGCGTTCGGCGTCACCGACACCATCGACCCCGGGGCCGGCGATGTCGCAGCGCAGGTGTTCGAGCTGACCGGCGGCATCGGCGCCGACCACGCCTTCGAGGCCGTCGGTCGTGGCGAGCTGATCGAGGCGGCGCTGAACTCGACCCGCAACGGCGGTGGTGCCGTGATCGTCGGGGTTCCGGGGATGGCCGACATGCTGAACCTGCACGCGCTGGGCTTCTGGTCGACCGGGAAGTCGTTGAAGGGCACGTTCCTCGGCGGCGCCAACCCGCACCGAGACTTCCCGATGTTGCTCGATCTCTGGCGTGCAGGTCAGCTCGACCTCGAGGCGATGGTCACCACGAACCGCCCGCTGGCCGAGATCAACGAGGCCTTCGACGACATGAAGAGCGGGACGGGCCTCCGGACCGTCCTCACGATCTGAAGACGCCCACCAGCGCCTTCTCGAAGAAGTGCGTCGGGTAGGGGTTGTCGTTGTAGCGCTCGATCTCCACGTAGCCGCGCGACCGATACATCGCGAGCGCCTCGGGCAGGTTCTCGTTGGTGTCGAGGCGGACCACGCGATGGCCGAGCGCCGAACTCAGTCGCTCGAGCTCGTCGAGGACGGCGACGCCCACTCCTCTGCCACGGTGGCGCGGGTCGACCCACATGCGCTTGATCTCACCGATCGCTGGCTCGAACGAGTGCACCCCACCACAACCGGCGATCTGGTCACCGAGCCGGGCCAGCACGAACGCCCCACCCGGAGGACGCAACCCTGCCGCATCCGCTTCGATCGCACCTTCACCGTCGAACCCGCCCGGGAAGCGAGTGTTCAGTTCGGCGAAGTACGCCTCGACGGCGGCGATCGCGCCGGCATCGAGCGGATCGACGATGTCGAATCGGAGCTCGTCGCTCACGGCCGACAGAGGATCTCACCGTGAGGCACGAAGAACACGGCTCGATCATCAGCGGCCCAGGCAGAGAACCCGGCACCGATCTCGGCGAGATCGGCCTCGGTGGCGAAGCCGTACTCGATCGCCTGATCGGCGAACGACGAGCCCGGCGACGATCGATCGGCCCACAGCTCGGCCCACCAGCTTCGCTGTTCCGCAGTGGCGAAGGCCCACATCGAGCCCGAGGTGTCGACCTCGGCAAAGCCGGCGGACAGAGCCCAACTGCGCAGCCATCTCCCGGCGTCGGCCTGAGCGCGGTTGTGCACCGTCACGCGGTGATAGACGTCGTTCCATCGGTCGATGCGGGGCTCGGGCGGCCACCAGTGGAACGACCCGTAGTCGGCATCGCGACACGCCACGAGCCCGTCTGGTCGACAGACCCGTCGCATCTCGCGAAGCGCCTTCACCGGGTCGGACAGGTGCTGGAGGACCTGATGGGCATGGACGACGTCGAAGGTGTCGTCGTCGGACTCGAGTGCGTAGACGTCACCACGGCGGACCTCCACCTCGACTCCGGCGTCCGCGCAGGTTCGTCGCGCCGTCTCGACGATGTCGTCGTTCATCTCGATGCCGACGACCTGACCGGGGCCGACGATGGCCGCGAACTCGGCCGTGATCGTCGCCGGCCCACAGCCCACATCGAGGAGCGACTGCCCGCGTCGGAGATGTGGACGCAGGTAGGCCGCGGAGTTCTCGACAGAGCGTTGGCTGTGCGAGCGCAGGACCGCCGCGTCGTGACCATGGGTGTAGGTGTCGCCGTCGCTCACCCACCGAGTCTGGCCGATCGGGACCGCCACCGCGCCTGACCGGCACTGCGGACTCGGGTCTCAGTCCTCGGGGATTCCGTCCCTGAGGAAGCGGCGGAGGATCTTGCCGCTGGCCGATTTGGGGATCTCGTCGATGAACTCGACGAGGCGGATCTGCTTGTAGTGAGCGACCTTCTCCGCGACGAAGTCCTTCACCTCGTCTTCGGTCAGATCGCCGACGACGAAGGCCTTCGGCAGCTCACCGGCCTCGTCGTCGGGCACTCCGATGACCGCGCAGTCGGCGATCTCGGGATGCGAGATCAGCAGGGCCTCGAGCTCGGCCGGCGGGACCTGGAACCCCTTGTACTTGATGAGCTCCTTCACTCGGTCGACGATGGCGATGTTGCCTGCGGCGTCGAACTCGGCGACGTCGCCGGTGTGGAGCCATCCGTCGTCGTCGATCGTCGACGCCGTGGCCGATTCGTTGCCGAAGTAGCCCTTCATCACCTGTGGCCCACGCACCCACAGCTCACCTCGGCCACCGGGCTCGGCGTCGTTGCCGCCGGCATCGACGAGACGGCACTCGGTGTTGCTGATGGTGATGCCCGACGAACCGGGTACGAAGCCATCGGGTGGGGTCGCGTGGCTGACGGGCGAGAGTTCGGTCATGCCGTACCCCTGGACGACCGGGCAACCGACACGCGCCGCTGCCTCGAGGGCGAGATCGGCGCCAAGGGGGGCGGCGCCCGAGAAGATCATCTTCAGCGAGGACAGGTCGAACTGGTCGACGGCGGGCTGCTTCGCGAGCGCCAACACCATCGGCGGTACGGCGTAGAACCGGGTCACCTTCTCGTTCTGGATGACCGTGAGCGCCTCACCGAAGTCGAACCGCGGCATCGTGATGACGCGCACGCCGTCCTTGAGCAGGGCGTTCATCAGGACCTGCATGCCGTAGATGTGGAAGAACGGAAGCGCTGCGATCGCCACCTCGCCGGGCTCGTAGACCAACACGTGTTTGCACTGCTCGATGTTGGCCACCAGGTTCCGATGCGTGAGCATCACACCCTTGGAGAGGCCGGTGGTGCCCGACGAGTAGGGCATCACGGCAACATGCTCGGCGACGTCGACCGGTACCTGGTCGATCGGCTCGCCCATCATCGAGGCCAGCGAAGTGGTTCCCTCGACGCCCTCGATCGTCACGATCTCGGTGACCTCGGTGCCCTCGATCGCGTCGCGTGCGACGTCGAGGAACGCCTCGGTCGTGACGATGACCTCCGCCTCGGAGTCCTGGAGCTGATGACGGATCTCATCGGCGGTGTAGGAGGGATTGAGCGTCGTGTTGGTGCCACCCGCCAGGCAGACGCCGTGGAAGACCACTGCATACTCGGGGAGGTTGGGCGCCATGATCGCAAGCGTGTGCCCAGGGCCGAATCCGCGAGCCTGGAGACCGCCGCCGAAGGACCTGATCGCCTGCTTCAGCTCACCGAAGGTGTAGCCGCGACCGCTCGTGTCGGTGATGGCCGGTTGATCAGCGAGTTCGTCCGCCTTTCCGAGGACGTAGTCGGTGATCGTGACGTCGGGGATCACGACGTCGGGCAACGGGCTCTTGATGATGTTCGCCATAGACGCCCATGATGGCGCGGATCGGCGGTTCGTGCAGGTCCGGTCGGCGCGGGTGGCTAGACGGGCAGCGGGTCCCGGGCCGGATCGGCGTCGGACTCGTCGAGCACGATCTCGGTGCCGGGGGCGAGACCGGTCGCGCCACCCAGCATGGTCCTCAGCACCAGCAGCGCGAAGAGATAGATCAGCATCGCCACGACGAACACCACACTGAACCCGAACGTCATGGCGAGCAGGGTCGTCAGGACCGAACCCGTGACCGAGGCGAAGCCGTTGACCGCCCACCCCCATGCGACGTAGGTCTCGGTGTGTGACGACATCGCCGACACGGCACGGAGGCCCTGCGGCATGAATGTCCCGAGACACAATCCGAGGGGTGCGAGCAGCACGAACGTGACGACCACCCGCACCAACAGCGAGGTGTCGAGCAGGGCATCGATGATCGAGGGGAGGACGAAGAGGTAGACGCCTGTCAAGCCGACCACCGCAGTGGCCAGGATCGGCACGGTACGGCGCGGATCGACCGGGAGCCGCTCGCTGAGCAGCGCACCGACGCCGGTGAAGATCAGCAACGAGGCGAGGGTGACGGTCAGCGAATAGGTCGGGTAGCCGAGGAACAGCACCAGCCGCTGGATGAGGGCGATCTCGAACAGGATGAAGCCGAGGCCGAGGGCTGCGAAGTAGAGGCCCGAGCGACCCTTGTTCGGGAGGGCCTTCCACGTGTCGCGGACCATGACGAACGGTACGAGAAGGAAGAGCAACGCGAACAGGACCGAGACGACGAGCAGCAGGATGATCACCCGCTCGCCCGCCGAGTCCTCGAGGTCGACCGAGCGCAGGGGTTCGCCGAAATCGGTGATCACGTCACCCAGTCGAGCGAAGCTCCAGAAGAACGGGCCGTCGTCGGTGATGGACGACACGTCGTAGCGGTAGTCGGCGAGGAACGCATCGAGGTCGTCGTCGCCGAGCGTGATGATGTCTGTGGCGACGCCCGGGCGCGATTCGCCGCCGGGCAGGTGTTCGACGCGGGCCTCGGGCACGAGGGCCGCCCGGTCGGCGAGACGCTCGACCTCTTCGGGTGAGAACGGCGTTCGCTTCACGAGGATCGTGGACACACGCGACGCACCGAGATCATTCGGCACGGTCAGCAGCGCGATGTGTGCACTCGGGTCGTCGACGCCGATCGATGCGAGCGCGGCCCGAGCCGTACTCAGGTACCGAGAGGTCCGGTTGGGCTTCAGATCGAAGTCGACCTCGCCGAACTGTGCGGCGAGGACCCCGTCCTCGGTCAGATGCTCGAGCGCATCGACCATCATCTCCTCGGTGTACAGGTAGGACTCGGAGAGGACGAACGCACCGGCCGTGGCGGCGTTCTGGGCCGAGTAGCTGTCGGGTGCGGGAAACCACACCACGTCGTAGGTGTCGTCGCTGCGCGCCACGAAGGTTCGGCCGTCGCCCTGGATGTAGTCGACGTTGGGAAGATCGGCGATGTGGCCGGCGAAGTCGGCGAAGGTGTCGGTGACCATGCGATGGGTGACCGGGTTCAATTCGACCGCATCGATCTGGGCGGCGTCGAAGCGCAGGGCCGCCAGCACCTCGTTGCCACCCGCGGCCCCGATGATCAGGACGTCGGCCTGCTCGCCGGCCACCGCGAAGGGGAACGCTCGCAGATCTTCGTCGAACCGCGCGAGCGACGCTGGGTCGCCGTCGTAGCGGTAGATCGCCGAGCCCAGCAACCCGTCGTGGTAGAGCAGCAGCCGATCGGGAAGCTCTTGGGCATCGACGCGGAAGATCGGGTTCCACGCCGAGAAGACCGTGTCGCCTTCGAGTTGCTTGATGTCGTCGACCTCGACGTCGGGTACCAGCGTCGGCCAGATCGCGATGGCCGCGAGGGGCCCGGCGATGAGCAGGCCCAGGACCGCCGTGCGAGGCACGTGTTCGGCCACGGAGTTCCGCACGCAGAGCAGAGCCAGCATGGTGCCCGCCAACGCGATCGTCGCCGGTGGGCCCAGGTGCTCGAGCAACCACACGACGAACAGGCATGCAGTCCCGGCGCCGAGCAGATCGTAGAAGTAGAGGCGCCCGACGCGGCTCGCTCCTCGCCCCAGGATCACCGAGATCAGGACCCCGGCGATCACGAACGGAATCGACAGGGCGAAGCTGATCCAGAGCAGCTTCACCATGTTGACGGCGGAGTCGCGTGAGTAGTTCCACAACGTGACCGTGGCGATGTTGGTCTGCGCGACGATCAGGTAGCTGACGATCGTGCCGATCGCTCCGAGTGCACTTCCCCAACGGATGATGGCTTCGGTCGACTGGGCGCGGAGCCGCTTCGAGGTGGCGACCAGCACGCCGCCGCTGCCGATCCCGAGCAGGGCCAGACCGATGGCCAGATACGTGTAGTAGTAGAAGAGCTTGAACGAGATGACCCGGGTGAAGCTGATCTCGATCAGCAGCACCGCCAGACTGATCACGAATATGTCGAGGGTCCGGCGCTCTGCGGAATCGACCGAGGTCCCCGGCTGACGCATCGGCGCCGAGCGTAGTTACCCGCGCTCAGTCGGTCCGCGATGCCGGATGAATCGTCGAATGCCGGATGAATCGTCGAATTGCGGAACAGCCGCCGGCTCAGGGCTCCGGAACGCTCCGATCGGCTGCGAGCGCCGAACGCCGAACCTTGCCGGCGTCGTCGCGGACCGGCTCGTCGACGAACTCGAAGGTCCGCGGGATCTTGTAGCGAACCAACTCCTCGCTGAGGTGGACGCGGAGGTCGTCATCGGTGACCTCGCCGTCGGCGTGGACGATGGCGTGGATCCGCTGTCCGAGATCGTCGTCGTCGACGCCGATCACGGCACAGGACACGACCCGTGGATGCCGGTCGATGGCCGCCTCGACCTCGGCAGGGTAGATGTTGGCTCCGCCGCTGAGGATCATGTCCTTCTTGCGGTCGCCGAGATAGAGATACCCGTCGGTGTCCATCCAACCCATGTCGCCGAGTGACTCCCAGCCTCCGTCGAGCCGGGTGCTCTCGGCGCCGACGTATGCGTACGTCGGGGTGTCGGGGTCGGGTGGTCGCATGAAGACCTCACCCTGCTCGCCGGGATCGGCGTCGCTGCCGTCGTCACGCACGATCTTCATCTCGCCGGCGAAGGGCTTGCCCACCGAGCCACGGTGCTCGAGCCACTCGGATCCGGTGATGATGGTGGCGGCCTGGGCCTCGGTTCCTGCGTACAGCTCGAAGATCTTCTCGGGTCCGAGCCAGCTGATCCACTCCTCCTTCAGCCAGGCGGGGCACGGAGCAGCGAGGTGCCACACCATGCGCAGGCTCGACACGTCGTGTCCCGCGCGCACGTGGTCGGGCAGCCGCCAGATCCGCTGCATCATCGTCGGGACCACGTAGATGGAGCTGGCCGCATGCCGCTCGATGGCCCCGAGCGTGGCCGCCGCATCGAAGCGTTGGAGCAGGACCAGATGTCCGGCGTGCAGGAGTTGTTGCACCGCCCAGACGAGCGGACCGTTGTGGTACAGCGGGCCGGGCATCACCATGGTGCCGCCAGGGAGGCAGAACCCCGGCACGGCGTCGTCCTCCATGGTCGAACCGCTCCCCGCCAGGATCAGCTTCGGTCGTCCCGTCGACCCGCCCGAGGTCGGTGCCTTCCACGACGGCGACACGACGTCGTCGGGCAGCTCGACGCCGACGACGTGGTCGACGGCTTCGAGCCGTGCTCGGCCGAGTTCGATCGTGGCGTCGACGCCGATGGTCACTGCGGGGTCGGCGAGATCGACGATCTCGCGGATCTCGCGCGCGGGCAGCTTCGACGACACCGGCTGGGGCGTCGCTCCGATCATCCAGCAGGCGATCAACGCCGTCACGAACTCGACGGAGTTGGGCTCGGCGATCGTGACCAGGTCGCCGACTGCCGCGCCCGCAGCAACCAGGCGACGTGCCACCACCTCGGACTCGTCGACCAGCTCGCGCCAGCTCAGCGTCCGGTCGTCGACGACGGTCAGGGCGGGTGCACTCGGAGCCGCGTCGGCCTGGTTGCGTACCCGCCGGGCATAGGAGATCGTCGGCATCGCCTCAGATTCGCACACCGCCTGGCGGGCCTGCCGCCGCATCGTGCTACGAAGTCGTGATGCATCCCATCGCAGAACGCATCGGCTCGACCGGCGTGTGGCACTTCACCGAGGGCATGACGGCCGCCGAAGCGGTGGCGTACGCACAGCGGCTCGAGGCGCTCGGCTACGGCGCCCTGTGGATCCCCGAGACCCTCGGCCGCGACCCGTTCGCCCACGCCGCGCTCCTCCTCCAGGAGACCGAGCACCTGGTGGTGGCCACGGGGATCGCCAACATCTTCCACCGTCACCCGGGCGCGATGAAGCAGGCACAGCTCACCCTCGCCGAGGCATCGGGCGGACGCTTCCTGCTGGGTCTCGGCGTCTCACATGCGCCCCTCGTCGCCGGCGTGCGCAAGCTCGATTATTCGAAGCCACTCACGTCGATGCGCGACTACCTGACCGGAATGGCCGAGTCGTTCTACATGGCGGTGGCGCCGGCCGAGGAGCCGGCGACGGTGCTGGCGGCACTGGGGCCGAAGATGCTCGAGTTGGCGGCGTCGGCCGCCGACGGAGCGCATCCGTACTGGACGATCCCCGAGCACACCGCCATCGCTGCGGCCGCGCTCGGACCCGACAAGATGCTCGACGTCGAGCAGAAGATCTGTCTGACCACCGACGCCGACGCGGCACGTGCAGCCATCCGCGGGGCGCTCAGCATGTACATCACGCTTCCGAACTACTTCAGGAACTGGTTCCGGCTCGGCTTCGACGAGTCAGACCTCGAAGGCGGCGGGTCCGACCGGCTGTGCGACGCACTGGTCCCGTGGGGTACCGCCGATGCGATCAACGACCGAATCAATGCCCACCGAGACGCCGGCGCCACCCACGTCTGCATCCAGCCGCTCAAAGCCGGTGGCGGATACGGCGAGGTCGACTGGGATGCGCTCGAGACCTTCGCTCCGACGACCTGAAGAGCTGGCGCCGGGCAGCGCTCACCCGATCCGATAGATCAGGAGCGTGTCGTCCCTGCGCTGCAGCACCGATTCCCACCCCGGCTGCAGCTGTCGGATGTGGGCCGGAATGGCCGACCACGAGTCGATGCGCCCCAGGTAGCCGAACGGGTAGAAGACGATGACCTGGCCCGGCTCGAACGAGGCCGGTGGGACAAACGCCAGGGGGTCCTCGGCCGAGTTGAAGGCCCGAACCTCGCCGTCCCACAGCAGCTCGCCGGCGGCCGAGCGAACGACGAGCGGCATCACCCTGGCGGTCTGGCTGTCGGTCCACAGCACTTCGACATCGGCACCTTCGGTCACCAGCCATGCCCGCAACTCGTCGAGCTGCGTCGCCCCGTTGCGTTCGTAGATGTCCGCCGCAGCCACACCTTCGTCAGCTCGCACCGCTGCGAACACCGCGATCAACAGGACCACGACGCCTCCCACGCGCACCGCGGCCCGCGGCCGTAGACCGCCCGCCTCGCAGATCGCTCTCGCGACCACCGCGAGCACTCCGAGCCCGCCGACGATGATGGCCGGCAGCACCGGGGTCCAGTACCGGAGGAGCTGCGACCGGAACAGCTTGAGGTCGGGCGAGACCAGCCCGGATGCGAGGGTGAGCGGGACCAGGTACGCCCCGATCCAGCCACACAGGAACGCGCGATGTCGACCGAGCACGACGCAGCTGAACAGTGACAGCACGAGGAGCAGCCCGATGCCGAAGGTCCCCGCTCCGCCGAACACCGCGTCGGGGAAGCGAGTGATCGCGTCCAGTCGTGACCCCGGCGCTTCGATCCGGTCGACCACCTCGTCGTGCCCTCCCGCGACGAACCATCGGGCCAGCGGATTCCGGTGGATCGCCGTGTTGAGGACGAGCTCGGCGACGAACACGACCACCACCGGCAGGGCGGCCCTTCGCACTCCGGACGCCCCGAACTGAGATCGGATGAACAGGTAGGCCGGTGGGAACAGCAGCAAGGTGAACTCGCGCACGAGGTAGGCCCATCCGAGCAGGCCCCCGATGCAGAGAAGCGCCAGTCCGGCCCGGCGACTCGACGGACGAGTCGACAGCATCACCGCCGCGGCCGTCGTCACCAGCGCAGCGGCCACGTGGTCGGGGAGCAACGCCGACGAGTAGCTCAGAAACCAGTTGGACGACACCAGGACGATCACCGAGGCGATGCCGACGCTCCGCCCGAACAGCGCTGCGCCCACGAGGAAGGTCGACCCCGCAAGCGCTGCCCCGGCTGCGACGGGTATCGCGTAGTAGGCGACCTCGCTCGGCCCGAACGCCTCGAGCAACACACGAAGTGGCAGCAGCAGCCCGATGCGGAGGGACCAGTGGTCGTTGGCCAGGTCGGGGAATGCGGTCGCAGCCTCGATGTAGGTCATGGCGTCTTCGGTCATGGGAGGCCGGAGGTACCGGAACTGGACGGCGACGTAGGCCGCGACGCAGACGACCGTCAGTGCCGGCGTGGACCATCGAGACGGAGTTGCACCCGACTCGGCAGTCGCACGGGTGGAGCCGGTCGCAGGATCGCTGACCTCGGCGATCACGGGATCGGTCCCCGAGGACATGCGGGCACTGGGTGATCGTACCCAGCCCCGAGATCACGACGTGCTCCGCGCAACGACGTCGCAGCTTCAGCCGAGTTCATGCGAGGCTGAGCCGATGGGCGACCTCGAGTACGAGCCGATGACCCACGCCGAGAAGATCCAGTGGATGCTCGACGAACGAGGATGGGGTGCGGTGCCAGTACGACCCGCCGACAGCACCGCTCCTGGAGGAGCCGGCTACACCCACACCTTCGGACTCGAAGGAGCGTACGCCCGACCCGAGATCGTGGTGTGCGGCCTCCAACCTGCACAGGCGCGGGGACTGCTCGAACTGCTGATGA
>Ga0307378_10003454_pt1 | contig 23174 bp, 19 predicted proteins | sample UN1MG_FD_202238 | JGI IMG/M metagenome (GOLD analysis project Ga0307378, IMG submission 202238) | Soil microbial communities from Risofladan, Vaasa, Finland - UN-1 | ecosystem: Environmental > Terrestrial > Soil > Coastal area > Acid sulfate soil | place: Finland: Risofladan, Vaasa | collected...
CATCGCACCTGAAACTGTTTACAGTATAGCAACCGGTTCTCCCCTGCCTGAATGGATGGATAACCGCGAACAGGTCGCTTAACGCCGTCCTTCATGCCGAGCAGAGTCGGTATACCTGATGCCCTTACGTTTAATTCAATCTACACCACCTCGACCAGTTCATCCCACTGGGTGGTATATCTTTTCGAGCGTCTGGCAAACTTCGTTCGCCATGACTGGTCTATTCCCTCGGCCGCCCATATCAGCCGGCTGTCCGGCAGCTTTAGATTGACGGCGTCAACCGCCCGCATCAATCTTTCCGATTTCTGCCTGTCGGCAGAGTCAAATAAGTTGCCCTGCACTTTGCCTTCCGGCACAAGATCGCCGAGAATAAGGCCGCCCTTGGTGTACAAAAACCCTTTTTTGTACAGCCGCTCTATCGCCGCGGTCGCATAGTCTATCAGCTCGGGCGTATAATTCGTAGCGGTCGGAAAATGAACCCCTCGCGAATTAAAATATCTCCTCCGCGGCTCAACAAAACGGCTCGTCATTACAAAGACGGTCATCGTCCCGGCGGCCAGAGCCTCGTCCCGGAGTTTCTCGCCCGCCCTCGTAGCATAACTGGCTATCGCCTCTTTGAGCTCTTCGACCGTCTCGATTTTTCTGCCGAACATTCGCGAGACGGTAATGCCCTTTTTCGTCGGCGGCTGTTCCTCCAATTCATAGCAACTGATGCCCCGCAATTCATAAACCGTCCTGACGCCGGTAACGCCGAAGCGCCGCCTCATCCACTCAACATCCACCCCGCGAAGGGCGAGCGCCGTTTTAATTCCGGCCCTTTTCAATTTGATGCAGGTCTTTATCCCCACCCCCCAGATGTGCTCTACGTCCGTCCGCGCCAGCACCTCGTCGATACGGGCCTGCCCGGTAAGCTCGAAGACGCCGGCCGCTTCCGGCGATCTTTTGGCAATCCGGTTGGCTATCTTCGCCAGCGTTTTTGTCTCTGCGATGCCGACTGAAACGGGCATGCCGGTCCATTGCTTTACGGTCTGCCTGATTCTCCGGCTGTAATCCGTCAGATTATCGGGGACCCCATTTTGCAAACCGTTCGCAAAATGGGAACCCTTGCCGAAGCCCGAAAGATTCAAAAACGCCTCATCGATCGAATATACCTCGATCTCAGGCGTAAAATTGCAAAGCGTCTCCATTACCCGGCGTGACATATCGGCATAAAGCGTATAGTTGGAAGAAAGCGCCACCAGGCCGTGCTTGACGGCAAAATCTTTGACCTTGAAAAACGCCACCCCCATCCCGATGCCGAGCCGCTTGGCCTGGTTCGACCTCGATACGACACAGCCGTCATTATTGGAAAGCACCACGACCGGCCTGCCTTCCAGAGACGGATCGAAAATCCGCTCGCAGGAAACGTAGAAATTATTACAATCAACAAGTGCGAATATATATTTCATAATGCGTGTATAACATTAGTCACCACCCCCCAGACCTCGAACTCCATCTTATCGTCGATTTCCTGGCTCCGGTAGGCGTCGTTCTCCGCTACGAGCGTCACTTTATTCCTGCGTATGCGGATTCTCTTGACGGTAAGCTCGCCGTTGACGATGGCTATAACAACGCTCTTGTCTCTGGGCTCGATACTGCGGTCGACGACCAGCAGGTCCCCGCTGTGAATTCCCGCTTTGAGCATCGAATCGCCTGTAACCCTGACAAAAAACGTCGCCGCGGGATTCCTTATAAGGTGCCTGTTTAAATCGAGCTTTCCTTCCTCGTAATCGGCGGCCGGGGAAGGGAATCCTGCCGGCACCGTCGCGATAAATATCGGCTGTCGGCGTTTCGTCGACCGGTCCGGCTTATAAACTATCTCTACCTTCGTTTCCATACGCCGTACTATACTCCTTCGGCAGCACGGAATCAAGCACACTTACTCCAATTGTTCGCGACCATCCCCAAGCTTGAACCCCGCCGTGCGGTGGTCCAAGCTTGAGGCTGCCACCCGTCGAGATACATAACCACCAAATCCTTAGCCTTTGGGCCAAACCAATTAAAAAAGGGGCCTATGCCGAACTTATTGGCATAGACCCCGAAATCATTCAAGTCCTGCTGATATTTCCGCTATAGCGGATTTTACTACTCAGCAGCCTCGCTCGGCCGATACAGACGTATGTCGTCAATATACATCTTGCCCGAACCGCCGGAGATCGTCATGTTGCCCCGGGTACCAAGACCGATCGCGATCCTGTCAACGTTGGTCAGGTTGATTCCCTGATCGGCAAAAGCCTGGAGCGGGATAATCCACTCGGTCCAGGTGACGATATTCGCCGCGGCCGGATCAGGGTGGACCACCACCGCAGATGAGCCTGCGCTGTTGGACACGGCCACATACAGCGGCTCAGCGGCGTTGCTGGTGATACCGATATCCTGGTGCGCCCACTGCCCGCTGACATTACCGGTAGTCGTAACGTTGGAGAATACGGCCTCGCATGTCAGAGCAGCATCATGACTGGTCACTGCCAGACCGATATAAACGTTCGAGTTCATCGAGATGCTCTGCGGATTCCATGACATCTGGCGCCAGGTAGAACCGTCGGCCGAAAAGGATGCCCTGAAGTTGCCCGCAACGTCACGCTCTATTTTGACCCAGTACGGGGCAATGATTGCCGTCTGCTCGGCAGTCGCGATACTGCTGTCGCTTACCGCGTCAATGTCCGTGTCCAACCGGGCCTGGAATCTGCAGCCGTATGTAGAGGTGCCGTCGGCGGCATCGGTTGGTGTGATGTAAACCGCAGCGAACTTCGAGCCGGCACCAAGCGTATCGCGAATCATAACGCCGGCCTTCGACCAGTTGTCTGCCTGCTCGACACTAATGACCTTCGCGATAATCGAGCCGGCGCCGGTGAGCGTCTTGTAGGCGTAGTGGAACTCGTCCGCCTCATTAAAGATATCCGTGCCTGCCGCGATCATCGTGTAAGTGCCAATCGGGCCCTCTACAAAGCTGCCGACGGATGCTGCATTGCCACGGAACCAGATCGACAATTCCGCAACGCCTTCTGCAGTCCAGTCGCGTACGGCACTTAATGTCAGCTCCGCTTCCGAATACTTCGAGTAGCCCTGCTTGTTGTTGTCGTATGCAAGCGGCATCGACTGAAGGCCGCCCGGGCGAACGATGGTTTCCTCGGTATAAGAAGCAGTGGTTTCATCGCCGACTGCGCCACCGGTGCCGTTACCGGCAAAGTAATCCCCAATACCGGGCACACCATAGCCAAGACCATCGTGCCAGGAGAACCATATCTGGTTATCGCCGGCATCGTAAATCTCAAAATCATCAATGAGAGTAAAGTCGGATACTGTAAAGCTCCAGATTCTGCCTTTGCCGATTGTCCCGTCGGTGTTGAACTCATCGACGCGCCAGTAGTAGGGTCCACCGCCCCATTCGACACCTTCGGGGAGAGTATAGCTGGCGAGACTCTGACGGCCTCGATATATGCCGGTCGTATCGGATGCATCGGCATTATCCACAGCATCCTTATCGATGCCGAAGTACACATCATGCTGAGCCGCACGATCTCCAGGCGACCAGCTAAGAGGCGTCGCCTGTTTGATATCCGGTGTTGAACGATTAGCCGGGCTTGGGTTCCAGGCAAGATCGGGCTCACCCCTCATGACCTCCGTGATTTCCTCAGCGGTCAGTACCCTATCATATATGCGGACGTCGTCGATCAGACCGTCCCATCCGCCGCCCGCATCTTTGGAGCCTGCGCCAATAACCAGCTTCGTGCAGCCGGTTATGGTGCCGGTCGTAGCAGGTTGGTTGTCCGTCGGTACGTCCAACACGCCGTTGATATAGAACTTCAGTTGCTGTCCGCTGCTCCAGACCATCGCAACGTGCTGCCAATCAGTGGTCTGAGCGTTGTTCGAGCTTTCCAACTGCTGCTCGCCTTCAGTCGATGTCACGGCCATTTTCAGCACGTTGGTGCCGCCACCCGTCCCGCCGGCCGAGTCATAGCGCATAGTGACTACATTGTCATTATCATCCGGATCCTCACCGTTGATGAAACCCTTGTCCGTCCCGACAATATCAGACTTGATCCACATGCAGACTGTTATGGCGTCCAAACCATTCAGATAGGATGCGGCAGTATTGTCAACCACGCGATCGCCGGCGCCGTCGAACTCCAGTGCACCGCCCACTATTCCATCCACCCACTGCGTATCACCTTCAAGGGTACCATGATGGCCATGGCCGGAATGATCAAGAGCAGTACTGCCTGCATCTTCGTCAAACTTCCACCAGCAAAGAAGATTAGCATCGGTAATGGGTATATCAGGCACAGTCAAAAAGCTCCAGACGTCACCCGTATGCGTGGTGGCGGTATCGAATTCATCGACACGCCAGTAGTAAGTCTTCTCCAACTCCAGAGGCCCGGGAGAAAAAGTTGTATTTGGCTGGGGGGGAGCACCGGTGGCATTCGTCACTGTCTCAAGATCGTCGCCAAAGTACACATTATGCAATATTGCATTGAGGCCTGCAGCCCAGCTAAGTTCTACATCTTCAGCCACGTACTTAGCGCCATCGCCGGGAACGGGATCATAAGCTTTATTGGACGGTACTGTAAAACTCCAGACATCACCTTTCCACGGGCTGTTGGGGTCGGCTTCATTGACCTCATCGATCCGCCAGTAGTAAGTCGTGCCCTGGACAAGGCCGTCCGGATAAGGAGCATTGGCGAAGCCCACAATAAAATACTCCATGCCCAAGGGCTGGTTGCCTATGAAGGCATCGCCCGTACCATCATTCACATCGTCAAAATTGTCGCTAAAGTACACATCGTGCGTGACGGCGAAATCTCCAGCCCTCCAGCGCGGGCTCGCCCATATTTCCGTATATATAGCACCGTCAGCCGGGTCAGGTCTTAAAGCCGGCCCGTAACCGCCGCCCGGGAGGGCATTTTGATAATCGTCATCGGTGGGCACATAGCCGGCATCGTCCGTCCACATGAAGACATCCCAGATCGCTCCTTCCTGCCGGGCGAGGATATACATCGTGTTCTCACCGTCTTGAAGCGTTTTGGTATGCCCCTCATCGTGGTCATTCCCGCTCCATGTCCAGGGAGGTCCTGCGTCTTCCTCGAACACCCGCTGATCGTCGGTTAGGCCGCCCATCGGCAGCGTAACTGGCATCGTGTCGCCCGGGTGTCCCTCCACCAGCAAGAAATCGGACTGATTGTCGGGATTGATCACCCGGCCCCAGAAATACCAGGTACCACCCGCGCCGCCGGCACTACCGATGTTAAAGGTATAGCGAATCATGCTGGCGCCGTCGGTACTACCAACACTGCTAATGGACTGGCCAAAGGCGCCGGCTTCATTACCCAAGGCGAAACTACTGTCGTCATCAGGATCGCGCTGGTCGAAATCCTCGACTTCAAACCAGATCTGGTGTCCGCCTCCGTAGTTGGAGATTTTGGAGTTTTCTACCGCATTTACGGGCATTGTTATTAACAACAATGCGACGAAAATACCAAGCAAAATCAGATAAATCATTTTCTTACACATAATAATTTCCCTTCTTCAAACAAATTAATTCAAAACGACCGATAATATTTTTTTCTCTCATCTCATTTTATTCATGTCTGCCATGGACAAATGTTAACGACTTGCCTTCACCTCCTTCCTTCATGAACTCAACATGCGCCATCAAATGAAATGACAAAATTTCGACTATAAAAGTCACAAAACTGCGGTATGTCTTTACGGTTTATTCGACACGCCTCTCCCAGGTCGGCCCTTCGCTGTAACGGCGGGTCTTTCTTGATAACCCTTCAGCAACCTCACTTATCCAAACACAGTGAACTGACCTGCTGACAGGTTGGAATACGACTGTATACACCTATAAGAGCACGAGCTTCGCCAATAATATTTGTACCATATTATACACCTGTTCGTCAAGGAAAATCTCAAGATTTTGTAGATTGTGTGAGGTGTGTTCGGGTGTGGCCAAACTCCTGTTTTCAAGAGATAATTGCAGAGAATCAATTATTTTCCGCTACTGCCCGGGCCAATGTAACCGCCCAGCCGGCGGCTATGATTATTATCAGTGCTAAAATCATATATCTGAGCTTTATTTCCGTGAAAAAACGCTCGATAAAGCGAAAATATACTCCGAAAACAGCGATAATAAACGCCAGAATCGCGGCGAGAACCATAACAGAGCATAACAGGCCGCAGGCTGGCTGGATATTGAAGGCTTCGAAAATTTTGCCCTGAGCGAAGGCAAGTGTCGCCGTAGTCATTCCGCAGGTCGGGCACGGCAGGCCGGTTCGCTGCTTGAAGCCGCAATAGCCGAGCCATCTGCCCATATCGATGTGGTAATATCCCGCTATTGCAAATCCGGCGAAGAAAAGAATTATCCCGAAGCAAACAATCGCCGCGACCATCCGCTGGCCGGACGAGGCCCGGTAGAGAAATTTCGGCTTATTTAGCTGTTGGCTTGCCTGCATAATTACGTTAGAATAGGATAACGTTACGGTTATGTCAAGATTCGAGGCGGATTACAAGATATGGCAATAGAGCAGAGAGACCTGAGCAGCATGTTAGAAACGGCCATCGTGGCGGCTCGCCTGGCGGGCCAGCACGCGATGGAAGAAATTAATTATATCAAGGTTTCGATAAAAAACGCTACCGAGATGGTAACCCAGGCCGATGCCCAATGCCAGAAGATTATCATCGACCGAGTCAAAGAGAATTATCCCGATCACGGCTTTATCGCCGAGGAAGGTGAGGGGGGCAAACTATTCAAGCAGCCGCCGCGAGGTAAGGATCAGTTCTGGTGGGTGATAGACCCAATCGACGGCACGAATAATTTCGCGCATCGTATGCTGTTCTTTACCGTCAGTATCGGAGTCATGTACGAAGGCAAGCCGATAGTCGGCGTGATTTTCGAGCCGGCTACGGATTCGATGTTCACCGCCGTCAAGGATCGCGAGGCACAGTTGAACGGCAGGCGAATAACGGCAAGCGAAGAAGCTATCGATCAATTTGCCAGCGTTGGCCTCGAAAGCCATTTCGATGAAGGCGCGCCGAGCTGGGCCTGCGAACTTATGAAGCGAACGAGATTTCGAAATTTAGGCTCGACCGCCCTGCAGGTGGCGTACGTAGCAAAGGGCAGCATGGTCGCAACTATCGCAAATACGCCGAAGCTCTGGGACATCGCAGGAGGGGCGGCAATCGCCGAGGCGGCGGGAGCACTCTTCACCAACTGGCAGGGACAGAAAATCTTCCCCGTCGATCTGGACAGCTACGAAGGGCACAAATTCCAGATCATCACCGCTAACAAAAAAGTTCACCCCGAGATCGTCGAAATGCTGAATCATTGACGATTGCCGATTTTGTTACGCCCATTTTAGCTTTTCTGTTTGGCGGTTATGCGGGATTTGGCCATAATCGCAGTCAACTCTTCAGCCTCCGCGAGCAATTGTGACACGGAATCCGGCCTCAGGATTTTTGCTTCAATAAGCATCTCAATCCAATAGGCAGATTCGTCGGCTTCCTCCTCAACTATACATAATTTCGCTATGAATTCAGCTTTCGACCTGCCTCTGCATGCAGCACGGTAATTTGCGCCCACCGAAGTCCCGGAGCGTAGTAATTGGTGACCTATAGTGGCTGCGGTTTTGGTTTCAGGGAGGCTCTCTACAAGTCGGATCACACGAAGACCAAATTGTTTAGTTCTTTTCTTTAACTCGTCAGGGGTCATAATCACGGATTATATAATCCGGTTATGAGGTTTTCAATCAATAATACAAGAATGAAAATCAGCAAACTAAAATCGCCAATCGAAAATCGGCAATCGAAAATCCCTTACCTTGGGTCCGGGACGGGGTGCAGGGCGAGGATTCTTACTTTGCCGCCGGAGGATGTCACCCGGCTTCTGTCGAGTATGGCCAGTACTCTTTTCTGCGGGCCGTCGGCGCCAATTCGCACGAGGATATAAGCCGTAAAAACATCGCTTCGCACGGTAGCAATATTGCTGATCCTTGAGAAGATCACGTCCCGCTCTTCAAAATCGCCGACCGCTCCATCGTTCGGCGTCAGATCGGGATAGCTGTTCAAATCCATGGAAGCATAATTCGGATCGTTTGCATAATAGCCCATATTGGGAACCTGCATAAGCGAGCCGGTGCTTTCAAAAGCTCCCGCTATCGTATCTCTATACGCAACTATTGCCTGGGCGATTGATTCCTGCATCCACGGCAATTGGGCAATCACGAACCACGGAGCCGTATTGACATTTATCCGGCCTTTAATTCTCGTCTCGTTTAAATATGATTGGTAATCAGTATAATCGTTTGGATCGAAATGTTCCGCCGGGTCGATAACCGTCAGATATTGGAAAATATTCGCAAAGGCGGGATTCCGCAAATCGAGCCTGACAAGCTCTTCGGCAGGCTCGGCCTCCAGACGCATGCCAATCATATCTTCCGCTTCGGTAGTCGGTACTGGTCCTATGGCAAGTGCCCTTGCTATATCGCCCACCGATGCAAAACGTTCAAAAGCACTTGCAAAATCATAAAAATTGTAGTTCTTTCGCGTCCCGGTTAATCCGTTAGCACTACCTAATGTATTGCTCGCGGATTCTAAATTCTGATACACCACATTCCAGTCATTATCCGCACGGGAGTAATACTGCGGGACATCCTTAAAATTCTGCCAGACAAACCACTCATCCTGAGTTTGCTGTTTGTCGAGAAAGATGTCTGAAGCCGATGTCGTTCTTATAAGATAAACGTCATATCTCTCTTTTAACTCATAATTTGGATCTTGTGGATCTGATCCTGCAACCAGATCATATTCGGCCAGCACCAAAGCGGCGTCTTCTTTACCCCCGCCGGTTGACATTATTCCCGTGAGGCCAAAAGTGTTCGAAGCGGCAGAGCTGTTGGTCACCACAAACCGGCTGCCGTCCGATATGGCATTACCCGCCATGTTTATCGTGCCGACAACACTACCATCCTGCCGGCGAATTTCCAGCCTGAAGCTGCTCAGCGGAATATCTGCATCGAACGGATTATAAAGCTCGATCGCAAAATGATTGTTGGTCGAAGTATCCGGACGCGTACTGCTGATATTAAACGCAATGTCACTTATAAACGGCTGGACCTCAAAGCCGTAGCAGGCCATCGAGCCAACCTGTAAAACAGTGACCTCCGCAGAAGGATCGCTGCGTTCGGCATCGCGAAGGTCAACGATATTGACCGCCAGTTGAGCGGCCAATCGATCGACATCAACAAAGTTAGGCTCGGCATCCAGAAGCCCTGCTTTTATCGCTTCATACAGCAGATTCTTGTCGGCCTTATTGACATTCACCATCTTGGCGCCATTCAAGCCTGATCCGGCGGGATTAATAATCCGGTCCATATTATAAGTCGTGACAAGATGACGATACGCATAATTCGGGTCAAGGCCACCATTACCTTCGGCCCTTTCGAACCACCTGTCAAGTGATGCCCCCCCCGTTGAGAGGGGTGTTGACAACGCGTTGAGCCTGAAGTGTCCTGTCCATTGTTCAAGGCGGGTGTCGATATCGCTATGGTTCAACAGGAATCTGTAACGCAGCTCCAGTTCATCGGAAATATCAAAAGGCGTGTAAGGTCCGTTTGGGTCGCCGTAACTCCAAATGACATTCTTTACATATGAGACCAAATCCAACGGATTAAGACCATAACTGGAATTCGCTCTTGCTGTGAGTAAATCCATCTCTTCCGACGAAGCAGGAGGCTCTCCCGGCCGGCCGGCCAGAGCCATAAGATTTATCTGCTCTTGCCCCGGTCCGCCGATATCGAGCACGGTCGCTTTAGGATCGTTAGGGTCAAAGATTGGATTAAACTTGAAGGCGGTATTGACATTTAACATTGCCCCGTTATCGATAATTCTTATGGCCGCGTAAATGGGTTTGCCTTTCCCGCTGCTCATATCCGGTATAATCACCCATCGCGAATCCGCCACGCCGTCGCCATCGGCATCGGCAATAACCGCCTCACCCATAACAGCGGCATCCTGATGGTCCGGCACAACCTCAGCCTGCAATTGCAGATTTGGGTCCAGCTTGTTATAGACATCGCTTATCTGCCGCCATTTATAAACAGTTCCGTCTCTGTAGGGCTCAAGGCTTGCCAGCCAGGTATCATTGATATCAGGATAGTCGTAATACTCCTGGCCCGCCACGCCGGGGACATCCAGGGTCAACTCCTGCGATACCTGTGCAACGACGGTCTCGACGGCGAGGTTCAGTTCCTGATTCTCCGCGATGGATGATGTCGCCATCTTGTCCACGCGCGAAACCAGAACAAACAACACGCCGATGATAGCCAACAGGCTGGTCAGAACTACCGCCAGGATAAGAGCAGAGCCCGCCGGAAGCGCTTTTCTCGACCATTTTTTGTCCGCTTTTTTCATTTTCAGCAACTTAATCGTCTAAATAAACAATGTGGGTGAAGGTTCTGCCTTCCTCAATAATTCCCTTGGAATCGAACAGTGTAAATGTAAACTTAAGCGCCCGCCCAAGCCCCGGAATCGCGCCAAAATGCGTCTCATCGATCTGTTCCTGCGGATAACTAATGTTATTGATCACCACAACTCCATTATCAGGATAAGGATACAGCACGCCCGGAACATTCTCGGAACCATCCATATAGAAATGAGTATCCACCAAATCTCCGTCACCATCGGGATCTACCTCCGGCAGCCATTGCTGCAGGGCATCGTTCCAGCCCTGAATCTTAAACTCGCCCACGCCCTGGCATAAAAGCATGTGAATTGAATTCGGATCGGCCGGATCAACTGCAGCGCCCCTGATTTGTTCGTTGATATTACTATTCTGAATCTTGACATCACAAATAACAGAGAGCATATCCGCCTTGTTCAAAAAGGGAATCGCTTTCCAGGCCTCTAAAGATGTCTTCTCGTACTCATACCGGTTGTTCCACTCGTACCACTGCAGGTCAGTGAAGTTGTCGGGATCCAGAAAATCAACAAGGGCCGGATCAGATGTTAAGATGTGCTGGGTTCTCGCAAGAACTCGATCGGCCCTGGCTTGCTCCTCGGCTCTGAGATTGCCTTTCCGAGCGACCATATAAGAGATTCTGGCAACGTTACCGCGAATCATCGGATTAACTGAATAAGACTGAAAATCCCCATCCGCGAAAAATACTATCCGGTCGAATCTTTCATACCCGTCAAGGTCGTTATCTTTATAGCCGGCGGCAGGTACGGGTTTGGCCACCCATGCCACGAAAATTTCTCCATCCTTGCGAAGACCTTTGAAATCAATGTCGAGCTGGTTCCTGATGGCCCGCAGCTTCTGCATAATTTCAACGTTTGCTATGGCGGTGCGATGGGCGTCTATGCAAACTCGGAAAATCACGCTCGTAAAGGATAGAACGATGGCTAAAATCCCAATAGCAACAAGAAGCTCAACCAATGTAAAACCATTTGTTGTTTGTCGTTCTTTGTTCATCAACTTATAGATCGCCTTAAGCCACTCAACATCTTTGATAGATCCATTAAACTCCGCGGCTAAAACCTGATCAGCCTCTGGTAAACCCCTATACAGGGACATTTGCCGCCGCCCACCGGCGGTGGAATCACCCAAACTGAGTCACCACCCTGCCACAGCTTGTCCGTCGCAAGAGTGATCTGCTCAGGGGCAGCGGGATCTACACCTCGTTCTACTACTCGATAAATGTTGCCTGCTGCGTTTTCAATTATCGTATAACCGTCATTAATAAATTGTATATTGCCTGTGATAGTAATTATCCTGTCGCCGACAGCTCCGGAGAGGCCTACCTGAACCGGAATGGGTCTGCCCATTCCGCCCTGGTACCTGATGCTGCTGCCGACTTTCCTGCTGATGAAAACTGTTACCTGCACAAGCCGATTAGCCGAACCGGAATACACCGGTCTGCATAAGGCGGACCAGTAGTAATGCTTGCCGGTCAATGTCTTCGTTGAAGGGTATGCAAATTCATCGTCGTAGGCGATAAGATTTAACGATTCGAAAGGGATTTGCTGATTTATCGCCAAATTCGGGTCTGTCATAAGATTGACGCCGTACAGCCTGACTTTTGCAAATGCCTCCTCGGCTACCACCGCCGCGATGGTTCGCTCGGTGGAAATCGTCGAAAAATGAATACCCGTGAGGAACGTGCCGCTTATAAAAATCATCCCAACCGCCAGCGTACCGACAGCCAGTAAAACCTCGACAAGAGAAAAACCTCTATATTGACGTCTCTTTTTCATAAATCTGTCAATCCGGCAAAATCATCGTTCCCGTGTAAGGATTTATATAAATCCTTTTTGCAGCAATCTGCGCCAAACAATCCGACCACCCCCTGCCCCTTCCGCGGGCCTGTTCGAATTTATCCTTTTCATAAATAATGACGAAACTGTTTCGGCTCAATTCCGCGTCCAAACCTATTGCGGGATAGTCGTCCTGAATAAACACACCCACGCCGTAATTGTTAATATTCACGGGAGAATTAAAGATATCATCCATCGAGACTTTATCGGCAACTCCATTGTCCGGCAGGTAAATTCCATCTCGATTTCTCACCCGGACATCGTGAATGACCAATTTGCCGGCCGGCGAGAAAATAATCGAAAAAGTCATCGTATCGGTGAGGACATTTTCATCATTCAACTCAATATCATTATCAACAATGCCATCTCCCGAAGGATTAAGCAAAGCAGAATTATATGCCAAATCGACAATGGCGACCTTCTCAGGCAGTTTAATCGGCTTGACGCCTTTGATGGCTCTAAAGCCAATCGTCAGATTGCCCATCCTGCTCGGCTCTTCGTGCACAATAAAGACCATGTATTGATTGCCCGCCGAATCCTGCTGGAAACGTACGCCGGCATAGTGCTGTTCTTTTGCGGCTATAGCACGGGCCGAAGCAAGAGCGGTGCTTATCAGGGTTTTTGCGCCGCTTTGGGTCTCGAACGAGTTCATAAGTGCGCGTATAGCAGGCAATCCGAAACCGACAAGCAGCGCTATGGTTGCGATAACAACCACCATCTCAGGCAATGTAAGACCGGATTGTTTTGACCTCGTTCTCATTTTTATCTATTCATTATATCATCGGCATTACCGAAGATTTTGTCCGGCCCGGCGGATACAAGCTCCGGGAAATTATCGCCGGGAGCATACCAATATTCCAACGCCGTTGACCACGGGTCATATATCTCCGCCGGCGAGTCAGCCGTTCCAAATTTATTCTCTATCAGAGAACCGCTGATTTTTTCCAATATCTTCCGGGAGCCCGGTACCGAGTAAAGCTCCGCATAAAGATATTCCGAATGTGCCGCCGCACTCGTAAAATCCTTTACAGGCTGTCCGGGAAAATCTCCTTGAAATTCTTTATACTCCTCCAATGCGCCTTCCAGCATCGCAAATACACTTTCGACGCCTTTTTCCTTAGACTGATTATCGATACGGCTGGCGACGCTGATAACCATTGTCGCCAGGATCGCAATTAGACCGAGTACAATCAACATCTCGATAAGGCTTAAGCCATGCTTGTATCTGCGAGTTTTCATAATTTTAGCTCGCTTAATGGGGGCAGTGGATGGAGGCTTAGTTTCCAAAATTCGTAATGTCGTCAGGCGTGCCATACTCGCCATCGCTGCCGGCTGAAATCAATATGTAAGAATCGGGCCTATAAGGCCAGGGCTTCGCTTCTATTTTCGGATCTCTGATATAGACGTCATAGAAGAACTGATAATCACTCAATCGATGCCCTCTGCCATCGGCCTGCTGTTTGGCTATAACAAGGGCATCATTATCGGAGGCGCGGTAAACTTCACGTATTATTTTCCTAGAAGTGTCCGCCTTGTAATAAAGTATTGGCGCCCCGGCCCGAACAATCTTTCCATTAGCCATGCTTATTTTCTTTGCGCCGAACACATCACAGAGAACAAAAGTATCCGGAGCCAAAGGGCCGGTTTCAACTAACAAGCCGGGTTTACTAACAGAGATATTACCTAATCTGAAAGCGCTGATGGTCGCAAGCTCCAGGTAAGGACCTTTTCTCTCGTCGAAAGTGTCCGGAATACCATCGCCGTTAATATCTCTTGTCTGAGCCGGATCGTATGAGCCGGGCCCGCCCGTTGCATCGAGGCCATCCGCTCTCCAGGCCGAATTCGGATGAAATCCCAGCAAATCCCAGCCAAGAAGCGCTTCGGCGAGTTTTTGCGATCCAGAATAATCGCTGATGGGATCATTCGGAGTTCCCGACGGTGGATAATCGCCTTCGTCGTTCTTAAAAGCAGCCAGAGCCAGCTCAATAGTGGCAAACTGGGCTTTTTGCTTTGTCTCTTTCGCCATTTTTTTCACTGCACTCAGAGAAGGAACAAGCAGACCAACCAATATCGCTATAATTCCCAGAACGATCAATAACTCGATAATCGTTAGACCCTTTTTTTTATGTTCCACAGCTACTCCTTTTAATTTCCGTTACTGTTAACGGCACCAACTTCCTACTGCTCTTGATAGCTGCTGTGCAGCCAGTTGTCGGCAAGAATCGCCAGGTCGAAGAAATTGATAGTGCCAAAGCCGGCTAAATCATCATCACGAAACAGATTATGTTTGTCATCAGAGCCCACCTCAAGCAGCCAAACATCGACCGCCTGATCCAGGTCGTTTACATCGACACGGCAATCGCGGTTGAAATCCCCGGCTAAAAGACCCCCGCCGCCACAATATATCACGCAATCGATAGAATCCCACCAAACACGGTAAAACTCGAAAAATCCATTTGCCGTATCCACATTTATTCTCAGACCGAATGACAATTTGTGCGGGTTTTCATCTCTGTATTTGTCCTGTACGGCATAACTTTGGCCGGTATATACTCCTCTTATATCCGAGCTTGCGCTGTTCGGCTCCCAAACCACCTCGTCATCGATCATCACAACCACAGTTGCGTTATTCGGGTCCCATCCAAGGCCCGTATAGGTACTCAGTTTTAAGTCAAACGTAATCTCATTTACATCGTCCAGAAAAACATCCTTAGAAACTGTTCCCGCATCACCGGCGGCAAAGGCCGTAAACCACTGCGAAGATAAAGACAAGCTGAATCTGCCATCCGTTGACCACGATGCCTCTGTTTTTCCCGTGAACTGACCCGAAGGCACATTGACATCCCAGCCGTTTGGTTCCTGCGCTACGATATCATCTATCGTACCGTCGTCTTCAAAACTCCCGTTAACAATCTCACAAACGCCGGCTTGTGCCCAATCGGCAGCGAACAGCATCAACATCGTCGCCCCAATAGCTATCAAGTTTCTCATCATTATTTTCTCCTTCTCCACCCCACCTCGTACTTTAGGTCAAAAGAACTTCCGGTAGTGCCGTTCCGGATGCACACATCTATTGCCAACCAAGCGGCCTACTGCAATGGTTGTTCTCGGAATCTCCAATCAAAATTAGTAATATCGTCAGGCGTGCCATACTCGCCGTCGTTGCCGGCTGAAATCAAAATAAACGTATCTGCACGATAAGGTCTAACCGCCGCCGTGGACGACATTAACACTTTATCGTTTGTTGTGTTCATGTAGAACCTGTAGCCCGGTTGTTGGGGGGGCTCTATCGCAAGCCTGTGTGCAGTACCATCAGGCGGTGGGTCGAATGGCTTACCAAGCAGAACTAATTCTTGATTGTCTCTGTAATCGTAAATATTCTGAGAATTACGCGGATTCATGAAATCATGTTGAGTTTTGGACGTATTTGCCTTATAATAAAGGATGGGCATACCAACCTTCTTTCCTGATTGACGGTGTGTAACACGCCTGAATACATCGCATAAAACAAAGTTCTCGCCTGCAAAAGGACCTATTTCTTGATACAGATCCCTTAACTGGTAAGCATTAGCGTTATCAAGCGGCAGATACGGGCCTTTCCTGGCGCTCAAACTATTGTTGTATGAGGGATCTGATTGCGGCGGATATAGATTGTTGTTTAAGCTGCCCATACCATTACTTCTGAATATCGAATCCGGATGAAATCCCATCAAATCCCGACCCATAACCGCTTCACAGAGTTTCATCGCGCCGCAGTATTCCTCCACCCCATCCGGGTCAAACCTACCAGAGTCCGGATAACCGTCGAACTCACTGTTGAAGAGTTCTATCGCTGTGTCGATGCTCTTGAGTTGTGCCCTTTGCTTGACCTCATAGGCATATCGCTTGACCTGATTCAGCGCCGGCACAAGAAGACCGATGAGAATGACAATAATGCTCATAACGGTCAGCAGCTCAACAATGGTAAATGCCGCTTCTCTATTGGATTGTTTTACGTTTGACTTCATTTTTTTTCTCCTTACTTTCTACTTTTCAATTAAACATTCGATTTAATGGTTTGGTTTCTATGTGGCGCTCAGGCTCGTAATAATTCCTATCATGGGCAGGAATATTGCCAGGACGATAGTCATAACTATAGCGCCAAGCACAACAATCATAATCGGTTCGAGCATCGACATCAGCGAGGCAACCAGCACGTCGACCTGCTCATCGTAATTGTCGGCAACTTTCAAAAGCATCTTGTCAAGGTCACCTGTTTCCTCACCCACGGCGACCATGTTGGAGACAATCAGGTCGACGGTTTTTGACTGCCGCAGCGGCCCGGCAAAAGTGTCACCCTGCCGGATGGAGTTGTGAACGTTGCCGAGCATTTTGGCAAAAACCTCGTTTCCCGCCGTCTCGCGAGTAACGTTGAGGGCATCAAGAATCGGCACACCGGCACTAATCAATGTCCCGAGCGTTCTTGTCCAGCGCGTAACTGAGACCCTGCTGGTAAGCTGGCCTACTACCGGCACTTTCAATTTGATGCTGTCCAGAACAAATCTGCCCCCGCGAAATCTTCTTACAAACCTAAGTATAAACATTATTGTAAACGGTACCGCTACTAAAACCACCCAGCCTCCAATTGGAACTGCGCGTATTCTCAGATCAAATCCGGGCAAAATCGGGCCCTTTGCGATCCAGCCGCTTATCGCCAGCACGATCCTGGTTATTTTTGGCAATTCCCCACCATCCGTCATTTCAGCGATGGCGGTCTTAAATGAGGGCACCACGAAAGTCATCAACCCCAGGAGGATAAGAAACGCCGCCGTCAGAACGACAGCCGGATAAATCATCGCACTTTTAACACGGGATTTGAGTTTCTGGGCCTTTTCCATGAAGTCGGCCACACGCGAAAGGATCAGGTCAAGCACACCGCCGGTCTCGCCCGCCGCCACCATACTGACCAGCAGCCGATCAAAGGCCCTTGGGTGCCTGGCCAGTGCCTCCGAAAGAGTCGAGCCGCCTTCGATGTCATCGGAAACGTAGCCAATAACCCTCTTGAATGTCCCTGACTTTTGCTGCTCTTCAAGAATCCTGAGGGATCGTAGAATCGGCAGGCCCGCGTCCTGGAGCGTCGAAAGCTGTCGAGCAAACTGAGTTATGCTTCTGACTTTGACCTTACCACCGGCGCCACGCCTTTTTGCAGGTTTTGCACCGGCTCTTGCTCCCGCTTTTTTCGCCGCCGCACTGGCACGAACCTTCGTGGGAAAATATCCCATGTTTCGTATTTTACTTATCGCTTCTTTCTGGCTGAGGGCTTCAATTTCGTCTTTTACTTCCACGCCCTGTGCGTCCAGCGCCGAATATTGAAAAACAGGCATCTTAAATAACTCCTTTGTATTGATTGTTGGTTATTAAGTTCCAATTAATAATGAATCAATTCTCCCTTACACATCCTCCATCATTGTCCCTTTTGCAATCTCGTCGATGGTAGTAATACCGTCGTAGATTGCAGCCAGGCCGTTATCACGCAGCAGCCTCATACCGTTTTTCAGGCCGGCCGAACGTAAAACATTCGTCGAGGCCTGATCCATAATCAAGTCTCGTATTTCATCAGTGAAAACCATGATCTCAAAAATACCTATTCGCCCTCTGTAACCGGTACCGTTGCACTTACTGCAGCCCCGGCCGTAGTGGAACTTCTTGCCCTTGACGTCATCCGGCATCAGTTGCAGCTCCATCAACTGAGTTTCGCTTGGCTCGAATTGTGTTTTACAGTTTTCGCATATCTTTCTGACCAGCCGCTGGGCGACAATCCCTTCGACCGTAGCGGTAATAAGAAACGGCTCGATCCCCATATCCAAAAGACGCGCGACAGAACTTGGGGCATCGTTAGTATGCAACGTCGTAAACACGACGTGACCTGTCAGAGACGCTTGTGCCGCAATCTGCGCCGTTTCGAGGTCACGAATCTCGCCAACAAGAATGATATCAGGGTCCTGACGCAGAATTGAGCGAAGACACCGTGCAAAGGTCAGTCCGATATCCGGCTTCATCTGGACCTGTACAAGGCCGTCAACGTCATATTCAACGGGGTCTTCGGTAGTGATTATTTTCGTTGCAATGTCATTAAGCTTATTCAAGGCCGAATACAGAGTGGTCGTTTTGCCACATCCGGTCGGGCCGGTAACGATTATGATACCATTAGGTTTGTGAATGAGCATATCGACCAAAGCAAGATCTTCCGGCCTCAGTCCAAGGACTCCCAAATCAAAACTTGCCTGACTTCTGTCCAGAACACGCAATACGACACTTTCGCCGAACATTGTCGGCAAAACACTAACACGCAGGTCGATCGGATTGCCCTGGACGGTCAGTGAGATTCGGCCGTCCTGCGGCAGACGCCGCTCGGCGATATCCAGGTCCGCCATAACCTTGATACGCGAGCTTAACGCCGCAGCAATGTATTTCGGCGGAGGCACCATTTCATAAAGAACACCGTCGATACGGTAACGCATCTTGTATTCATCTTCAAACGGCTCGAAATGAATGTCCGATGCCTTGTCTCGAATCGCCTGCAATAAAACCAGGTTCAACAACTTTTTAACCGGATTGGACTCGGAGAGCTCTTTCAACTCATCCAGGTCGATACTCTGGTTCCTGCCGTCAAATTCAGCAAGAAATGAGTCGCCCTGTATTTCATCGATTAACTCGTTGATATTTTCGTCTTGCTTTGTCTCATAATATTTAGCCAGGGCCTTTTCGAGCGCATCCGAATCGGTTATCTTCGCGGTGACCTTGAAGCCCATCAGGGTACTCAAGTCGTCGGTAGCTCTGAAATTTTCAGGATTGTCAAGAGCAACGCTTAATTCATTTAACTGTTTATTGTATTCGATCGGTACAATGTGGTAAGTCTTTGCCATTTGAGCAGGCACCTTCTCGACTACGTCAGAAGGAATATCAATGCCATCCATATTTATATACTCCATCCCACGCTGGGCTGCCAACGCCATCTGGAGCTGTCCCTCACCGACCAGGCCTAATTCAAGAAAGATCTGCCCTATCTGTACCTTTCCCCCCCGCTGGCCCTGGATTTTCAGGCATTCATGGACCTTGTCCCTGTCCAGAACACCCATTTTGATAAGTATTCGGCCGAGGGTTCTACCCCTCAACTGTCCTACGGGAGGCATCTTTTGTGTTGTTCCCATTTTTCCCATCAGGTTTATCCTACCACTGATTCTGATTTATACCTACTTTATTATACGACACTAAAACCTTTTAAGCAAATAAATTATCAAATGGACAATTAGTTATTCAGACTGTTCTTATGAGACTCATTTTCCAGCTAATTAGATTAGACAATACAAGAATATAAAGGAGCCGTTTTCCTGGCAATTTTTTTTATTAAGACGATATAATCTCCAAAAAAATGTTGAAATTATATAATCGTGCCCCCGAAAGCCAATCCGGCAAAGCGCAGAATCAGTAAATCTGGGGGATTTAGGAAGAACGATGAAGAAAGCACATTTTTCTGAAAACGAACGGAAAGACAAGGAAAAAACCTAACTCTTTTCAGGACAGCAACAACAATTTTCTACTAATTCCTGAAAACCAGCTTCAAAAAACCGCCTCACTTTTGTTTCAGAAAACCTTTAAACAAATCTCTCTAAAAAAATACTTTCGCCTTCCATATCCATTTTACTAACGTTTCGGGCTGGAGTTTACTGCGTTTTTACAAAATCCATACTCCAACTGCCCCGTAGATGTTTCTTCCCGTCCAGATTTGAAATGAAATACTACCTCATAATCCAGCGTTTTCCCTGAAAAGCAAAGCTGGCACTTGACCTTAAAGCTTGATCACCCCTGAGGGAGTAACTTAATTCAAGGGTTTTTCTCAGGAAAATCTGGAGTGGATTGCCATCTGCGTCTGTTGAAACCGGATGGTCGACGGCAACCGTCTCATTACTCAGACCCGTTATAAATAGCCGTATGCTCTTGGCTTGCGTGTCAAAATCCGGCCAGATAACGGCTATATCCTTCGTGTTATCTTCACCCTGAAGTACCTTAGAGCCGGCCTTGTTTAGGGATTCAAGAAACGGGTATCTGCTCTTATGGCGATTTTTAATTTGCTCAAAAAGGGCCGGAGACACAAATTTGCCCGCCGGAATAATCTGATAACTATCCGTCATCAGGTCGCACTTTGGGTAGAAATCGACGTCATCACCCGAGTTGTTGGTCAGGGTAATAATGGTATACCAGAAATGTGCCGGCTTGTTATCGGGACCTCGCAGCAAAGTTATTTGCAGGGGATTCGTATATTCCATATTAAGTGTCCATTGCCCCGGAGCAGGTACAAGAGCCGGCTCAGGCGCCGCCAGACACGCACAGGCAATAATTGCCAAGATCCCCAATATTCCATAAAAAAACCTTTTCATCGTATCGCCCTCAAACAGAACAATATGCTTTTTATTAGCGAAACCAAAACAATCGCTTCAAGTTACATTTTACACTAAAACCGCTCCGAAGCCAAGAACATTTTGCCTTTCATTTCCGATTATAAGCCAATTTATTGCCCCGCCGGCAAATTCTCAGCAAACGCCGGCCGATTCTTCTTCTATCAGTTCCCAGGTAAGCCGGGGATAATCCCGCCCCTCAAGAATCCACCAAATATCGTCGATGCCGCAGGTTTCGTGAACGCCGGCGATACCGCCGGTTTGAATCACGGCACTTTCGCCGGGGACGAACACGTAGATGCTCGTCTGGGCTTCTGCCGGCCGGCCAAAAACACAGATGATAAGCAAGATTAGCAGCCGAATTGCAAAAATGCCGTTTTGTTTTTGATACCCTGACATACTAAAAGTTTCGCTTAGGGCAAAACATCCTCTATTATCCCTCGAAGAAGGTCGAGAATTTCTCCTTTAGTCACTGTGATTCTAACACTTATAGCCACTAAAGTCAATGATGTTGTGGTTAATTCGGGGGCCAAACGATGGGGGGCTGAGGGACTAAAGTTTTGAATATGCGCAAAATTGTTGCTGGACAAAAGAAAATCGGTTATTTTATGCCGCTGGCGGGTGAATTTGACTATCGGCTTTAGTTAGTATGGGTATATCAATGGCGGACGAACAGAAACAATTAGTGCAGCAAATTGAGCGTTTGCTTGAGTCAGGTGACATGCGGGCCCTGCGTGAGCTGCTTAATGACCAGCGAAGCAGTGACATAGCCGAGATCGTCGAACTTGTGGATAACGAGGAAAGACGTGCTATCTTAGATGTCATGGACAAGCCGATGTCCGCCGAGGTGCTGGAAAAGGTAGATGAGGCGACCAGGGCCGAATTGTTCGAACTGCTCAAAGTTGAGGAACTGATCAGCCTTGTTTCCGAGCTTGACCGGGACGATGCCGCCGATATCCTTTCCGAGCTGTCCGAAGAAGAAAGGGCTGAGCTGCTCGAAAGCATCTCACCGACCGAATCGGCAGAGATCAAGAAGTTGATGAGCTACTCCGAAGATTCGGCCGGCGGAATTATGGACCCTGTTCTAATCAGTGTTTCCGAGAATGCCTCCGTCGCCGAGGCCGTCAGTAAAATCCGCACCGCGGAGATTGATGAGGATTTCTACTCTGTTTATGTTGTGAACAAGGCCGGCCGATTTCTCGGCGATGTTCGTCTGCGGTTTCTGCTGACCCGCCCCGAAAAAATGAGAATCGGCGAACTAATCGATCCCGATACAATTTATGTCAATGTCAATACCGACCAGGAAGAAGTCAGAAACATATTCAGCAAAAATGACCTTATAGTTGTGCCCGTTCTCAATAAGAGCCACAGACTCGTCGGCAGAATCACTGCCGACCGTGTCATCGAAGTCGCCGAGGAAGAAGCCGCGGAAGACTTATACACGATGGCAGGCACCGATCCTGATGAGCTGGACAATGTATCGGTATTCCATGCCGCCCGCGTGAGAATGACCTGGCTGCTGCCATGCTTGATAGGCACCGGCATAACCTCTCTGGTTCTGATGTTTTTCCACGACAGATTTCACATCGATAATCTGTCACTTATTTATACGGCTGCGATTGCTTTTGTACCGATGATTGCTGCTATAAGCGGCAATGCAGGCCTGCAGACTTCCGCGATTGTAGTTTCCGGACTGGCAACCGGTCACCTCGTGGCACTGAGATTGAGCCAGGTTTTTACACGTGAAGTGCGAATTGCTCTGCTGGTAGCCCTGAGTTGCGGCCTGCTCGGAGGCATTGCCTGCACAGTACTGCTCTATACAAAAGGCCTGGAAGACGGCATCAAAGCGACGAGGCTTGTCTTTGCATTCGCCACGGCGATGTTCTCGGCTATCATGGTCGCCACGACTCTTGGTTTGTTTCTGCCGTTTTTGTTCCGTCGAATCGGCATAGACCCGGCAATCAGCTCCGGCCCGCTGGTCACAACCGCAAATGACTCGATAAGCGTGGCAATCTATATGTCCCTGACTCTGCTGCTGTCTTCATGATTGCAGGCGGGAAATACTATCGCCAGCTTTGATTTGTCCCGGGATTTCAATAGAGAGGGTTTTGTTCTTTTCAGGCTCTTGTCAGCGTGATCGTCTCGTGCCGATCCCTCGCCTCGTGTCGATTCTCAACCTTGGCCTGCTTTCATTCGAGATCGCCCGGATTCTCGTTCTTTTTGTTGCCCGTTTTTGCGGCACAGACCCGCCGGGAACCTTCTGTCCCAACAGTTGCAAGGCGCTTCTGCTAACCTGCCTGGTGGAACTGTCACGATGTTTGAGCCCCTGGTTGAGCACTTCAAGAGCCATCTTCTTCATTCTACCCTGCATTTTTCTCAGCCCATAAG
>Ga0307378_10003455_pt1 | contig 23173 bp, 22 predicted proteins | sample UN1MG_FD_202238 | JGI IMG/M metagenome (GOLD analysis project Ga0307378, IMG submission 202238) | Soil microbial communities from Risofladan, Vaasa, Finland - UN-1 | ecosystem: Environmental > Terrestrial > Soil > Coastal area > Acid sulfate soil | place: Finland: Risofladan, Vaasa | collected...
CGAGGCGCTCTTCACCGTTTGCCGGGCGGGAGGGCAGGCCGCCCGGGCTCACGAGGCGGCCGCCGACCTGGCCGCAGCGTTCCCGCAGAGCCTGAGCCTGGCCCGGGTGCGGCAGGCGGGCGGCGATGCGGCGCGGGTCTCTGCGGCGTCGGCCGCCGGCGCCGGGATCCACGTCACGATCTCCGGCCTGGACCAGGTGCCGCAAGGGCCGCGCGAGGTTCTGGACGCCTACTGGCGGTCGGCGGCCAAGGGCCGTATCCTGGCCGTGTCGGGCGTGCTGGCCCGCGACTTCATGGGCGGATTCGGGACACGCGTCGAGCATCTGGAGCACCTCAGCGGCCTGGTCGGCCGCGCCGCCGGCGGCGAGATCCGCGTCGCCGTCCGCCAGGCGGCGATGGCCGACGCCTACGATCGGCCCGTGAGCCTCCCGAACGGCGAAGAGCGGTCCTGGCGCGGACACATCTGCATCATTGATGGCACCGTGTCGGTTCCCGGGGCGGCCGACCGCTCCGGCCGCGACGCGGACTCCGAACCGATCAAGGCTTCCTGGACGCTCCTGGAGTATCCGGCGGGGACGTGGAAACTGATCTCCGAGACGTGCGCCGACCGCAACCTCTCCGTCGGGGCTCTCGGCCGCAAACTCCTGTATGATCTCAATATGGGGTTCCCGTCGTGGCGCCTGAGCGACGGGCGGCGGGACCGGTTCCCCTACGAAGAAGTCAAGCGCCAGGCGGGCGTGGCGGGCAAGATCGTGGACGAACGGACCGAGTGGGACAGCCACACGATTGTCATGGCCGGCCCCGCCCGCGACCAGGTGGTGCTGACCGGCCAGGTCCGGATGCTCCTGAAGGTCGAGGCCGGGGCTGCGGCACGAGAGACGTGGGTCGCGCGAAGCGTCCAGGTCACGCTGGCCGTGGACGACCGCGGGGCGCTCGTGCTCAGGGACCTGACGGTTTCGGCCGCCGTCGAGCAGCCGCACAGGGGTCCGGAATCCGACCGTCCGCCTTCGCCGCGCCGCCCGTCGCCGCCGTCCTCCGGCCTATAGCGCCGCGTTGTAGTCGTCCACCAGTTGTCCCACGAGGCGGATGCGCTCGATGTCGCCGGTGGAAGAAATCTCGTCGCTGATTCCGAGGACGAGGTTCGGGGCGAAGAGGTCAATGCACCGCTTCGCACAATCCAGGAGCGTCTTTTCGCTGAAGGTCTGGTCGAAGTAGATGGCCGGAATGCCGTCAATGAGGAACATGTCGCCGAGAGCGGCCTTGGTCTCCTCCAGTGTGACGTCGCCCTGCGGCAGGGGCGTGATCGCCTCGATGCCGTCCAGGCCGGTGTCCTTGGCGAAGGGGAGGAGGGGCCGGCAGTCGCCGTCCCAGTGGGCGTTGACGAACTTGCCGGCGGCGTGGAACCGCTCGCACCGCCGCTGGTACTCCGGCAGGACGTACTTCTTGAACAGGGTCGGCGAACAGGTGGCGGCGTGGAGGTTGTCGCCGAGGTTGATGATCTCGATGGGGCTGGAGTTGATGACGTCAATCAAGCGGTCCGTGCTGACCTGGAGCGATTCGAAGTAGGCCTCGCAGGCCGCCGGCCAGTCCATCAGGGCGAGGATGCCCCGCTCGACGCCCATCGAGTCCAGGTACAGATTCTGAATGGTCGTGTGAAGGATGTACATCATTGGCGCGCCCAGGCCCGCCCAGACGGTCCGCTGGCGGTCGTATTCCGCGGCGTCCCAGGACCACGTCCGCCGCTCCTCGCGCCAGGCGGCTACGCGCATATCGGCCTCGTCGGAGACCCACCATTTCAGCATCTCCGGGCGGTAGCGGTTGCTGGGATGCTGGCGCAAGACGGCCCGCTGCGCGCCGACCGGCGTCTCGATCAGCGCTTCCGTGTCGGTCTCGCTCAACTTGTTCCAGGAGGACCGCACCGCCGGGTCCTCGGCCGACTTGAAGCAACTGTTGAAGTCGTAGAGGCGGTTCGAGCAGCCGAGCGACCGGTAGATTTCGGGCATCGTCATCCCCGTGTAGGGCGCGGGGAGCGGCTGGCCGGCGAACTGCTTGTCTGTGAGCCAGCATCCGATGCGCGGCTGCCAGATGATCCGCCCGCCCGACCGCCGGCGCACGACGTCCAGGTTGAAGGCGGTGAGGTCCAGGTTGCGATGGTCCGTCGGTCGGCCGGTCATGTGGAAATCTCCTGATTCCGTGGCGGCGATATACTACAATCAGCGGAACGACCGAGCAAGTCCGTTGCTTGGCATTCGCCAGGAGGGTCAAACCGTGTTCATCGACTACCTCACGCTGATGCTCGTCAATATGGCCGCCGGGCTCATCGTCCTGGCCTTCTTCCTTTGGCGGGGGCTGGGCAGCCCCGGCGAGAAGTCCTGGGCGGCGGGCTTCGCCGTGGCGGGCCTGGGTGGTCCGCTGGTGCTGGCGGTCGTTCTGGCGACCGGGCAGCGGTGGCTCAGGGCCCTGGCGGCCGTCGTGCTGGTGTCGGTCGCCGGTTTGTGGCTCTTCACGGCCGCCAGGGCCTACTGGGGCCACCTGGCGATGCTGTCGCAGTGAGGCCCCGGCATTCATCTTGCCATTTTTTCCTGTTGACACGGGCAGATGAGGTACGTATTATTTGATGCTGTGAAACCCCCGTTGCGGGGTCGGCCTGTGGATAGGCGGCCGGCAGCGAGGGATGGACCGCCGAGTGGCGGCTCAAAGCCATAGGTTCTGCTGCGCTTCCCGGCCGAGAACCTTTGGAACATGTGCCGGGAAGAATCGAAGGAGTAGCACCAGTGGCGAAGGGAAAAGTGAAGTGGTTCAATGACCAAAAGGGTTTTGGCTTCATTGAACAGGACAACGGGACGGACGTCTTCGTTCATCACACTGCCATTCAGGGTGAAGGATTCAAGACGCTCGCCGAAGGCGAAGAGGTCGAGTTCGATGTGACCAAGGGCCCGAAGGGTCCGAAGGCCGAGAACGTCAAGCGCCTGACGGCGTAAGACCAGCCTCAAAACCAGCCCCCGGTCGCACCCGCGGCCGGGGGTTTTTTGCGCGCCCCGTTCTTCGAGCAGGTAGGCTGCGGCGCGCTGCGGCCTACTTGCTTGTCGCAGCCTTGACAGGCAGGAATTGGCCTCTTAGCATAGAGCGCTGTGGGGGACCAGGACGGACGCCGATGGCGGAGACCTCGGACATTATCCAGGTGGTGGACCGGGACGGCGTGGCCTTCGTGCGCGTCCGCTCGAATGCCATTCTGAGCGAGGCCGAGGTGGCCGCCTTCGGAGCGGCGCTCGAGCGGCTGGCCGAGATGCCCGGCCGACGTGTCGTCGTCAGTTTCCTGGGGGTCCATCACCTCACGTCGCTCGTCCTGGGGGCGCTCATTCGCGTGAAGAAACTCCTCGCGGAATCGGGGGGCGACCTGTGGCTGGCCGACATCGAACCGCACGTTTACGAGATGTTCACCATCACGCGCCTGGACCGCATGTTCCGGATCTTCGAGCGCGGGGACGAGGCGGTCGCCAGTTTCCTGCCTCCAGCGGAGACCTAGCGTGCCCTCCCGTCGGCGGCCCAGCGGCGACTCCCAGGCGTGGACCGAGAAGACGCTGCCGACGCACCTGGGGGCCATCCGCTCGGTCGAGGCGGAACTGATGGCCCGGCTCCGGGACCTCGGGTACGACGAGGACCACCGGTTCGCCGTCCGCCTGGCCTTCGAAGAGGCCCTCGTCAACGCGATGAAGCACGGGAACCGGATGGACCCGTCGCGGCAGGTCCGCCTGCGGTACTGCGCGACCCCGGAGTGCGTCGAAATCCACGTGGCGGACGACGGGGCCGGATTCAACCCGGCGTCCATCCCCGATCCGACGGCCGACGAGAACCTCCGAAAGCCCTGCGGCCGCGGCATCATGCTCATGCGGTCCTACATGGACGAGGTCTCGTATTCATGCTCTGGACAAGAAGTTCACATGATTAAATATCGCAACCCTTAGCCCCTGGAGCCGACCATGAGAATCCAGACGCGCCGCGAGGGCGGGTGCCAGGTGGTGGCGATCCACGGGTCCGCCGACACGGAGGCGTCGCCGGCCCTGCGCGAGGCCCTCCTGGGGGCCATCGAGGCGGGCGAGACGCGCCTCGTCTGCGACCTCCGCGAGGCGGACTTCCTGTGCTCCGACGTCCTGGGGGTCCTCATCACGGCCTACCTGAAAGCCCGCGGCCGGGGCGGTTTCGTCCGGCTGGCCGACCCGCCCGAGCCGCTGCGGGAACTGCTGAAGACCACGAGGCTGGACCACCTCTTCGACATCTATTCCGACGTGACCGCCGCCACCGCCCGGCCCTGAGCGACGGCCAGGGCCGATCCCGATAGGGCTCCCCGCGGCCGCCGACCGGCGCTAAGAAACTATCTCAGAACGGAGGGTGCCACCCCCAAACGAAGTTTGGGGGTGCCGCAGCCACGGGCCATGGCACCCCCAAGCCACATCGCTTGGGGGTGGCACCCGACAGCGGAAGTTTAAGGTAGGCGCTAAATCCACCGGCGGCGCCGGAAGAACCAGATCATGCCGGCGGCCGTCATCGCCATGGCTCCCAGGCAGGCGTAGAATCCCCACGGCTCGTCCTTGGGCGGCATGAAGACGAAGTTCATCCCATAAAGCCCCGCCAGGAACGACAGCGGCATGAAGACCGTCGTGATGAACGTCAGCAATTTCATGATCGCGTTCATGCGGTTTGACACGACCGACATATAGGTTTCGCGCGCGGTCGTCAGAAGGTCGCGGTGGGTCTCGGTCGTCTGCACCATCCGGACGAGGTGGTCGTAGGCGTCGTGCCAGTAGGCCATCGCCTGCTTGGTGATCGGCCCGAACTCGCCGCGGACCAGCCGGCCCACGACGTCGCGCTGGGCGCTCGCGACCCGCGTCAGGTAGGAGACCGTCTGCTTGACGTCCAGCAGGCGGTGCAGCAGCGCGTCGGTCGGCTGCTTGAAAATCTGGATTTCCAGTTCCTCGATCAGGTACTCGATGCGGTCCAGCGTGGGCGTGAAATTGTCAATGATCTTATCGACGAGGGCGTGCATCAGGAAATCCGCCCCGCGCGACATCAGCGACGTGCCGTCTTTCGAGCACGTCTCCATCAGGTCCGAGATGCTCCGCACGGGGACCGCGTGGTACGTCAACACGAAACTGCGGCCCCAGAAGATGTCCACCTCGGTCGTGGTCACCAGTTCGCCGCGGCTCTGGATGCTCACGGCGTGGATGACCATGAAAAGGTATCCCTCGTAACCGTGGACGAGGGGCTGGCTCGTGACCTCGCGGCAGGCCTGGACCGCCACCGGGTGGAACCCGAACTCGCTGGCCAGGAGATCGGCTTCCTGGGGCGTGGGCGTCTCCATGTCCACCCAGATCAGGCCCTGCTTTTCGCGAAACGCCGCCAGGATGCGCGCGAGGTCGGTCAGCGGCTCGGCCGCCTTCGCATCTTTCGCCAGATAATAGGCTCGGATCATCGGTCAGACTCCCTCCACTCGCCTGCGCCAGACCCACTTAACCTTCCGGACCTCAGGATGTCAAGTAAACGCAGGCGGGGCGCAAGGTTTCGCCGCCGGCGCCGCGGCCCACCAGGTGCTTCCGCACCATCCAGCACAGGTGACACGGGCCGGCGTAACCTTGCGGATCGGCCTGGAACCCGGAGCGCGCCGCGAGGTCCAGGAGTCGCTTCGGTCCGCCTTCGGCCAGGATGGCGAGCGCCGAATTCATCTCCGGCCGCCAATCTCGCAGGCACTCGTCCAGCGGCCGCTCCGGCGTCGCCCGCCCGAGCGCGATCCCGGCGCACGTGCCCGGCCAGATCCATCCTTCCGGGTCCACGTGGACATGGCGGCTCTGGAAGATCGCGCGGCAGGGTGCGTCGGGCAGGTCCTCGACCGGCCTCCGGTCGGCCAGGGCCGCGAGCCGCTCGGCCGCCCGCCCGGTCATCCGCTCGGGATATTTCTTTAGGAACTCGCGAAAGAGGTCCAGCCGCTCGGTCTCCGGCATGGCGGCCACGTCGCGCGGATTCTCGAGCCACTTCCATCGCCGGGCCCGGACGCCCTGCGGGCCGAGCACCGCTCGCGCCGTGCCAAGGAGCCTCCGGACGCGGTCGGGGGGCACAAACTCCTGGTGGTACGGGTCGGCGCTGATCGAGAGTTGCTTCATGCCGGCCTCGGCGAGCGCCGCCAGGCGACTCCGCACGAGGTCGTCGGACGCGGCCCAGAAGCCGCTCGTTTCGACGTAAGCGATGCCGCCGAGGCCGACCTCGCGGGCGGCCCGGACGACTGCCAGCAGGCGGTCGAAGTCGCCGAACGGTTCGCCGCCGCCGATGTGAATGCCCTCGCCCGCTACGCCGAGCCGCACGAGCGCCGCGAGGTGACGCGCTGCATCTTCCACGCTCATCCACCGCGACTGGTCCGGCCCCGCCGAGACATAGCAGTGCCGGCACCGCGCCGGACACGAGTCCGTCAGGAGCAGCCCGGCCGCCGCAATCGCTTTCAGGCCCGTCTTGTCCATGGCGCCCCACATTATAGCATGGCAGGTCCCCTTAAACCCGGAACCCGGAACTCGGAACCCGGAACTAAACTTGAAACTTGGAACCTGGAACTTGGAACTGTTTTTGACGTAAGTCGCATTTTCGTTTTCCGGAAAACACATTTTTGGCGCGGTTTGGCGCGCTTTTGGGGGCCAAGTTATCCACAAAACGGCCTTGGCGCTAGCGCCGCGAGGGGTATGCAGGAGAGATGTTAAGATGGGCAAGACGAAACCGTACTGGTTTTTGACGTTTTTTACTGAAACTGTATCCGTTTTGATCACTTTTGTATCGTTTTTTGCGTGTTTTGTACGCATATGGATAGACATACGTCAATAACACTTACGTGCGTTTTGCCAGTGCGGAATGCGGAGTGCGGAATGCGGAATGGACGGCCACTGCGCAATTTTACGCAGGTCGCGACTGCCAAAATGGGCAGACGGGGGTGATTGGGTAACTGGGTGTCGAGGTGACTGGGTAACGACGTGTGCCACGGCCCGTACGGGCCGGAGCGGTTTAAGTTTGGGTATGGGCGCGGCGGGTCTCCGCACCCGCCGCGTATCCGCAATCGGCGCGGTGGGTGCGGAGACCCACCGCGCAAACCCTGTGCGTACCCAATCTTAAAACGCTCCGTGCGTTTTTCCGTGGCCGTTGCCTGAATTCTGCAATCGGCATTCTACAATCCCTTCGACTCTGCTCAGGGCAGGCTGCAATTTGTTCATGGCTTCCGCCCCGGACGGGGTTTACAATGCGGCTGTGCGCCTGAAGACCGTACGGGGCCCGCCGAATGGGAAAAACAATGGGACCGGGTTCCTGGGAGGTAGAGACATGATGCGTCTAGCGATTCTGGCCATACTCTTTCTCTTTTCGGAATTGTTCATTTCTTTGGGAATGAACGTGGCTTACGGGGAAGAACAATCTGATGTGCTTACGCGAATTTTGGCACTCGATGAGACAGGCATCTACGCCGGATCCCCAACGATAGGGGGTCTGGCCAAGGATCCCAAGTTTATTGAAGAGATAGGACGCCGCTGGTCCGAAGTCAAGGATTCGGATGGTCGGATCAAGGTATTGCTGGTGCTAAGGGAAGTAGGCACAGTTTTATCGGCAGCGCAGACATCCCATAGGGAGTTCTTCCTCTTAACGAATTCGGATGTGATCGGCATTCTGGTGGGTGCACTCGACGACCCCAGTTCCAAAGTCAGAGCCGAGGCATCGCGTTTTCTAACGGAATATTGTCCCGATGAGGCCCTCTTTTCGAGGGGCCCCGCCATAGTGTCCGCCATCAAGAAGCATGCAAATACAGATGGGATTCGCCTGCTCGGGAAGACGATGTGCAAGGAAGCCGGGGAACTTCTTGTCCAGGATAACCAGTTCGCAAATAGTTCAGGCAAGGCTACTGATCTTGCTCTGGCTAAACTAGGAGATTTAAAAAAAGAGAAGGCATGGATCACCTCCTTCCTTTCCGAGAAGGACCCCGATAAGAAAGCCGCTCTTGCGCGAGACCTCGGCTACATTGCAACCCCTGGTGCTATTGCCGCACTGGCAAGTGAGATGCGAACCGCGCAAGTCGTCAAGCATGGTAATGGTGCGATTGCCCTGCGCGTGATCCTGGTGGAGAGTCTGCAATATGCGTTGCCGAATAATAGCATGTTCTGGGGGGTACGGAATAAGCAATGGACTGACGATCGCTACAAGCAAATTGAGAAGTGGGCGGAGGAAGTAATGCACGTTCAATGGAAGAGTGTCCGCCCGCCCTTTTTTCATTCGATGCCCGACACTGGGCCGCCACCGAGGGGAGGAGGGTAAGCCGGATTTCCGGGATTTCCGGTGACATACACCGTAATTGCCTTGCCCCATGTCGGGAATAGCGGGCTGTCCCCTTGCCGCAATGCCGGCTTTGCGTTTCGACGGACTCCAGTCTCGGTCGTACTATCCATTGAGGAAGGGTGGTGACCTATGCCAGAGACAATGCCAGTCCAATGCGGCGCCTGCCTGAAACGGTATCGCATCCGGCAGGACCAGGTCAATCGTGTGGTCCGGTGTCCTCACTGCAAGACGGTCGCGCGGATCGAGGCCGAGCCGCAGGCGCCCCTGGTGCCCGCCAAGGCGCCCGCCGCGCTCAATCCGGCCGTGGCCGAGCTTGTGGCCGCCGAGCGCGCCGATCCGGAAATGGCTCGTCCGAAGCCCGCCGTCGTGACGGGCCTCAAGAGCAAGAACGTGGCCATCATCTGGGCCGCCGTGCTCGGCGGGCTCGTGGTGGTGGCGATCGTGGCGGTCGCCATCATGGCCAGCCGTACGCCGCCTCAGCAGCCGACCAAGACCAAGCCCATTCTCACCGCCATGACGCCGCCTCCGCCCAGGGAGACGGCCCGGGCCGGCGCTCCCGCTTCGGAACCCGGAACGGTCGGCGAGGCGGAGGAAGGTTCAACGGGCGGCGGCCGGGCCGACGCCGGCGCGGCGACGCCGGCGGGCCAGCCGGCCGGAGGCCAGACCGCGCAAGCCGGGACCGCCGCCGGGGCGAACCAGCCCGAGGTGGGCACCACCGAAGGCGCCGTCCAGTTCCAGAACATCAAACTCATTGGCGGGGGAGACCTGTCTTCCTACGTCGCAGGCCGAGTCACGAATACCACGGGCAACATAATCAAGGTCCTCAAAATCGTCGTGCCGATCAACGGGTCCGACGGGAAAAAGGTCGGCGACGCCGCCGTGATCCTCCTCAACATTCCTTCCGGCACGACCGTCCCGCTGGTCGCGGAATGGCCGCATGATGTGGACGTCCGCGGGGTCGCCGGCAAGCCCACCTATGAACTCGAACCGCCGGGCATCGCCTCGGGCCTGCCGTCCATCGACGTGGACGGCATTGTGCCGTGGCCTGACCCCAACACGATGACTTTCACCGGGCAGGTCAAGATGATGGCCACGAACCGGGGCCGGCTGGCCGTTTCCCCGACGGACCTGTTTGCCTTGCTTCTGGACGAGAAGGGCAAGATCGTCGGTGTGGCCAAGGGCTCGTGGTCCACGCCGCTGCTGGCCGGACAGGCGACGCCGATCTCGATCCGCTGGAACCACTGCGTCGGTCGGCTCGTGGCTTCCGCCGAAGCCTGGGCCCAGCCGGGAATGTAGGACGCCCGCGCGGCTGCCGGAAAAGTTCAGGGCCTCAAGCCAACGTCGGAGTTGACTTGAGGCCCATTCTCTGCCATCCGGCCTGGCACCTGCCTACATGGCGAACCCGAACCGATACGCCGGCGGCGGCGGGACCGCTGTTCCGACGAGGTCCAGCACTTCGCGTGCGGCCTGAAGGGCGGCGCCCGGTTTATCTATCCGCCGGTGCACGTCGGCCAGCGCCGCCTTGACCTCCTGGCGGCGCCGCTTGTCCACGAGGAGCTCTGAGCATTCCTCGATCATCGCCGCCGTGGGCGATCCCGCCCGCATGTACTCCGGGACAATCGGCCGGCCGGCCAGGATATTCGGCAGGCTCAGATACGGTGTGGTCACGAGCCAACGAACGAGCAGATTCCAGTTGGCCCAGGTGATGTTGTAGAAGACGGCCATCGGCGTCTCGTAGAAGGCCAGTTCCAGGGTGGTCGTGCCCGACTTCGTGAGCGCCAGGTCGGCCGTGCTCTGGACCTCGTGGGTCTTGCCGACGACCGTGCGGACCGCGAGGCCGCTGGCGGCCGTGACCGGCGCCGCCCAGAGGCGATGGTCCTCGGCCGCGAGGGCCAGCACCAGGGCGCACGGCCGATGCCGCTCGGCGAGCACCCGCGCGACCGCCAGTTGACGCCGGAGGATCCCGGCGACTTCCTGGCGTCGGCTGCCGGGCAGGAGCGCGATCACCCGTTCATCCGGCGCCGTCCGCAGCGACCGGATGAACGCCTGGTCGAGCGCCAGGCTTCGCAGATGGTCCACCACCGGGTGCCCCACCAGCGCGACCGGCACGCCGTGCTCTCGGAAGAAGGTTTCCTCGTGCGGCAGGACGCACGCCACGCGCGTGAAGCGGCGGCGGAGTTTCCGGACCCGCCACGGGGCCCACGCCCAGAGTTGCGGCGGGATGTACCAGAGCGTCGGGATGCAGCGGGCGCGCAGGCGGCTGCCCAGGAGGAAATGGAAGCCGGGGCAGTCGATCGTCACCGCCACGTCCGGCCGCCACGCGCCGAGGAATCGGTCCGCGCGGCTGAGTAACTTGAGGTAGCGCTGGAACGAGCCGACGAGCGGCGCGACGCCGATGATGCCGAACTCGACCGTATCGGCCAGGAGCCGCACGCCGGCCGCCCGCATCCTGGGGCCGCCCAGGCCGACGATCTCGGCCTCCGGCGCCAGGTCCTTCAGGGCGCGCACGAGGCCCGCACCGTGCAGGTCGCCCGACACGTCGCCGGCGCTCACGAAGATCCGCGGACTTCCCACAAGACAGGCCCTTAATCACATGGATGCCGAGTGATTGTATCAGCGGCTGGATTGTGCCACAACCGTAATGCGGGAGGCGGTCAGCGGAGGGCGGCTTCGACCGACGCCCAGCGCTGGGGCATCTCGGGAAACAGGTCAAACCACGGGACGAAACCAAGGTCGAGGTAGAGGCGGATGGCCGGAATGCGGTAGACCTGAGTGAAGAGAATCGCGTCCTGGTAGCCGTGGGCCCGCATCCAATGGAGCGCCGCCAGGACCACGGCCCTGGCGAGGCCCCTGCGAAGGTGCGCCGGGTGAGTGGCCACCCAATGAACCTGGCCGGTCCGCTGCCCCCACGCTTCAGGATTCGCCCACGCCCCGCAGCAGGCCACCGGAACGTCGGAGGCACAGGCGAAGAAGATCCGCTGCGCGTCCCAGAGGGGCTTGCTGAGAAACTCTCGCTCGGTGATGCCGCGCGGGTCGGGCTGCTCGGGAAACGCGGCCGCGCACGTCTCGGCCCAGGCCGGCTCGTCGCCCGGCTGGAACTGCCGGAGCGTGTAGCCGCATGGCCGTGCGGACCGGGGCAGACCTTCAAGGTCCGGCCGGCGCATGACGATGTCGTCGGGATTCTTGAGCAGGGATTCCAGGCTATCGGACCTTTGAACCTGGCGCAAGCGCCGCCGCGACGGTCAAGGGGACGACCCGCTCGCCCTCCTGGGCCGCGAGGAGCATGCCGTCGGACCGTTCGCCGCGGAGGACCGCCGGCTCGAGGTTCGCCACGACGATGATGAGGGTGTCCTTGAGTGCCTCGGGCGGCATGTAGGGCTTGAGGCCGGCCACGAGTTGTCGCCGGCCGAGTTCAGGCCCCATGTCCACATCCATGATGTAGAGTTTGGCGGCGTTCGGGTGGTCCCGGACGTCGAGGACCTTGGCGACGCGCAAATCCAGCCGCGCGAATTCTTGGATGTTGATCAACTCGGCCATGGGTTTAACCTCGCATGCAAGTTGTGTTTGTCAAACACGCGCCCGCCAAGGCGGGCGGCTAACCGGGTTAAAGGCGTTGTGCTGCAACGCTCGCCAGTTCGCTGCGTTCGCTCTTGGCGAGCATCACGTGGCCGGCCAGGTCGAGGCCCTTCATCCGTTCGGCGGCGTAGGCCAGGCCGTTGGAGGAGGAGTCGAGGTACGGGTTGTCAATCTGCCACGGGTCGCCCGTCAGGACGAGTTTCGAATCTTCGCCGATGCGGCTGACGACGGTCTTGATCTCTCGCGGCGTGAGGTTCTGAGCCTCGTCCACGATAATGAACTGGTCGGGGATGCTCCGGCCGCGCATGTAGGTGAGCGCTTCGAGTTCGAGCGCCCCGGAGTCGAGGAGGTCCCGGATGCGTTCGTCCATGCCTCCGTTGCCGCCGGCTTTCTTCGTGCGGAGGATGTAGGCGAGGTTGTCGAAGATCGGCTGCATCCAGTGATACAGTTTCTCCTCCTTGGCGCCCGGCAGGTACCCGATGTCCTGGCCGAAGGGGATGATGGGGCGCGTCACGAGGAGTTTCTCGTACTTCTTTTCCGCCAGGACCTTCTGCATGCCGCAGGCCACCGCCAGGAGGGTCTTGCCGGTGCCGGCCGGCCCGAGGAGCGTGACGAGCGGCACGGAGTCGAGCATCAGGAGTTCCACGGCCATCTGCTGCTGGGGGTTCCGGGCCGAGACGTTCTGGTAAGTCTTGTCGCCGAATCGAAGGGCCACCAGGCTTTTCTGGCCGGCGTCGAACCGCCCGATGGCCGTGTTCTCGGCGTCGGCGGCGTCCGTGAGGATGACGAACTCGTTGGGAGCGAGGTCGTCGGCGGGCGGCTCGATGGCCTTGTCCTCGCGCAGGTGCTCGATCGTCCGCCGATCGGACGCCAATTCCCGGTAGCCCAGGTAGATGTGGCTGAAGTCCACCTTGTGCTTTTCGTAATCCTCGGTCCGGATGCCGAGGGCGTCGCTCTTGATTCGGGCGTTGATGTCCTTGGAGATGAAAACGGTCGGCAGGCCTTCCTCTTTCAGGCGATAGGCGACGCCGATGATCCGGTCGTCGGCGTTCTCCGGATGGAGGTTCGGATGCACCGGCAGGTCGTGTTCCAGGACGACGCGGAGCGTGCCGCCGGTCTCTTCGACCGCGACGCCGTCCACGAGCCGCCCCTTCTCGCGCAGGCGGTCCAGGAACCGGATGACCTGGCGGGCATTGTAGCCGGTGTCGCTGGGGTCCTTCTTGAACTTGTCGAGTTCCTCGATCACCTGGAACGGCAGGACCACTTCGTTATCCGCGAAGGCCGTCAGCGCTGCGGGATCGTAGAGGAGCACGCTCGTGTCGAGGACGAAATACTTCTTGGCCATTTCGGTCCCCAGAATCCAAAGGCCGAAGTCGCCGCGACTCACCGCTTGCGCGCTTCGGCGTCCTCGGCGACGGGTTCGAGACGACCGCCCCATCGTATCCACCGGCCCATCCGGCTGCAAGGTCTTGTGACGGGAGTGCCGGTCAACCAGTATCCCCAGCACGGAACGATGATCGCGCCGGCCAGCAAAGTGGGAACCCACGTCCCCAGGCGCACCCGGCACGCCAGAAAGCAGAGCACCGTGACGCCGATGAAGATGGCGGCGAAATCAGCATCGGGCCTCGCGGCGACGGGTCTCCGCGAGGCCACGTCCGCGCCGGCCAGGAGGAAGTAGGGCAGGTAGATGGCGACCCCGACGACAAACCAGCCGGCGAAGTTCAAGAGCGGGACGCCGAAGTACGGGCCGCCCTCCGGCCAGGTCCAGGCCCCGGACGATACCCCCAGCGGGTCCAGAAACAGGTCGGTCGCCGTCAGGAAAAGCGCGCACAGGCCGGTCTTGAGCAGCACGCGGCGAATTTCGAGGTGTCCCCGCAGCCGCACCGAAAACCGTCGCAGAAAAACCACCGGCGCGTAGCCAATCACGAACCACAGCGGCGGCACGGCTGCCGGCACCTGGCCCAGGAGGAGCGGCTGAAGCGCGGGGTTATAGATGTAGCGGTATCCGAACGGCAGGCGCCATCGGAGGCCGGCGTATTCCGCCGCCAACGAAACCCCCACGCCGAGGGCCAGCATCAGCAGTCCATCGCGGACTGAAAGGTTGTAGCAGGCGTGTGCGAAGGCCGCCAACGAGGCCGTCGCGGCAATCGCCAGAAGCCATCCGTTCATCACGGTCCAGGGGTAATCCGGCCCGGCCAGGAAGGGGATGCCCCAATCGACCCGCGCCGCAGCAAGGGCGGCAATCGCCGCCAGCGCCAGGCCGCACCATAGTCGGCCGAGGTTGGCCAACGTTCGGCCGATGTCTGCTTGGCCCGCGCCTGCAATCGGTTGAAGTCTATCCACACGGCGCAAGGGACTCTCCGGATGATCGCCCGTCCGGTGGTTCGCTCTAGCCTTATCTATCGGCCTGCTACGAGGCCATCTTGCTGGAATGTTCGGATGATCCAGATTCGGCGGCCGGGGTTGGACGGCTGGATCCTTTCACTCCGCATTCCGCATTTGCTGCTGCCACAATGGCACGGGGGGTTGCGGTCCGCGGTGCCAGTCTGGCAGGGACGATGCGCCCTTGCAATGCGCCGTCGGGCGTGGTACAAGTCTGTGCTTGCTTTGGCGGGGTCGGCAGGGGCATCGGTCCTTTGGGACCGCTTTTTGGCAACGGCTTTGCTATACTGGGGGCTCTTGAGGAGAGTGTGCATCCGGGCCCTGGCGCCTGTGGCCGGGGTGCCTGACGGTTTCAACCGGTCGAACGGACGGGAAAGGAGACGCGAGACACATGCCGGCAAAAATGTTGGCTTTTGACGAGGAGGCGCGGGCGAGGCTCCTGGCGGGCGTCGAGAAACTGACGCGAGCCGTGAAGTCCACCCTCGGGCCGCGCGGCCGCAACGCCATTCTGGACAAAGGCTGGGGCGCGCCGACCGTCACGAAGGACGGCGTCACGGTGGCCGAGGAGATCCAACTCCGCGACAAGTACGAGAACATGGGAGCCCAACTCGTCAAGGAAGCCGCCTCCAAGACGAGCGACGTCGCGGGCGACGGGACCACCACCGCCACGGTCCTGGCCGAGGCCCTCTTCAAGGGGGCCCTCCGGAACATCACGGCGGGGGCCGACGCCATGGCCCTCAACCGCGGCATCCAGAAGGCCGTCGCCGCCGTCATCGAAAACCTGAAAACGATCTCGAAATCAATTGATATGTCCAAGCCTGACGAGGTCGCCCAGGTCGGCACCATCAGCGCCAACGGCGACGCGAGCATCGGCCGGATGCTCGCCGAGGCGCTCAACAAGGTCGGCAAGGACGGCGTCATCACCGTCGAAGAGGGCAAGGGCCTGGAGACCGAGATTGACGTCGTCGAGGGCATGCAGTTCGACAGGGGGTACCTCAGCCCCCACTTCGTCACCGACCCGGAGCGGATGGAATGCGTCCTGGAACGTCCGTTCATCCTCATCCACGAGGACAAGATTTCGAACGTGAAGAGCCTCGTGCCGCTGCTGGAGAAGATTTCGCAGGCGGGCCGGCCGCTCGTCATCATCGCCGAGGACATCGAGGCCGAGGCCCTGGCCACCCTTGTGGTCAACAAACTCCGCGGCATCCTGAACGTCTGCGCCGTCAAGGCCCCCGGTTACGGCGACCGCCGCAAGGCTATGCTCGACGACGTGGCGACGCTGACCGGCGGCAAGGCCATCATGAAGGACCTGGGCGTCGAACTCGAAAACGTCCGACTCCAGGAACTCGGCACCGCCAAGAAGATCACGATTGACGCCGAGAACACGACCATCCTCGAGGGCGCCGGCGACACGAAGGCCATCCAGGGCCGCATCGAGGCCATCCGCCGCGAGATCGAGGACACCACGAGCGACTACGACCGCGAAAAGTTGCAGGAACGGTTGGCGAAACTCGCCGGCGGCGTCGCCCAGATCAGCGTCGGCGCCGCCACCGAGGTCGAGATGAAAGAGAAAAAGGCCCGCGTCGAGGACGCCCTCCACGCCACCCGCGCCGCCATCGAGGAAGGCATCGTGCCGGGCGGCGGCGTGGCGCTCCTCCGGTGCCTCGCGGCCCTCGACAAGGTCAAAACCGTCGGCGAGGACGAGGCGACAGGCGTCGCGATCGTCCGCCGCGCGCTCCAGGAACCGGCACGCCAGATCGCCGAGAATGCCGGCTTCGAGGGTGCCGTCGTGGTGCGGAACATCCAGGCCAAGACCGGCGCCTACGGTTTCGACGCTGACAAGGGCGAGTACGGCGACCTCGTGAAGGCCGGCATCGTGGACCCGACGAAGGTCGTCCGGGCGGCCCTCCAGAACGCCGCGAGCGTCGCGGGCCTGCTGATTACAACCGACGCCTGCGTTGCCACGAAGCCCGAGCCGAAGGACGAAGGCGGCCACGGTCACGGCCCGCCCGGCATGGGTGGCATGGGTGGCATGGGTGGCATGGGCGGCATGGGCGGCATGATGTAACATTCACGTTTAGCCGCCCACCTTGGTGGGCGCGTTTTTTGCGAACGGTAAAAAACATATTTAGCCGCCCACCTTGGTGGGCGCGTGTTTTACGAACGGTAAAAAACATATTTAGCCGCCCACCTTGGTGGGCGCGTGTTTTACGAACGGCAAACGATAACACATGGAGAAATGATGATGAAAATCGAACCCCTGGATGACCGGATCGTCGTCGAGCCGATGGAAGCCGAATCGAAGACCAAGGGCGGCATCGTCCTGCCGGACACCGCCAAGGAAAAGCCGCAGAAGGGCAAAGTCATCTCGGTCGGCCCCGGCCGCGTCACCGACGAGGGCAAGCGGATCGCGCCGTCCGTCAAGAAGGGCGACACGGTCGTGTACGCCAAGTACGGCGGCTCGGAGATCGAGATTGACGGCAAGGAATACATGATCCTTCGCGAGAGCGACATCCTGGCGAAGATCGGCTGACGCTCGCCTCGCCGCTGGAGCCCGCGGCGGAAGCCGCGGGTGGCTCGGCCCATGCGGCTGCTATCACACACAACGTATTGGAGATAACCGATGGCCAAGCAATTGCTGTACGCCGACGATGCGAAGCGCAAGATGGCCGTGGGCCTGAAGAAACTGGCCGATGTCGTCCGGGTCACGCTCGGCCCGACCGGCCGCAACGTCATCCTCCAGAAATCCTACGGCGGCCCGCGCGTCACGAAGGACGGCGTCACCGTGTCGAAGGAGATCGAACTGGAGGACAAGTTCGAGAACATGGGCGCCAAGATGGTCAACCAGGCGGCTACGAAGACGGCCGACGTCGCCGGCGATGGCACCACGACCGCCGTCGTCCTCGCGGAGGCCATCTACGAGCAGGGCCTGCGGCACGTGACGGCCGGCGCGAACCCGATGGCCCTGAAGCGCGGCATAGACATGGCCGTGGCGGCCGCCGTCGAGAGCATCCAGTCGCAGAGCCGCAAACTGAAAGGGCGCGACGAGGTCGCCCAGGTCGCCGGCATCAGCGCCAACAACGACGCCGAGATCGGCCAACTGCTGGCCGACGCCATGGAGAAGGTCGGCAAGGACGGCGTCATGACCGTCGAGGAAGGGAAGTCCCTCGAAACGGTCCTCGATTTCACCGAGGGCCTCCAGTTCGACAAGGGATACCTCAGCCCGTACTTCATCACCGATCCGCAGGGGATGAAGTGCGTCCTGGAGGACGCGATCATCCTGCTGCACGAGAAGAAGATATCGAACCTGCGCGAACTCCTGCCGCTGCTGGAGAAAGTGGTGACGTCCGGAAAGCCCCTCCTCATCATCTCCGAGGACGTGGAGGGCGAATGCCTGGCGGCTCTGGTCGTGAACCGCCTGCGCGGCATCCTCAAGGTCTGCGCCGTCAAGGCCCCCGGCTTCGGCGACCGCCGCAAGGCCATCCTCCAGGACATCGCGATCCTGACGGGCGGCGAGTTCATCAGCGAGGACCTCGGCGTCAAACTCGAAAACCTCGAACTCTCGCAACTCGGCACCGCCAAGCGCGTCATCATGGACAAGGACACGACCACCATCGTCGAGGGCGGCGGCAAACCCGCCGCCATCAAGGAGCGGATCGTCCAGATCCGGCGCCAGATCGAGGACACCACCAGCGACTACGACCGCGAGAAACTCGAAGAGCGCCTGGCCAAGTTGACCGGCGGCGTTGCCGTCATCAAGGTCGGCGGCGCGACCGAGGCCGAAATGAAGGAACGCAAGGCCCGCGTGGACGACGCCATGCACGCCACGCGCGCGGCGGTCGAGGAAGGCATCGTCCCCGGCGGCGGGGTGGTGTGCCTCAGGGCGATGCCGGCCGTCGAGGAGGCCCTGAAGAAGGCCCGCGGCGACGAGAAACTCGGCGTCCAGGCGGTCCTCCGGGCCCTCGAAGAGCCGATCCGCCAGATCGCCCAGAACGCCGGCCGCGACGGTTCGGTCGTCATCCAGGAAGTCCGCGAGATGCCCAAGACGCACGGCTTCAACGCCCTCACGGGCGAGTTCGGCGACATGATGAGAATGGGCATCGTGGACCCCGCGAAGGTCACTCGGACGGCGCTCCAGAACGCCGCTTCCATCGCCGCCCTGATGCTGACGACCGACGTGATGGTCACGGAATTGCCGGACGAGGAGGAAGAGGAACTCGACTCCGACGAAGCGGTGGCGTAAATAAGAGCCTATCCGAATAACCCGCCGTAGGCCCGAGGTCGAGCGAGGACGAGCCGGGCCAGGAGGCCGAAGCAGGCGATGCGCTCCGGAAGCATCGCCGATGCAGGCCGACGCCGCCCGGCGAAGCCGCAGCCGGCCGAAGCCAGGCGGGATATTCGGATAGGCTCTAGATGGGCCTGGCGGAGCCTCCGATGCCCGACGACGAGTACTACGCCATCCTCGGCGTGCCGCGCGGCGCCGACTCCGAAGCCATCAAGCGGGCGTACCGCCAGTGTGCACTGAAGTTGCATCCGGACCGCAATCCCGGCAACAAGGAATCGGAGGAGCAGTTCAAGAAGTGCGCCGAGGCCTACGAGGTCCTTTCGGATCCTGAGAAGCGGGCCCGTTACGACCAGTTCGGCAAGGCCGGCCTCCGCGGCGCGGGCGTCCACGACTTCGCCCACGCGGACGTCCACGACATCTTCTCGATGTTCCAGGACGTCTTCGGGTTCGGCGACCTGTTCGGCGGCATGGCGCGGGGCGGTCCGGCGCGCGGGGCGAGCCTGAGGTGCGTCGTCGGCGTCACGCTCGACGAGGTCCTCCGCGGGGTGTCCAAGACGGTCCGCATCTCGCGCCGCGAACTGTGCGACAAGTGCCGCGGCTCAGGGTCGGCCTCCGGCCGGCGCGAAACGTGTCCGGTCTGCGGCGGGCACGGCCGCGTCCAGCAGGGCGGCGGGTTCTTCCGGATCGTCACCGACTGTCCCCGCTGCCGCGGCGCCGGAAGCAGCGTGCGCGATCCGTGCCCGGAGTGCCGCGGCCGGCGTTTCGTCAGCCGCCACCGGACCATCGAGGTCCAGGTTCCGGCCGGCATCGAGGACGGCCAGCGTATGCGGTACGGCGGACAGGGCGACGCCGGCGACCCCGGCGCGCCGCCCGGAGACCTGTATGCCGAGGTCCGCGTCGAGCCGCACGAGTTTTTCGAGCGGCACGGGCGCGAGTTGCTGTGCCAGTTGCCCGTCGGTTTCACGCAGGCGACCCTCGGCGCGGAGGTCGAGGTCCCCACGCTCGAAGGCAAGGAGACGCTCAAGGTGGGTCGCGGCACGCAGAGCGGCGACCTGTATCGGCTCAAGGGCAGGGGCCTGCCGGACATGGAAGGATACGGGCGCGGCGACCTCCTGATTCAGGTTGTGGTCGAGATTCCGAAGAAACTGACGCACCACCAGGAGGAACTCCTGCGGGAGTTCGCCATGACGGAGAAGAAAGGCGTTCTCCCGCAGCGCGAGAGTTTTATCGAGAAACTCGCCGGGTACCTGCGCCCGGAGGAAGCGGAGGGTAAGAAACCATGACCCGAGGCGACGAGCATCGGCCGCCTCGACACGGGCACCGCCACGCGGATGCGCCGCCGCACACCCCGCCGGAAGAAGCGCGGCAGAGCGCGCCGGCTGAGGTCCAGAAGGCTCTCGAAACCAGGACGCGCGAGTGCCAGGAACTCATTGACCAACTTCAGCGCCTGGCGGCCGAGTACGCCAACTATCAGAAGCGCACCGAGCGGACCCTCCAGGACGAACGACGCGTGGGCATCCGCGACATGGTGCTCGACCTCCTGCCGGCGCTCGATAACCTCGACCGGACGCTGGCGGCCGCGAAGGACAAGCCCAGTCTTGACACCCTTCTGGCGGGTGTCCGCGTGGTCCGCGACCAGATGCTGGCCGCACTCCAGAAGCACGGCGTTACCCCGATCGAGGCCGCCGGCCAGCCGTTTGACCCCGAGCATCTCGAGGCGGTGGCCCTCCTGCCGAGCGAATCGCATCCGGAAGGGAACGTGGCGGAGGAGGTCCAGAAGGGGTACCGGATGGACGGCCGGACGATCCGGGCCACACGCGTCGCCGTCTCCAGCGGCGCGCCGAAACCACAGCCGCCGGAGGGCGGCGAAACGGGCGCCGCGTAGCCTGACGCCGAGGCGGGGTCGCCTGGGAACATTGACGTGCGGCAGGAGCCGCGCGAGACCGAAGGGAGTGCCGATGCCGACGTATGAGTACCGATGCGGCGCCTGCGGCCACGAGTTCGAGCGGTTCCAGTCGATCACGGCGGCGCCGATCGTGAAGTGTCCGTCCTGCGGCAAGCGCAAGGTGCGCCGGCTCATCGGGAGCGGCGCGGCGCTCATCTTCAAGGGGTCCGGATTCTACGCAACGGATTACCGGAGTGCCTCCTACAAGGAGGCGGCCAAGAAGGACGGACCGCCGGCCGCAAAGTCCGATACAGCCGCCGCAGCGCCTACTCCGGCGGAGAAAGCAGGGGCGGCTGCCTGCGACACCTGCAAGAAAGACCCGAAGTCATGCCCGCGCGAGAAGAAAAAGTAAGTCCGCGGCGGACCGAACGGTGCCGGTACTGCAAACGCCGCCTGCGGCCGGACGACCCGGAGCACAAGCGGTTCTGGCCGTTTTGCAGCGACCGGTGCAAGATGGCCGAACTGGGCCTGTGGTTCCAGGACCGCTACGTCCTCAGCCGACCCCCCGGTGAAGTCACGGACGATGCGGCGCCGCGGCAAGCCCGGTCGCCGAAGAAGGGCCGGGCCGGACCGAATAGTTCTTGACACATGCGGCGGCGCGTTGGAATATGAGTCCGGCGGAGCCGGTCTGGACTCGAGCGGCCGGTGAGCCGAAAGCCCGTCTGTCCCGCCTTGGGGCAAGGAGAACGCCATGGCAGAGGAAACGAAGGAAGTCCAGTGCGTTGACTGGCGGCGGTGCTTCGCGTTTCTGGAGATCCTGCGCTCGTTTCGCATGGCCATTCATCCCGCGAAGATCTTTCTGTGCCTGATTGGCCTGGGGGCCAGTCTCGGAATCGGCGTCCTGGTGGACCAGTTCGACGCGCCGGTCGGCCACACGAACGTTCGCATCGGGACGACCGATGTGCTGGACTACCTGCTGAACACCGGACTTCTCGGGCCGGAGGGCCGGACCAGTTTCTACGACAACGTGCGGTTCACCGTCACCAAGACGCTCTGGGGCCAATGGGCGCTTCCGTACGTGGGCGGCAAGACGTGGGATGACTTCATGGTGTTTGCGGTGACGCCGCTGAGTGCCGCGCGCGATGTGATTGCGCTCGCGGTGGGGTACTGGCGCGAGGCGCCCCTGTTTGCGCTGATCAACACGGTGCTCTGGCTGGCGATCTGGGCGCTCATCGGCGGCGCCGTGACGCGGATGGCGGCCGTCCGGATCGCTCGCGAGGAAGGCGTGCCCCTGAAGAAAGCCCTCGGCTTTTCCTTCCGCAAGTGGCCGAGCATCGTCGCCAGCCCGCTCATTCCGTTTGGGGTCCTGGTGTTCCTGGCGATCCTCGTGGGCCTCCCGACGGGCCTCGTCCTGATGATCCCGTACGTCGGCGAGGTGCTGGTGGGCGTCTTCTGGGGCCTGACGATTGTTATGGGCCTCCTGCTGGCGCTCGTCTTCATCGGGGGCGTGTTCAGCGTCGGGCTCCAGTGGCCCACGATCGCCGCCGAGGGCTCCGACTCCTTCGACGCCATCAGCCGCAGCATCTCCTACATTTCGAGCCGCCCGTGGCGATACCTGTTCTACACGGGGTTCAGCGCGGCGTACGGATGCCTGACGTTCCTCTTTGTCAAGTTCGTCACGTTCGTGGCGCTCTGGATCACGCACCTGGCGGTCGGCAAGTTCACCTGGGGCGAGGGCGACGTGACGAAACTCGACCGCGTCTGGGAGATGCCGACCCTCTCGAACCCCTGGCCGCAGGGCGGCGCGCCGCTGACGGCCGGGGCCGAGTCGTGGGCCACCTACCTCTTCCAGTTCTGGGCCTGGATCGCCCTGGGCTTCATGGTCGCCTTCCTCATCAGTTTCTTCTTCACGTCGCAGACGGTTATCTATTTCCTCCTCCGCAAGAACGTGGACGCCACCGACATGGAAGAGGTCTACGTCGAGGAATCCGAGGAAGAGCCGCTCCCGCTCGGGCCGAAGGCCGAGGGTTCGCAGCCGGTCAAGGTCGAAGAGGCCGAACAGGGCAAATCCGAGTAGCCGCCGGGCGGAGCATCCGAGACGTCGCCGGCACAGTAGGGGGCAGGCGGGCCGGGTCGTGTTGGGGATTGACGACCGATGGCAAAGCCAGCGCTGCGTGTGTATGCGGATACCTCCGTGTTCGGCGGGGCGTTTGACGAGGAATTCCGCGAAGCCAGCCGCACGTTCTTCGGACAGGTCAGGGAGAAACGTTTCGGGCTTGTAACCTCGGCGGTGGTCCAGGAGGAGATCGCCTCAGCGCCGGCTGAGGTTCGGAAGTTTTTCGAGTCGCTCCTGCCGACGACGGATGTCGCAGAGGTCACCGAGGAGGCGCTGGGTCTCCAGGCTGCCTACCTGGAAGCCGACATCGTAGCGCCCAAGTGGGCCGCCGACGCGCTTCATGTGGCCTTGGCCACAACGGGCCAGTGCTCGCTGATCGTCAGTTGGAATTTCGCCCATATAGTTCACTTTGACAAGATCGCCCTCTATAATGCCGTGAACGTCTTGCAGGGTTTTACCCGGATCGACATTTTCTCGCCGCTGGAGGTGATTGCCTATGAAGACCAAGACGTTTGATTGCGTGGTGATGAAACGGCGCGGCGCGGCACGCGTCTATGAACAGACCAAGAACATGACGC
>Ga0307378_10003456_pt1 | contig 23173 bp, 16 predicted proteins | sample UN1MG_FD_202238 | JGI IMG/M metagenome (GOLD analysis project Ga0307378, IMG submission 202238) | Soil microbial communities from Risofladan, Vaasa, Finland - UN-1 | ecosystem: Environmental > Terrestrial > Soil > Coastal area > Acid sulfate soil | place: Finland: Risofladan, Vaasa | collected...
AGCAGATAAAAGGGATTTTAAGAAAATTTTCAACTTTTAGAAAAAAAGCGTTACTTTTCGGCCACAAAACGGCACTTATATTATATAATAACAAGTAGGATTACATAAGCACCGGGAATAAGCATACTGCGAGAAAAAAGCGAATTGAGGGCTCTTTTGGAAAGTGAACTAAAAGGAGGTGTTATTATGAAGAGATTGGTGATTTTAGCTTTGGTTATTGGTATGTCAGGAGCGGCCGATGTTGGAGCGGGGACGCTGGGTCTGGAGATTTATGTAGATGGAGTCCCTTATGGCGGCGAGGAGCTTGCCATCGGCACTACGGTTGATGTTCTGGTGGTTCAGGATGCTTACGATCCAATGGGCAGCGGTGGAGAGATAACGGTTACGATGTCAGCGTCGGGTAGTTCAGCGACTGACACGACACCATCCTGTGGCGGGCCTGTCGCTGCCGACGATACCTCTTATTGCTGCTGGGATTGGATGTTCAATGCTGTGGGCTTCTATGACAATGGTGGCGGCACATGGTATGCCTGGATGAGTAAGGTGGCCGCACTAGGAGGTCTTGGTACGCCGGGAGTTGGGACTTTGTGTGAAAGTCCACTTCCCTCGGTCTATCTTTCTACAATAGAATTCTCTTTCGAGGCTACTGAGACGACTAACCTTGTGTTTGGCGGGATGTGGGACGGCTTAAGTTACGACGGTGTTGTCGGCGGGACAGTTAATGTGGAACTCTGCGCCTGCTACGGTGATGTCAGCGGGCCAACAGGTGTACCGGATGGAGTCGTCTCCACCAGCGACTTAGCTGCTATCGTTGAGTTTTTGGCCCCTTATGACTGGACGTCGCCTATATATATGGTTGCGATACCTCTTCCGAGTAAGTGGGTGTGTGCTGACGTCAGCGGGCCTTCGGCGGTACCCGATGGTTATATCTCCACGAGCGACTTAGCGGCTATCGTAGGGTATCTGGGCCCGCATTCCGGTACGACGCCGCCATACACGGCACCCTGTATGTCGGTTCCGTAATTGCGGTTAAGAAGGCCGGGATTAATACGTTCAGGTGTAATGCAGTTTTGCATTTGAGGCGATTTTACTGTTCGAGGCGTTTTCTGTAGAGTCTTGTCTGGAGGGCTGTTTGCCAGGCGGTCCAGTTGGAATCGCTTAATTCGTTATCAATTGCGATAGTAACCTGGCCGATTTTAGCGTCCAAATCGTCGATGTAATTTACCATAAATGCCTCGGGGGTAGCGGGGAGCTTCGGTGAGCCGAATTCGTACTGGCCGTGATGGGAGAGGATGATGTGGCCGAGAGCGGTTAGAACGGATTTATCAATGGGTTCGGCCTTTTGTGCGAGTGCATCGGCTTTTTTGTTCATCATCAGGAAGCTTTGGGTAATATGGCCTATAAGCTGGCCCGGGTCAGTATATGAAAATGCCATGTCATAGGCAAGCTCCTGTGTTTTTCCCATGTCGTGGAGAAAGATTGCGACCAGGACCAAATCCGGCTGGACCTGGGGGTAAAAGGGCAAGATTGCGACAGCGACGCAGAGCATATTGTGGGTGTGCTCGAGGAGGCCGCCAAGATAATTATGGTGGAGCTTTACACCGCCGGGGGCCCTGCAGAATTTCTGCATAAGGTCGTCGTCGGCGAGGAATTCATCGACGAGGGCTTTTAACTGGGGATTTTTTAGGCGAGATACGAACTTCTTAACCTCATTGAACATTTTGTCGATGTCTTTTTCGGTTCTTGCGAGGAAATCGTCAAGATTTACTTTAGAGTTATCAACGACGCTGAAAGTATTGACGATAATCTGCTGGTTGTTTTGATACAGCTCGCTTCTTCCCTTTACGTGAATGAACCCCGGCTTTGGTATAGCGTCGTATGCGGTTTCGGTGGCCTGCCACATTCTTGCATTTAGCTGGCCGGTGCGGTCCGAAAGAAACATAGCTATATATAAATCGCCGCGTGTGGTGCTTCTTAAGATGGGATCTTTTACCATATAAATATCATCGATGGTCAGGCCGGGATTAATTTCATTTATGAATTTGTGCGCCATAGTTTTCTCCAAATTTCAAATATAACACATATCGTATTTTGAAACTTCTGTTTATGCAAGAGAATTCGAGTGTCGTGTTCATTTGTCTTTTATTAACAGTTCCAGCTGGGATTCGGGTTGTTTTAGATTTTTCTTATGAAGTTCAACTGTCATTTGGATATCAGCAAGGACCTGGGGGTTTTTATCGGCAACGTCGAATTTCTCCGAGGGGTCGTATTCGAGATTGAAGAGCAACGGGGGGTCGTGCTCTTTAGGTTCTTCTCCGTAACCAGCCTGAGTGATAAAGTGCGCCTTCCAGGGGCCTTTTCGGACGGCCATAATTTTAGTGCCTCGATAGAAGAACATTACATTTCTGGGGCTGGGGCCGGTACCGAGCAGCGCGGGGAGGATATTAACGCCGTCAATAATCCTGTCTTCGGGGACGGGTACGCCAGCGAGCTCGAGGCAGGTAGTGAAGATATCCATCGTGGAGGCGAGGGAGGAATTGGTGGTATTTGGTTTAATTTTTCCGGGCCACCATGCGATGCAAGGCTCTCGCATACCGCCCTCCCAAGTGCTGCCCTTTCCGCCGCGGAGGAGGCCTGCAGAGCCTCCGTCAAGGTTCTTAATCAGCCAGGGGCCGTTGTCGCTGGTGAAGAAAACAAGGGTGTTTTCGGCGAGGCGGTTTTGGCGGAGGGTATCGAGGATTTTACCGACGCTCCAGTCGAGCTCTTCGACGACATCGCCATAAAGGCCGCGGAGACTTTTGTCCTTAAAATCCCCTGATGCAAAAAGGGGAACGTGTGGGAAGGTATGAGGGAAATAGAGGAAAAAGGGTTTATGTTTATTTTTCTGAATGAATTGAAGAGCCTCTTCGGTGTAACGGCGTGTGAGGGTGGTCTGGTCGGCAGGTTCTTCGATGGTTTCCTCGTTTCGCATAAGCGGCGACGGACGCATATCGTTGCTGTATGGGATGCCGAAGTAGCAGTCAAAGCCGCGACGAGTGGGCAGAAACGGGGGGAGATGTCCGAGGTGCCACTTGCCGATGCAGCAGGTTGTGAAGCCAGCGGTTTTTAAGGCTGAGGCGATGGTGATTTCGGTTTCGGGCAGTCCGCCGGCGGAATTCGGGAAAAGCACGCGGCGGCGGTCGCTGCACATCCCATTGCGGATTGGGAGGCGGCCTGTGAGCAAGGCGGCACGGCTCGGCGTGCAAACCGGGGCGGCAGAATAAAACTGAGAAAACTTCATCCCTTCGGCGGCCATACGGTCGAGGTTGGGTGTTTGAATAGTAGGATGGCCAAAACAACCGAGGTCACCGTAGCCTAAATCGTCGGCGAAAATGACGACGATGTTGGGCAGCTTGTTCTTTTTGTTTTCATCAGCAACCAAGGGTACCGTGTTATAACCGGCGATAGCGGCGACGGCAGCGCTTTTGCAGAATGTCTTTAGGAAACCGCGTCGATTCATTTGTTTATCCATTTTCGGACCTCCATTAATTTTGTTAATTCACCCACATATCAGTCAGCAATGATATTGTTAAAAATGATTTTGTGCAAGAGGTATCAGGAATTTAATAAGAGCGAAAAAAACGTGATTCGGCGGTTAATGCTATCAGCGACAGTTTTTATGATTTACTGCAGATTATTTGAGCACCAGGGACAACAGGACCAAAACTGTGAATCGACGGACCAGCGGCAACGGCCGCATATTTCAGGAAATGGACGGAGCCGCCAAGGGTGGCGGATTTTTCGGCGGCACCAGGGACAATAGCGCATAAAGTGCATAATTTTTCCGCTGCAGTATCTGCACCTGGCGTTATAGCGGACAGCCTTCGTACGGACGGAAGCCGGGGAACGGAAACCAGCACCATAACACCAGGGACAAAACCTCCATTCGGGTAAAACACCCTTGTGACAGCGGGGACAAATATGAGAATACCGGCTGTTTTTATCAAATCGGTTGCGTTCAGTTCCGCACCAGGGGCAGGCCTGCATCCTCTCATCTATTGGTTCCGAGCAGTTTATACATCTAAAAGTAACAGGGAAAACGTTTTTGTACCGCTTTATAAAAGCCTGGCGGCGGACATCCTGCCAATTAATCTTTTTGGTGCGGGCGTATTTTAGCAAAAAGTGAGGGCGTAAGGTTTTCGGTATGGCATCAATCAGGGCGGTTTTCATTTGCTCAGCGTCTTCGAACCGGTCTGCGGGATTTACAGCCAAGGCCTTTTTCAGGAACTTTACCATGGCCGGACCTGTGCGCTCCCGCAATCGTTTGTTTGCGCGTAAAGGCCAGCTAAAAGGCCATCTCGGCAAACTTCCGGTGATATACTCATAAAGAATCAAAGCAGCAGAAAAACAATCGCTTCGATAAGTCGGCTTTCCATACGCCTGCTCAGGTGCAACGTATCCCGGCGTGCCGAAGTCATCGACAGTGGACATACGTCCTTTCAGTCGCAGGCTGATACCAAAATCTCCAAGAGCAGCACGGCCGCTCGGAAACAAAAAAATATTTCCGGGTGTAACGTCACAATGCACAAGCCGATTTTTATGTGCATAGGCCAGGCCGTCAAGTACCTGAAGAATAATATATATAATCCGACGAACAGCCATCGGTTTTGTGCGGTCGTCCAGAGTGCCTACGGACAAATGAGTAGCAAGCACAACATAACCATCAATGATGTCAGCATTTTTGACGGGCATAATATGTCGATGGCGAAGGTTGGCAACCAAGCGAACCTCACGCAATACGGCTCGGCTGTCCCTGTGGCCATGAACATCAACCAAGGGTATCTTTAATGCTACGTGTATATCTTCAATGCAGTCCTTAGCCTTCCAGACCTCACAGGTCCCCCCTTCGCCAAGGCGCTTTTCCAAACGATATTTACCGAGACGTTTGCCGCGTTTAAGGTCGAGGGCGTCGCGGGTGAGGAACTGAGCTTTATCGATTTTAAGCGTACCACTCATCCAGATATATTTTCCTTATTCAAAGAGACGACTATCGAAGACGGCAAAGCAAGTCCGGCACAAACCGGAAGATGCCTTTTGCCCGAGAGGGAATTTTATCTTAAGGCAGGGAAACTGCCAAGAGTAATTTAAGGCATTTTTCGGTTTTTGGTATTCGGGAAATAATCAAGGGGTCAGTGGTAAGAAAGTGGTGTTCTTTTTGGCTTGCAAGGTTTTGGTTTTTGGGCTATAAAAGGGCTGAATTTTTTCCGGATATGTTTTTAGAACAAAGGACAGCCTATGCGATACAGCAAAATGCTAATACCGACGGTGAAGGAAGTACCGGCCGAGGCGGAGATAACCAGCCACAGGCTGATGATTCGTGCAGGGCTTATGCGCAAGATAGCGAGCGGGACGTATGCGTACCTGCCTTTGGGGTGGCGCTGCCTTCAGAAGGTCATCAAGATTGTTCGTGAAGAGATGGACAAATCGGGGGCACAGGAAATCCTGATGCCGTCAGTACAGCCGATAGAGCTTTGGCAGAAGACCGGTCGCGATGTTGATTACGGCGAAACGATGGCAAAATTCACCGACAGGCACGGCAGGACAAATGTTTTGGCACCAACAGCGGAAGAAGTGGTAACGAGCATCGCGTCAAATGAAATAAAGTCGTACAAGCAACTGCCGATGAATATCTACCAAATCAGCTTCAAGTTTCGTGACGAGTTCAGGCCGCGATTCGGAGTATTGCGCAGCCGCGAGTTTATTATGAAGGACGCATACAGCTTTCATACGGACGAAGAAAGTCTCGATGAGACATATAAAGTAATGTACGAGACATACTGCCGGATTTTTAAGCGGTGCGGGCTGGATTACGTGATAGTCGAGGCAGAGTCGGGAGAGATGGGGGGCAGCGGCTCTCACCAGTTCACGGTGCCCTGTGAAAACGGTGAAGATTTAATCATCTATACCGAAGATAACTCATACGCGGCAAACCTTGAAAAGGCAGCGGTTGACGCTCCGGCAAAAGAAAAAGCCGAAACGAAAGTCGGTCCGACGGAGGACGTTCATACTCCGAACGTGGGGACGATTGAGGCGGTGTGTGATTTTCTGAAAACCGAGCCTAAAGATATGGTCAAGACGCTGATATATTCGGCCGGCGATGAAGTGATTATCGGTGTGGTGCGCGGCGACCATGAAATCAATATGGAAAAGCTGACGCAGGCTGTGGGCGGAAAACACATCGAACTGGCAGACGAAGCGACTATCGAAAAGGTTAGCGGTGCGAAGGTTGGTTTTGCCGGGCCGATGGGAAAGGCGGAGAAAGTTTCGAGAATGATAATCGATTATTCGGTTGCGGCGATGGCGGCAGGTGTAACCGGCGCCAATAAGACCGATTACCATACGAAGAACGTAGTGCCGGGGCGAGACTTTCCACTGGAAGGTGATAATGTTATCGTTACCGATATTCGCAATGCAGTCGAGGGCGATACTCACGAAGGCAAAAAGCTGCTTTTTAAGAGGGGCATAGAAATCGGACAGGTTTTTAAGCTGGGGACGAAATACAGCGAAAAACTCGGTGCGAAATTCCTGGATGAAAACGGCAAGGAAAGGGTGTGCCCGATGGGCTGTTACGGTATCGGTATCAATAGAATTGCGGCATCGGCCATCGAGACTGGAAACGACAAGGACGGGATAATATGGCCTATCAGTATCGCACCTTTCGAGGTGATAATAACTCCGATCGGACAGGAAGATGAAATCAAGGAGGCGGCGGAAAAGATTTACAACGAGCTTACAAAAGGCGGCATCGACTGTCTGCTGGATGACCGTGACGCCAGGGGCGGGGTGAAGTTTAAGGACGCCGACCTGCTTGGGATACCCGTGAGAGTTACAATCGGGACAAAATCAATAGCCGAAGGCAATGTCGAAATAAAGCTGCGAGCGGAATCGCAAAGTGAAAAAGCTGCAGTTGAAAAAGCAGCAGATACGGTGATTGAGCTGGTCAATTCATTAAAAGAACAACTGAATCGGTAAATTTGAATTGGTAGAGCGATGTGGGAGCTGAAAGAGGCTAAGCCGGTAAAATTGATAATCGGGATTCTGGCGGCGGATAAAGAATGCCTCCGGGGGGCGGTTGAGGCTTTAACCGGCGAATTCGGTAAAGCCGACTTTGTAAGCGATGTGTGGGCGTTCGAGCAGACCGATTATTATAAGAGCCAAATCGGCGAGCATATTCTGAGACAGTTTGTGAGTATTGAAAAGCTGATTGACCCGGGAAAGTTAGCAGAAATTAAACACAGTACAAACAAGCTCGAACAGAAGCTGGCGGGCAAGGCGGGTCTTGAGCTGCCCCGGCCGATAAACCTTGACCCGGGTATCATAGAGCCGTCGAAGCTGGTCCTTGCGACAACAAAAAACTACTCGCATCGTATATATATCGGCCAAAAAATGTACGCTGAAGTGACTCTGATTTACGATAAAGGACATTGGCGACCTTTCGAATATACCTACCCGGATTACAGGGAGCAGCGTTATTTTGATTTTTTCGGTAAGGTCAGGAACAGATTAGTGGAGCAGTTAAAATCGAAACATTAACCTTATTGGCAATAATCTTACCCTTAGGCACATTTGTGCTTTCGGTTATTTTGACCGCTGTTATCAGAAATCTGGCGGCGAAGAGCGGTTTTGTTGCGAAACCATCGGCGGACAGACACCATCGAACAATTGTTCCATTAGGGGGAGGAATAGCAATTTTCAGCACTCTGGCAATTGTCATTGCAGGGGCTATGGCGGCAGTGAAAATCTTCGCCGGCGGCGGTTATCTTAACTGGCTTGGCGAGTCAGTTACCATCCACACGGCGGGTTTTTTAGAAAAAATCGACCAGCTTGTTATATTATTGCTTTGTATGCTTGTTCTGTTTGTGCTTGGACTTCGCGACGATAAAAAACATCTCGGGCCGTTTTTGAAACTTGCTGTACAGTTTGCTGTGGCGACGGCGGCGGCATGGTTTGCAGAAATCAGGGTCGAATTTTTTATCGAGAACAAAATAATCACAACGGGGCTTTCGGCGGTCTGGATAGTATTGATTATCAACGTCTTTAATTTTCTTGATAATATGGACGGGGCGTCGGCGGGGATTGCGGTGATAACAAGCAGTATTTTGTTTTCTGCGGCGGCACTGAGCGGACAGGTATTTGTGGGGGGGCTGGCATTAGTTTTCGCGGGGACGCTGCTTGGTTTTCTGGTATTCAATTTTCCACCAGCTAAAATATTTATGGGTGATGCGGGTTCACTGGTAGTCGGCTTTATGGTAGCGGTATTAACGCTGCGAACGACTTATTATCACGAGGGGGAAAGCGGTCAATGGTATGCGGTTTTTATGCCGCTGGTTGTTATGGCTGTTCCGCTGTACGATTTCATAAGCGTGACAGTCCTGCGACTCAGCCAGGGCAAAAGCCCGTTTGCTGGCGATACACAGCATTTTTCACATCGATTAAAAAAACGCGGCCTGAGCGAGACACAGACAGTTTTGACGTTATATCTGGCGACGCTGTGTACCGGTCTCGGGGCGGCTTTTTTAAACCAGGTCAATGCGGCCGGCGCCGTGCTGATTTTAATCCAAACAATTATGGTATTGGTGATTATCGCCATTCTGGAAACCACCACCCAAAATGACAAAAGCAGCGATTAACTCAAGTTTGTCCAAAAGCAAAGGACAGGTGGTTTTAGAATATGTTCTGCTTGGCCTTTGTCTTTGTATAATTTCTCTTCGTGCGACTTTTACCGAAGGACTAACAGGACAATCGGGGATTCAGCCATTTAATTTCATCGACAATATATATGGTTTAACAGTATCAGGTTTATTGATACTGTCATTTATCGTCTGGTTTGTGTTCGGGGTCTGCGGCAGGAAGTTCTGCTACCGTTTCAGCGGAATAGAAATCGGTTTGTTTATCTTCGCAGCGGCGGCAGTTGCGGGCGGCTTTGCGGCATCAAACAAACGCGCGGCAATTACGGAGGGGGTCTGCTTTATAGCCGCGCCGCTTTGCGGGGTATTGTTAGTGCAGATACTGGACCGTCGCTGGAAGATAAAAGTGGTTCTCGGAGTAATCGGCGCCTTAGGGGTGGTTTCGGCATGGCAGTGCGCCGAGCAGTTTTTTGTAAGCAATCAGATGATGATTGAGCAATACAAGGAGGCCCCGGAGAGCATACTGGAACCACTGGGCTTAAGGCCGGACACATTCGAGCATATGATGTTTGAACACCGGCTTTATTCCAAAGGTGTACGTGGTTTTTTTACGACGAGTAATTCGGCCGGGGCTTTTGGGATTCTGGCTTCCTTTGCGGCAGTTGCGCTGTTTATAGAAAAATTCAAAAACCTCAAAGGCCGCAGACCAATACCTCGCGGGTTTTTTGCCTGCGTGATTGGGACGGGGGTGGTTATTTTCGGGTTTTTCATTACTCAGAGCAAAGGGGCAATAGCCGCATCGCTTATTTCGGCGGCGATGCTTGCTATGTATATTTTGTTCGGAGACTGGTTGAAGGCGCACAAAAGAGTCATATTGATTGGGTGCGTGTTGTTATTTCTGGGCGGAGTATGTGTAGTTGTATGGTATGGCCTTAGCCATGGGAGGCTGCCGGGGGGTAATTCGATGCTGGTTCGGTGGCAATACTGGGTCGGGGCATTTAAGATGTACAGCGAGCATGCTCTCAGAGGTGTCGGAGGGGGCAACTTTACTTATTTCTATACGCATTACAAAGCGGCTGGGGCTCTTGAAGCGGTGGCTGACCCACATAATTCTTTGCTTAGTATTCTGAGCCAATACGGGCCGCTGGGATTAGCGGGATTTTTAGCAATGATTTTTTTGCCTTTATGGAAGGTGACTTCATCGGTCGGTACAGGGTTGTCTTCGGAAAGCCAAGTGCCTGATTCAGCCTTTGGGAAAGGGACGGCAGTTTTACTTATTGTGATATCAGTTTTCCTGTTATTTATCAGGCCGCTACTTATACCGTTCACTGCTGATGAAAGCATAGGTGTTACGGCTTATTTGCTTTTTACACTATATGCTGTGCCGGTTATTGCACTGGCTGTCGGCTTTTTTCTTTTGACGACGAACGGTAACGCAGACGAAATGAAAAGTGCGCACATAACTTCTGCGGCTATGTTTTGCGGGGTGATGGGAGTTTTAATTCACAGCCTGATAGACTTTGCTATTTTCGAGCCGGGAGTTTTTACGGCACTTTGGGCGATAACAGCCTGCCTGATTGCATTAGATGTTGAGCAAAAGCAGCGAGCGCCATTAGTTCTCAAAGCCGCACCCGCTGTAAAAACGATAGTGTTTGCAGCCGGAGCGGCATTGATATGGGGATATTTTTATTATGCTTTTATTCCGGTGGCAAAGGCCAGTGCAAAGATTCAACAAGCAATGCGAGAACCTGAAGGAGCGCATAGACTGCTTGAACAGGCGGCAGAAGCAGACCGGCTGGACGCTGCCGCTCTTAGGCTGAACGGTAAACTCTATTTACAACAGTATATTGAAAGCGGACGCAGAGAACCGGGCCTGCTTGAAAAAGCGGAAGAGTGTTATCTCGGAGCGGCTGAACGAAATGAGGCAGACTTTAAGAATTACGAGAATCTAAGTACGGTGTATAATCTGTTTGCCGACAGAGTAAGCGGAGAGGAGAAAATGGTCAGGCTGAATAAAGCCTTCGCCAGCAGTGAACGAGCGGTTGAATTATATCCAGGCCTTGGTCGGCTGCGATTAACATCGGCTAAGCTCTCCGAGCAATTAGGCAAATTAGAGTACGCAGGCGAACAGTACCAAAAGGCAATTGAAATCGAAGACGCCTATCGTAAGCAGTTCAGGACAATGTACCCGGGTCGGGAGATTTTCAGCAGGCTGGGGGAAGATAACTATAACTTTGCCCTCAAACAAATAGAAAAGCTCTCTTCAAAGGCCGACAAGTAAAAAAAGGTCATTCCAACTGTTTCATTATTTCTTCGGGAATGTCAAAGTTGGCATAGACATTCTGGACGTCGTCGTGGTCTTCAAAGTCTTCCATCATTGAGATAATCTTCTTTGCGGTGTTCTGGTCATCGACTGAAACGGTATTGGCCGGCACCATAGAAATTTCGGCTATCTGAGTAGTTATCTGCTTTTCTTCAAGGGCCTGTTTTAGCTGTTCGTAAGCGCTGGGTTCACAGGTTATTTCATAAACATCGGAAATAGTCTGCATATCGTCGGCGCCAGCGGTGAGTGCAAATTCCATAAGCTCATCCTCACTGATATCATCAGCAGCAATGGTGATAAGCCCCTTTTTGCTGAACATCCAATTGACACAACCGCTGGTTCCCAAAGAGCCGCTGTGCCTTTCGAATATTCTTTTGACCTCCGGCGCGGTGCGGTTTCGGTTATCGGTGAGGGCATCGACCATAACAGCCACTCCGCCGGGTGCATAGCCTTCGTAGAGAACCTGTTCAAAATTTACCGCTCCAAGCTCACCGGTTCCCTTTTTGATTGCCTTCTCAATGGTGTCCTTCGGCATATTTGCGGCTTTTGCCTTGTCGATTGCATATCTCAAAGCGAGATTCTGAGACGGGTCTCCTCCGCCGGCCTTTGCAGCGACTATTAGAACCCTGGCCAACTTGCTCCATACCTTGCCGCGTTTTGCATCATTTGCGGCTTTTTTGTATTTTATACCGGCCCAATGTGAATGACCTGACATATTTGTCCCTGCCAATAATATTGAAAAGAATTTCCAAAAATAAAAGTTTTTTACCAGGCCGGTCAACCACCTATGAATTATGGGGGCCGGCATTTTCTGCAATTATATATTATTTTTTGTCCGATGGTAAGGATTTTTTGTGAGGCTGGTTTTCCGGATTTTCGGTAGAGCCGGCAGCTATTTGCCCCGTTCTGAAAACGGGATTTTGGTCTTAGAGCGAAAAAGTGAGGTCAAGGGCAGAGCCCCAAGTCTGCGTTAACAACATTAACCTCCGGCTCAACAACTACCGGACAGAAGAATTGGGTGATTGTCCGGGTTACAAACAAACAGGCGGGGGCCGGGTGCATTTAAAAGCAAACGGGGCCTACACCGAAGTATAGGCCCCGAAATGGTACAAATTCATTAGCTAACTACTTTTACTGTTGGCTGAGAATTAGCGTTTCCTGCGAAGCAGGGCCAGACCACCCAGACCGAGCAGCGCAATCGTTGCCGGCTCAGGAATTGTCGGACGAGCTGCACTGTAGGTATTCACGAACAGGTCTGTAGCACCCTGTTGGTCAATCGCCGAATCATAGATGCGGACATCGTCAATCATACCGTTCCAGCCGAACTGGTAGCCGGTCCTGTTGGGCTCGGCGCCAATAAGCAGGTCCAGATCATTTTGATACAACCCACCCCACGTCTGTCGGGAATCCTGCAGCACGCCGTTTATATACAGGCTCCCTGTTTTATAATCGACGCCATTAATCGTTGCAATAACGTGAATCCATTTCACATCATCCCTTGCGCTTACCGTACCCTTTAGCGGAGCCCAGGAAGCAAATCCGGTTTGATGAGAAAACACGACCTGGTCAGCACCTAAACCCGCTGGTGTTCCTGTAGCCAGATTTACGGCCGTCTCGAAACCCTTGGATGCAATAACATTCCAGGTTGCGGTCGTGTTCGTGTTCTGTCTTACCCAGGCGGCGTACGAACGTGCACCAAGCGTAAGGGGAATCGCTGTGTCATACCAGGTATCAGTTCCGTTGGTGATGTTCATATACTGCGAGTCTGCCAGACCGCTTCCGGTGGTGTTGTTCAACTGCAGCGCCCACTCCACACCACGAGCCGTGGTGTCAATATCGATAACCATGGCGCCATTGACAAGAAGACCATCAGCAGCAGAGCCGGCGGTACCCATATTTTTGACATGGGTTGGGTCTAACAACACGTCGAAATCGTAGTAGGCAATCAAAGCCGCATTAGCGGAACCTGCTATTGCTAAAACAGCCAACAAACAAAACAATTTTTTAAACATAATACTCCTCCTCATTCAAAAATAATACATCAACTCTTCTTCTTGCTTTGGCTACAAGCCAAAACAGCTACCTCTTTCAACAAACATCGAAAACCTTCACCTTTGTGACCGATACAACGAGCATCAAGTCACGATTCGCGTCTGTCTCAAGCAAGTTATACAGGCCGTCAAGGCTTTTTCACAACCTTGCGCCTGCTAAAACGCAACTTTTTCAGGATTAGACTTTGCCCTCCTTTTTTCTCTAACAAAAGCCTAAACCAAGGCATAAGTTAAACCGCCTTCACGCCAATATTTCAAACAGCTTCTATAGATAAGAAATTCCTACAAGGAAAAGGGAGAAACCCGAAATGAAACCTGCCAGAATACTCGTTCGGTTGTTACCATCACCTTCTCCTCCTTCTTCTTCTTGCTGGAAATCAAGGAAACTGCAAATTCAACCCAAGTTTTCCAGTCTTCACTAAGTTCATTTATATCAAATTACACATCTTGTTGTCAATAAAAATTCCCAGGAAGTCAGAAATTTCCCTCAAAAAATCGTTTGTTTAACATAACCCTCTTGTTTACAGATAGTTACGATTATCTATTTTTCGAAATATTAAATTTTTTTCTACTTTTTTTTAGGCCATTTCAGCGCACGAAAACAATTCGCAGAAAATGCCGGAAGTTAGCTATATTGATTACCGGCAAATCAGGATTAGATGCTCTGTGCAGTATCGCGTTTTAGGACAATGCCTGAAAAACGCCAGATTTTTTCGAACTGCTCAGGGGACATTACCTTCCTTCCCGTAACGGGGTCTGCCATAAGCACCATTTTGTCCGAGACAGCAAGTACGGCAACACAGTGGTCCCGCAGAAAGGCATCCTTTACCACAACCAATGTAAGTCCGGCCTGCTTTAACTGTCCAACTGAATCAAAACTTCGGTACTGACATTTGAGTCCATCAGCGCTGTAACGGCTTTTAAGCGCTGCGTAAAGACATCGTGGAAGAGTTCCTGTAACAGGACTTGTGTGAGAAAGTACGGCGATTTCACCCTCCTGTGCAGGTAATCCTAATTTTCTCAGCGCTGTCACTGCTGCGGCCGGTCCACAGGTGTATTTTTTTGTCTGAAAACAGATACCATCAGAACTAATCACGGTTTTAAGGTTCGCGAGATGGTCCTTAATTAAAGCCGGAACAAGAAAGGGTAAAATTGAAAACCAGACTACCACCGCAACCATTAAAATAGAAATCAGGATTTTCTCACATTTATATGAAAGACGCGACATAGGCGCCGTCAGGCCCATTGTAACAGCCAAAGACAAGACGACAAATTTGACCCGTCCGGCTGCTATCCAGGAAAATGGCGGCATAAAACATAATGAATTGCCACATCTTGCAAGTGCGAGGATGGCGATGAGCAAAAGAGGTACAAGATATCCCCACACCCAGCGCGACTTTCGAGAAGTTGAAAAAAGCCAGCCAAGTACACCGCCCAAAACGGCCACCAAAATAACGCCTGCAGTTTCAAGCCAGGGGTTCATTCACATTTTCCTGAAACGTTGTCCGTAATTGGTCCTGTGTACGAATAAGAGAACATTACCATAAAGTTACATTTTAGTATGGTAGGGCCATACAGAGAGGTCAATAACCCACCTCCAACGTCATTCTTTCTAAGTTTCCAATATACCAGATAAGGATATAAAAATCAAGTAAATTGTCAGAGTTCCGAGGCAAAGGGCCCTGTTTGGGGAGTTGTTTTTTCTTTTGCGATGCAATGTCCGATAAAATTGTGTTCAGGGGAGTTTAAACGCTTTGACGTCGCCGGTTAGAAGAAAGTAATTCAGAGTTAATTTCTCAAACTTAGGTTTTTTTTATTCTGTTCCCTGTGCCCTGGGTATTCGTGCCCCCTCTTGACCTCGCGTTTCAAAAAACCAAAATTTCTTTTTTCTTTTCTTCCCTGATTCACCAAATTCGAATCAAATGCGCAGGTAAGCAAAAGCAAAAACGGATTTTTTTGAAAATTTTTTAACTTCTTTCCAAATAAGGACTTACAACTTTTGTTCCCCTTTAAATTGCACTGATTTTCAATCAAATGCGCACCAATTATGGGGGGGGCGGCGTTTTCTGCTTCGTCCCGGCGTAAGCCGGGATAAGGCATGAAATCCGGCAGGAAGTAGTCAAAGGTTGGTGGTGTATGAGCGGAAAATTACAGGTTCATTTAGTTATGAACGGGCAATGCTTTGAAGAACTTGGCCTTGTAAGTTTATCAGCCGGATGGCAGATGTTACAAACCGAAGGAAACCGCCGTGCTGCCGAGCAGGCGCCACCGGTGGTGTATGAGTGCCGGGGCTGTGAAGCCCCCCCCACTCGATTGTAAAGTTCAGTGCCACATCTATTATCGTATTGAGATTGATAATTTACACCGGGGGCATATAATTGGCCTTTAAAATGCGAAATGACAATAGCAAAATATTTACGGTCAGCCAGATTAACTCACTAATCAAAGGTGTTCTGGAAAATAATCTGCCGGGGCGTTTGACAATTCGAGGCGAGATAACCGACTTTAGGCCGCATCAGAGTGGGCACCGCTACTTTTCACTGAAAGACAAAGTTTCAAAAATTCCCTGTGTTATGTGGAAAAGCAGCCTGCGGAGGTTAAAATTCGAGCCGGAAAACGGTCAGGAAGTTCTGGGGACGGGGTTTATCGAAGTTTATGTGCCGCACGGCAAATACCAGTTCATAGCTGACAGGCTTGTGCCGGCAGGTCTGGGAGACCTGCAGATGGCGTTTGAGCAAATGGTCGAGCGGCTTGGGGCGCAAGGACTTTTCGACCAGGACCATAAGAAAGCACTGCCGACTTATCCTGAAAGAATTGGCATATTAACCAGTGAATCCGGGGCGGCGGTAGGTGACATAAAAAACAGTATTCATAATCGCTGGCCCTGTGCCAAATTGTTCCTCTATCCGGTGCCGGTCCAGGGTGAAGGGGCGGCAGCGAAGATAGGAGCGGCTATTGACGATGTTAACAGACAAAATAAAAAACTCAAACTTGATATTTTGATTGTCGGCAGAGGCGGAGGTTCCCGGGAGGATTTGTGGACCTTCAACGAAGAGGTTTTGGCCAGGGCAATATTCAATTCTGCAATACCTGTTATAAGTGCGGTCGGGCATGAATACGATACGACAATAGCAGATTTGGTGGCCGATGCAAGGGCCTCGACGCCGACAAAGGCGGGCGTAATTGCAGTACCGGATATGCAGGAAATCCTGGAAAATTTAGCGGGTATTAAAAGCAGGATGGTAGGCAAAATCGAAGCGATTTTAGAACTGGCAAGGCAAAACCTGAAAACCGTTCTGGCCAGTGCTATATTTAAGAGGCCGATGTTGTGCGTTCGCAACAGAGAGCAACAATTGGATGAGTTCCTGAGCCTGCTTTCAGGGCTGATAAAGCAGGTACAGGCTGGGAAATACGCCCAACTGCACGAAAGCTACAAACTGATTGTAAGTATCGAGCCGCATCGAATTTTAGGCAAAAAAACGGTTGGCTTGAATAACCTGCAGAACCGCGCAAAGGCAGCGATAAAGACTGTTATAAACAGACATCAGATTCGGCTTACAGCCCAGATGAATCGGCTGGCGGGACTTGACCCGAAATCTGTTTTACTGCGCGGTTACAGCATCACCACCAATAAAAAGACAGGCAAAGTTGTCGCTAAATCAGAAGACATTGAAATCGGGGATATGATGGTGACCGAGCTTGCGGAGAAAAATTTGATTGAAAGTGAAGTAAAAATCAAGCAGAATAAAAGATTGAGGCGTTAGGAAAATATTATGGCAAAAGAAAAAAAAGATATCAGCAAACCAAGCTTTGAAGAAGCTATCAAGGAACTTACCGAGATTGTTCATAAGATAGAGAGCGGTGAAACGCCGCTGCAGGACAGCCTCGAACAATATGAAAGAGGAATGGCTTTGATTAAACACTGCAGGGAAATACTTGAAAAGGCTGAGAAGCGAATCGAGAAAATATCGGAGTCGAAAGAGCAAGGTGTAAAGTAGTTATGATTGGTGAGTTTTGAGTTGACCTGAAACTTAACATTTTGCGAGCGTGGCGGAATTGGCAGACGCGCCAGGTTTAGGTCCTGGTGGGCTTTTAGGCCTGTGGAGGTTCGAGTCCTCTCGCTCGCAGTTTTTTGTAACAGATAAAAGACTTCATTGAACAGAAAGGAGACATAACAAGATGCAAACGCTCAAATTAGGTTTTATCGGGGCCGGATTTATTGCCAAATTTCACGCTATAGCATTAACTCAAGTTCGCGGCATTGAGCTTTCCGGTGTTCACAGCCTCGCCGGTGCCGAGGAATTAGCCGGCTTTGCAAAAGAGAACGGGCTTGGCAACTGCAAAGTGTGTTCTACGGTGGCAGAACTCTGTAACAACTGTGACGCGGTGGCGATTACGGCGCCCAACTTTGTGCGTATCGAACTTGCCGAGCAAATTGTTGAAGCGGTCAAGGCGGGTGCCCCACTGAAAGGCATTATCTGTGAAAAACCCCTCGGCCGAACTGTTGCCGAGGCCAAACGGCTGGTGGCTTTAGCCAAAGAAACCAACCTTCCCACAGCCTATATCGAGAACCAGATTCATATGAAATGTATCAAGAATGCCCTGGCCCAAACCGCCACCCAACAAAAAGCTATGGGGCCGATAGCAATCGCTCGCAGCTCTGAGGAACACGCAGGTCCCCATGAAGGCTGGTTCTGGGACCCTACCAAACAGGGCGGCGGCGCTTTATCTGATATGGCCTGTCACAGTATCGCAGTGAGCTGGTTTGTACTGACACCAATCGGGAAACCGGTTACCTTCCTCGAACCTGTTTCGGTCAGCGCCGAGACGTCATTACTGAAATGGGGCCAGCCTGCCTACCGCAAGCAACTTCTCGATAAGATGGGCGTCGATTACAGCAAAACACCGGCGGAGGACTTCTGCACCGGCATCGTTACGTTCCGCAACCCGGAAACCGGACAGATAGTCAAGGCCCAGTTTACGACTTCCTGGATGTATGATAAGCAGGGGCTGAGACTATATATGGATGGTTTGGGGCCGGGCTATGCATTTGAGGTCAACACACTTCAATCACCGCTTGAGGTCTTTATCGGGGATGCGGCAGCGGAGGCTGTGGCCGACGCGGAAAAAGCCCTCGAAAAGGCGACGTCCTCGCGAGGTCTGATACCTGTGCAGCCCAATGAAGCCGACCTTTACGGTTACACCGATGAATTTGTAGATGTGCGCAAAGCCTTCCTGGCGGGCAAAGATGCTTTTTTGAACTGGGAGTACGGCCTTGAAATAACCAAACTTTGCCAGGCCGCATACCTGTCTGCTGAGCGTCAAAAGACCATAGACCTTACCGACCCGGCCACCCAGAAGGAACTTGATTCATATACATCCCTGATAGCGCAAGGTAAAGGCGCCGAGGTTCTGTACAGATAGATTTCAGTAAGAATAATTTAAAAGCTCAGATGTATCACAAAACATCTGAGCTTTTTTATTGAAAATGATATCTGATTAGTTTGCCTTGAAGATATTACAACACATCTACTTAAGGTCTATTTTAACCAGGCGCTGCTGAGGACGAGCGGCGGCATCGGTTTCAAATATCTCTATCTTGGCAGGAACCGAAACGCCCTTCTCTTTGGCTTTGTTATAATCATAGCCGCGAACCATTAGAAACTTTTCTTCACCAGCAGCGGCGAACCAAACCATATCGACTAACGAAGTATCCCTGTCCCGGTAGAAAACTACTTTAGACCAATAAGAGAGGTCAGAAATAAGAATTCTATTCCGTTCAATCGGATGATACCACCTGCCTTCTATTTTTACCGGATTAGGTCCCTCGGTAAACTTAAAAGGACGGTCTAAAAAACGTACCGGTGCTGTTGTGATATTCAGTACAGCTTCTGCAAAATGTTGCGCATCCAGCGCAACAGGCAAAGGGGAAGTTCTCTCTGCACCTTCAAATATGCTGAACTGCTCATCCGATAAATGCCAAACGAATTTGTATTGGGGCTCACAGGCTGAAATCCAGATAGAATCTGACCATGGTTCAATTCGGTATTTATGCTCAGTCAGGTAAAAACTGCCGTCCTGCTTATAAAAAGTAACCACACAATCAAGTTGAAAACTTTGTGTGTTTGTCCATGCCTGACGCCCCCCCGCTGCTTCAAACGCAGCAGATGCAAAATCCGGGATAGCATAATTCGGGTTTTCCAAGGGCAACGGTGAAACAGCTTCGGTTTTTTCTACCTGCTTACAGCCTACAAGAAGGAACATTACCATAATCAGCAAACATACCACCAAGTTAGACAATCGATTAATCATTTCATCACCTCATCGTTTGTTTTAACCTTCCGATTTTGTTTTATCGCAACCACAGGGCAAGTTTGCAAGCTGTTCCATCAGGGCATATCTTTCTGTGGCATCTTGTCTTGCAAGCTTTAGCAACTCGGCGGCGGCCTGCGGTTTTGATTTTTGCAGTGAGCGATAACGGTTTTCACCGTAAATATATTCCTCAAAGTCAAGTGTGGGCTTTTTTGAATCAAGCTGCAGCGGGTTTTTGCCCTGTTCCTTGACTCTCGGGTCAAACCTGTACAAGGGCCAATAGCCGCAACCAACGGCTTTTTTCTGCTCTTCATAACCGGCAGTCATGTTGATTCCGTGAGCGATACAGTGTGAATAGGCAATTATAAGGGAAGGACCGGGATAGCTTTCGGCTTCTACAAACGCCTTTACGGCTTGATTGGTATTTGCACCTATCGCCACTTTTGCAACATAGATATTTCCATAAGTCATTGCAAGCAATCCAAGGTCTTTCTTTGGTCCAGGCTTTCCTGCTGCCGCGAACTGAGCGACTGCCGCCCTTGGTGTGGATTTCGACATCTGGCCGCCGGTATTTGAATAGACCTCGGTATCCAGGACAAGAACATTAACATCACTGCCACTGGCCAGAACATGGTCCAGACCACCATACCCTATGTCATAAGCCCATCCGTCACCACCAAGAGCCCAGACAGATTTGCGTACAAGATAGTCGGCAACGGTTAATAGCTGTGTGCAATCGGCGCATTTACTCTTGCTGCACTGGTCTTTTATTTTGTCCACGCGAGTTCTTTGCTCTTCGATAGCAGCCTGGGCGGGGTCATCAGCCAATGCAACGGCCCGTATTTCCTCAGCAAGGGCGGTATCAACACATTCGGCTTTTGCCACCTTATCGAGCAACTCAAGGGCATAGGCTTTGAATTTATTAATTGTCAGTCGCATACCCATAGCAAACTCTGCATTGTCTTCAAAGAGACTATTGCTCCAGGTTGGTCCTCTGCCGTCTTCTCTTTTTCTATAAGGGGTTGTCGGTAAATTTCCGCCATAAATCGACGAGCAGCCGGTTGCATTGCCAATCAAAGCCCTGTCCCCAAAAAGCTGTGTCAAGAGTTTTACATAAGCGGTTTCGCCGCAGCCGGCACAAGCACCGGAATATTCAAACAAAGGCTGAATTAACTGACTTCCCTTTACGGTATCGGCCTTGAAAAGCTTTGCATCTGTATTTGGAATCGACAGAAAATACTTATAATTTTCTCTCTCTGTGCTGCGAATCGTCTCCTGGAGTACCATATTGATTGCCTTTCGGCCGGTGGGCTGTTTGTTTTCGTCTTTTTCCACCCCCGGGCAAGCGAGCACACAAGCCCCACAGCCGGTACAGTCTTCAGGAGCGACCTGGACGGTGAACTTCATACCGGCAAAATCTTTGCCTTTGGCATCGGCACTTTTGAACGTCGCAGGAGTATCTTCAAGGTACTTCTGGTCATAAGCCTTTATCCTTATGGCCGCGTGTGGACAAAGCAAAGAACACCTGCCACACTGAATACAAACGTCCGGCTCCCAAGCTGGTATGTTTACGGCGATGTTGCGCTTTTCATACTGTGTGGTACCGGTGGGGAACTTGCCGTCGGCCGGCATCTTGCTCACAGGCAAATTGTCACCCCGACGAGCCATAATCTCGGCGGTAACATCTTTCACAAAATCAGGGGCATCGTCCGGCACAACAGGCGGCATCTTTATTTTACTTGTAACTTTGTCCGGAACTTTAACCTGATAAATCCTGTCAAGAGCGCCATCAACGGCTGAGTAGTTCATTTCAACAATCTTATCGCCCTTCTTCCCATAGGTCTTTTTTATGGCGTCCTTGATTGCCTTGACGGATTTATCAATCGGGATAATACCGCTGATTTTGAAAAAAGCGGTCTGCATAATCATGTTGATTCTTGCGCCCAGGCCAAGTTCGGCGGCAAGTGAAATCGCATCGATAACATAGAACTTCATTTTCTTGTCGATTAGCTGCTTTTGCACTTCCTGCGGGAGAGTATCCCAAACCTCGTCTTTACTGTGACTACTTGTCAACAGAAATGTAGCACCGTCCTTGGCGGTTGATAACATATCATATTTTTCCAAAAAGCTCGGGTTATGACAGGCGACAAAGTCGGCTTTAGTTACAAGATAAGGCCTTCGAAGAAGCTGGCCGCCGAAACGCAGATGTGATATGGTAACAGCCCCGGCCTTTTTCGAGTCGTACACAAAATAGCCCTGAGCATAATTGTCTGTCTGCTCGCCAATGATTTTGATGGAGTTTTTGTTGGCGCCTACGGTACCATCGGCACCGAGGCCATAAAACATAGCAGAATAAACCTCCTGACTCGTAATCTCAAAAGACTCATCAACATCCAGACTGGTATTTGTTACATCGTCGATAATTCCAACCGTAAAGCCGTTCTTTGGCTCAGCAGCGTCGAGATTACCGAAAACAGCTTTTACCATAGCCGGTGTAAACTCCTTTGAGCCGAGTCCGTATCTGCCGCCGACAATCAGAGGATATTCCTTAAAAGACGCCAGGGAAGTCTGCATTGCTTCCCCGATGGCGGTACGAATATCAAGATATAACGGCTCGCCAAGCGAGCCGGGTTCTTTGGTCCTGTCCAAAACGGCGATTTTCTTTACCGTTTTCGGCAAAGCATCAATAAAATGTTTTATACTGAAAGGCCTGAAAAGCCTTACTTTAAGAAGGCCGACTTTTTGGCCGTCAGCATTTAAATAATCCACCGTTTCGTGTACGGTATCAGCTCCGGAGCCCATTATGATAATGATTTTCTCGGCATCATCGGGGCCAACATAATCAAACAAATGATAGCTTCGACCGACCAGCTTTGCAAATTTGTCCATAGTCTGCTGAACAATCTGCGGAACAGCTAAATAATATTTATTCACCGTCTCCCTGCCCTGGAAGTACACGTCAGGATTCTGTGCAGTTCCTGAAATCACAGGTCTGTCCGGCGAGAGTGCTCTCGCCCTGCTTTGGGCGATAAGTTCGTCGTCAATCATAGCCCGCATATCATCAAAAGTTATTTCCTCGACCTTCTGAACCTCATGACTGGTCCTAAATCCATCAAAGAAATTCAGGAAAGGCACTCGTGAAGCCAGCGTAGCCTGTTGAGAGATAATGGCTAAATCCATAATTTCCTGAATGTTGCAGGCACAAACAAAGGCAAAACCGGTCTGGCGACAAGCCATTACGTCCGAATGATCGCCGAAAATCGAAAGTGCCTGACAGGCTAAAGAACGGGCCGATACATGAAAGACGGTAGGCAGCAGTTCGCCGGCAATCTTATACATATTGGGAATCATCAGCAAAAGCCCCTGCGAAGCTGTAAAGGTTGTTGTCAAAGCGCCTGTGCACAATGCACCGTGCACGGCTCCGGAAGCTCCGCCTTCGGACTGCATCTCCGTAACCGAAGGAATCGTCCCCCATATATTAGGCTCACCTTTGGCCGACTTGGCATCTGCGATTTCACCCATAGGTGAACTGGGAGTAATCGGATATATTGCTATCACTTCATTCGTAGCGTGGGCAACATACGCTGCGGCGGTATTACCGTCAATTGTAACCATTCTGCGCTTCATAACTTCTCCAATTTCTATGAAAAATGAACTCCAAACAAGCTCATATCCGGCCGATGCGTAGCGAAACAGCTACAACCAGATACGATTTATTATTCACAAGGTGTCTTTATACAATCTTTTACTCAAAGAATCAATGTAAATTTCTCCGGATAGATGATATTGGCAAAGTCATCTCCGAATAAAATCCTCAAAAA
>Ga0307378_10003457_pt1 | contig 23163 bp, 23 predicted proteins | sample UN1MG_FD_202238 | JGI IMG/M metagenome (GOLD analysis project Ga0307378, IMG submission 202238) | Soil microbial communities from Risofladan, Vaasa, Finland - UN-1 | ecosystem: Environmental > Terrestrial > Soil > Coastal area > Acid sulfate soil | place: Finland: Risofladan, Vaasa | collected...
TTTGTTAAAAATTCAGTTAGATAGTATTACAATACGATCACCTAGAACTACAATTTATCAAACCTATTTAGGAAATCTTTTAGGAAATCATTTTAGAATTGCTATAAGAGAAATGAATTTTGATAAAGCAATTATTGAGGATAAAGTCAATTGTATCTTAAATGAAATAAAGCAATTTGGTGGCTTTGGGAATTATTTTGGTCACCAGAGATTTGGTTCTAGAAGACCTATCTCACATGAAGTAGGAAAGAAGATCCTACAAGGAAATATTAATGATGCTATTTGGACTTATTTAACAAAAATTTCTGAAGATGAACATGAACTTACAATTAAGGCTCGAAAAATTTTACTCGAATCGAATAATTATACAAAAGCATTAGAATTTTTTTCAAAGGAAATGATTTTTGAAAGGATAATTTTAAGGCATCTTATTAAAAGACCAAATGATTATTTAGGAGCATTCAAACTTTTACCTAAAAATCTTCAAAAATTATTTATCCATTCATATCAATCGTACATTTGGAATTCAACATTATCGAAAAGAATAGAATTATATGGAAATCTACTTCCACAGGGAGAGGATATTATTGAGGAAAATGAAATAGTTGTTCCGATAATAGGATCAAAGACTGATTTTCAAGATAATATTATGTATGAATTTATTAGAGAATTACTCGAGAAAGATAATATAGCCGAAAAGGATTTTGATTTACCTAAAATTAATTGGTTGAAATTTGCTGGTTCAAATAGAAAGATGGTTATTTTCCCGGAAAATTTTTCATATTCAAGTATAAAATCAAAAGATGAGGATATCATTAATCTTCAATTTTCTTTAGGATCTGGATCCTATGCTACAATAATTTTGAGGGAATTCATGAAAGTTTCCCCTCTTTTATATTAAAAAAGAAGAATATTTTGATAGAAAATTATTATCGAAATTCAACTCTTACTTCTTCATCTGTTAGTAATTTCACCAATTCTTTAAGTTCTTCAAGAGTTCCAGGTAATTTGTCTTTTTCTTCAGGTGATAAAACAACAATCATTTCCTCTTCAACAGAGGATTTTCCAGGTTCAGGATTACGAACAGGAACAAAAACAGTGTTGAATCCTTTAATTAATGCAGGATGGAAAATCTCATCAATTATTTTTCGTTTATTCTTAGTTTTTTCCATTATCTTAACAGGTTTCTTTAAGGTTCTTTCTAATCTTCTATTAAAATCTAAAGAACCTCCTGTTAAAAATCTCAAATCACCAGGAGTGACCAAAAGTAAAACAAATCCTGGTTTTTCAATTGTTTTTAAAATATTAACTTTAGATGAATTAGGATAGGTTTTTTCAAATTCTGCAGCAATTTTTGCTATCTTAATTTCAGTTTGTGTCACTTCACCGTTATTTATTTTCGTTTGACAATCTTTACAATACATACCAGTTTGTGCACAAAATGTACAAATAGCTGTTTTCATATTTTCGAGCACCAATCTTTGCTGATTGATTTTTAGGATTATATATCAGAAAATAATTTGTTACTTATTAAATTCTCCTATATTAACTAGTACAACTCTAATTAACTGATATGAAAAAGCAAATAAAAATAAAGAAAAAAGTGAGGTTTATTTCACAAGAATAATTTCAATTGCAGAAACGTTAGCCTGTCCGCCACCTTCTCTACGGGTGACTTGTTCTGTACTTGTAGTAATTTTCTTCACTTTGACTTCGGGCATAAAACGATTCCTTGTTAATTCAGCAACATCAACAGCACTGCTAATAGCTCGTCCTCTTGCACAGATTTTTACTTCTTTTGCTTTCTTTTCATTGAAACAGGTCATAACCGCGAGAACATAGGTAATTGGTTGTTTATTGCCTACAAATATTGTATTTTCAGGTTTGAAATCAGTTTCGACTTTTGCAGGTTGTTCAGTTTTTGGTTTAATTGTTTTAGGTGCTGGTTCTTTTGCTTCTGTTTCTGTTTTAGGTGCTGGTTCTTTTGCTTTTATTTCTGTTTTAGGTTTTGGTTTAGTTTTAGCTTTTGGTGTTTCTTTTGTTTTTGCTTTTTCATCGGTTTTCTTCGATTTAGGTTTTTTAGCGTCTTTAGACATTTGTATGTTCCTCCATATTATTGATTCATGATAGTTCGCACTGTTTTCATGAATTTATAGAGAATATTTCTTAGATATCCCATTTATTAGCTTTAAAATTAAAAATTCTTTCTAAAGGATTTAATGAAAAAGCCTTTTTTTATTGATTTTTCTCACGCAAAAAAAAATTTGATTTTAATTTACATAGGTTTAAAAGGATAATTTTCTCATTCAATAATAATGATAGGTAAATCGTATAAAGAGTGGAAATTACTCTTTTGGGGAACCTTTCTTATTATAAAGCGTTTTAGAATTTGAAAAAATCTAATTGCTTAGGAAAAATGGAAGTAATATAGTATATTTAAGTTGAGAACTAAAGGAGATCAATTTGTCGAAAGGAATGTTTCATTTCCAGCCTGATAAAAAATTACTAGTAAAATATCAAATCGGTGCTCTACTTATCTCTCTTACTACAATTATTTTGACTCTTGCAGTGTTAGTACCACTTTATTTTTTTGGCGATGATGCTGAGGTTGCATTAATAGCAATAATTGTTATTTGCTCAATTTCCGTCGCAGGATTACTGTTAGCATTTATTTTATTTCCTTTCTATTATAGATCGATAAAATATGAGCTTACAGATAAGGAGATGATAGTTAAAAGGGGAATCATCCAAAAAATAGTGAAAGTAGTACCACTACGAGCAGTCACAAACCTTGCTATAGTTAGAGGACCTCTAGAAAGAATAATCGGTATAGGAAGAATAGAAATTCACACAGCAGGTTATAGTACTAGTCAAGGACCAGAGGAAAAAATTGAGGGATTAGTAAATTACAATGACATCTATGAAACTTTAATGGCAAAAATAAAGAAATATAGAGATATGACTCCATTAGCAAGTGTAGAAGAAGATAGCTCCGAGCCAGATGAAATTATTTCAGAAATTTTGAGGGAATTAAAAGAGATTAAAGAAATTCTAAAAAATAAATAAAACATCACACATGAATTTTTTACTTTAATCTCTTTTTTCTTTTTATAATATAAGTAATCACTGATGATAAAATCAAAATAGATGGAATTGTTATTGCGAGTCCAATTATTAATTTTAAGTTAATCCTAAAATCAAATATTAATTCATTATATAAAATTAATTCTTGTCCATCAAAATATAAAATTCCACCAAAACTGATTGTTATGGGAGCTAGTGTATTATATTCTTTGAATTTGTTGTCAGTTAAAGATATGCTTAATGAAACTGAATCAGGATATTGATGATTTCGTTTTGTACCTTTAAAATTAGCTATTCTAAAAATAATATCTGTTCCATTTGTATATGGATTCATCAATGTTGCAGAGGAAGCATTAGTCGATAACCAAGATTGAAAGTCTACAGTTTGTAAAATATTTACGAAATTATCCCTCTTTTCATTTGCTGAATTTCTTTCTCCATACATCAAATTAAACCAAAAATCTTCTCCTATTCTGTTGGTAAGAAATGTACAGTTGTTAAAGGTAGTTTGAGATTGTTCGTTATAATAACTCGAATTGTATAAAGCACCTAAACCAAAATCTGATCTTTTAGTACCATTGTGAAAATATAGTGAAGTTAATCCTGTAGCAAGAACAGGTTTATTTTTAGCAAAATCATTAATTAATGCTATTTCTGTTTCATTTAATGCTGCGACATCTGGAAGAACTAAAAGTCTACAATCAGTTTCGTTTAGATTTTTAAGATGTCTAGAAGTAATAATTTTGGTAGGAATGTGAGATTGTAATAACAAAGCAGTGATTCCATATAATTCATAGGAATGATGTCCTCCAATAAATTCACTATAGCTTTCCCAAAATTGATCATCATATTCAGCCCCAGATTCTAATATAGGATTGAGAGTTGCGTTTAGTGAATAAACGAAATTTCTAGTTTGAGGACTAAAATAAACTGCAACAGGATCTAATACATCCCAATTTCCATACAGAAATTGATCATTGTTTTTTATCCATTGAAATAATTCTTGCCGATAATCCAAACCAACAGTACCAGACATTTCTGGTCCGTCTGTTTCCCAAAAGTTACATTCAAACATAATATTCGCTGCTGCTAGAGCTGTTGAATCTATGGGATTAACCGAGTAATCTAAAATCCAACTTGGGTGATCATAATCTAAAGCACGATAAATCATGTTTTTTATTACTGTATAGAGCCATAAATCTTCAGTCATAGCTTTTGAATCGTCATCAATACTAAACTCATGAGTAATTGCGTCAACATAATTATAGAGATAATAAGGATCAGCTCCAGAAAATAATGCCTGAATTCCTTGAGCTAGCCAAAGTTCAGCAATAATTTTGATATCAGGATTGATTCCTTTTGCAATAAGAGTAACTTCTTCAAAAAATTCATTTATAATATCAATTCTAAATTGTAACCATTTAATGAATGTTGGATTACTTAATGTAAATTCAGAATCGTCTTGCGGTGGTAAATGACCATAACGATATACAAATTCAGAAACAGTATAATCATCAAAACTACTCCAAGTATATTCATTATCATCATTAAACCAAACCTGCCAATAAGGAACATCAATATAGATTCCATCAACTCCTGTTTCAGCTAAATCTGCAATTATGGTCATATATTGTGTTCGCCAATCTGGTGCTAGTGGTGTTACCCAAGCAGATTCATCATCATCATTAATCCAAAAACCAAGTTCAGATCCATACACAGCATAATTCCCAAAGAGATCTTGCTGCAACCATTCGGGATGATCTTTAAGAACAGAATGATCTTTTTTGCTAACATCCTTTGTGATTAATTCAAAACCTGCTATATATTCTACAACAGCTAAACCTTCTTCATGTGCAATTTGAACTATTTGTCTTGTTTCTTCGATATAGATTTCTGGTTCAAAAAAAGTTTCATATAAATGGATTAATCCAATATCTAATTCCAACACATTTACATTTTGAGTTATTAGATCCTTCACTTTTTCTTTAATTTCCTCTTCGGTCATATCTTCCCAAAAATCTCCTCCAGAGATTCGAGCAGAATTAAACCATTCAATATTCGAGTTTTGCACGCTACAAAATACATTGTTATTATTGTATGGGGGGAATTCTATAGTTATTATTATTGTAATGCAAATTAGTAATTTGAGGTATTTTTGTAGCATTCGAATCAAAATTATCATTCACTCATCATTTTATTCTAATTGAATATTATCAGTTATATACAATAAAAAAATGACTGAATGAAACACATAAAAAGTCTTGATATAATGTATTTGTTGTTTATAATAATAGAAGTTGTAGAAATCATGAAAGAATTTCAGAAATTTAAAATTATTAGATTGTTAGCTTTATTCCTAGTAATTTTACAATTAATTACTATCTGTTCAAATCTTGGAGTCAATTACAAACAGACTTCTTCAATAAATTTAATTTATAGTGCTGAACTTATTCAAAGAAATTACATTTTAACTGCTCAAAATTGGACTTTTGTTGAAGAGAATGTTTTAGCTAATTCCACAGCTTTTAACTTCGAATGGTCTAGTGATATTTCCGTTCAAGGTAGGGAAGTTTCTGAAGCTGATTTTTCAACTTTATTTGCAATGGATTTAACTGAAAGAGCAAGTTATTTTGAATCATTAACTTTTGATGAAGGAATGTTTTTCACCGGTAGATATACTAGTAGTGAAACTGGAAAAATTTTCTTTGTTTTCTTTAATCCCAATATCAATAACGCAGATTTATCATTAACATTTAGCATAAATGATAGCGGACTTAAACCATGGGTTATTGGTCTAATTAGTACAATTATTGCAATAGTAGTTTTAATTACTATTATTTGGATAGCAGCAAAAATAAGACGAAAAATGATTGATGAAACATTAGAAGAGGAAGAATTAACCCCAGAACAACAATATATGCAAATGTAAAGCTAATATAGAGGATTAATCTTCTATATTTTTATTAAGTAAATCATCTAATTATTAACAAACTTAACTGAGGTACAGCAGTTGAAGACTATTGGACTATATTGGGGTTATTTAATAGGTGAAGAACATCTAACAGAAGAGCAATTTGCTCGAATAGATTTTGGTAATCCTTCTATAGATACAGAGTTTATTACTTTTGATCCTTTAGCGAGCAGTTATTTCCAAGGAAAATACTATCTAATGCAAGAAAGAAGATTCTTCTTTCCTCATAGAACACTTCCATCTATGAGAAGCGAAAATATGGTTGTATATGAAGATACTAGTATAAGAATGATTGATCCCCCTATTGATTTGAATGCTCCTATCGGAATTTTTCTGTGTTTCTTTACTGGAATAAAATCACATATAAAAAGAACTATTGATTTTTTAAGTAAAAAAATAAACATTCGATTTTCACCTTGTGATTTTGATTTAGAAACATTTTATACCAAATTAACTAAAACAAGACTAAAGGTCACACCCATTTCAATGACAATAAGTGATTTGAAAATTGATAATACTCTATCTGGTGATTTGGAGGTATTTGCTCAAGATCATGATTTATTTAAAACGAATATGAAAACGTATAAACCAAAAAATCAACGTATCAAATTGCAAATAAAAGAAGTGAATTTTCAATCAATTCTTACAGCAACAGTTGATGGGAATATAGCATTTGATAAAGACATAGTTAATCTTAATTTATTAGAAACAATATATGACGTCGCAGCAAGAAGTGTATATACTGGGAAATAGGAAATTTGTTAATTAGTCAATAGAGTAAATGCTCGTTTTTCTTTTCTAATAAATAGAGAGTACCTTGTTTTCTTTCTGCAAAATCACCTTCAAACTCTAGAAATGGACCTTTTAATTTTCCATAATCTTCAAATTCGATTTCAGATTTTTTTGATTTAAATTCAAATGAAGGTAATACATCCTTTACTTTTCCAAGAATAACAATTGTACCACCAGTCATTTCAGCACCTACACGTTCGGCAACATCTCCATGAACAATAATTGTTCCTCGATGAAGGTGCATTCCAAGAAAGATATTGGTATTCCCCAGAATCTCGATTAAACCATTACGCATCCAAACTCCACATTCATTACCTACATTCCCTTCAACTTTTATTTTTCCTTTACTCATGCCTCTCCACTCTCCCCTTATTGATCCTCCTAAATAATGTCCTGCATTCCCTTGAATGTGTATTTCTCCTCCTTCCATATTTGCTCCAGCAAAATCATCAGTATTTCCTTTGATGACTATCTTTCCTCCGCTCATTTTGAAACCCAAATGCATACCTACTGGACCATTTGCAACAATCGATCCTGCAGACATAAATTGCCCAATTCGCTTGAAACGGGAAAAATCACCATTAAGGATAATTTCAATGTTCTCTGGATTCTCTTCTTTTTGACCTTCAAATTTTATATCTATGACTTCACAAAGAGGAATCTCTTTATTACCACGCCAAATAGAAAGCTGTTTAATTTCATCTAATTCTTTATTTGCAAAAACATCTGGTGAGATAAGTTCTGCTTCTATAGGAATAAGTGGTTTGATTACCGGACTTTTCAGAGATAAAGTAATCTTCATTATAGCTTCTCCTTTTTTTGCAATTCATTGTAATTCTGTAACTATTATTTCTTCTCTAGGGAAGTATTCTTTTTGAACAGCGTAATTACCTAAGCTTACAGTATAATATTTCTGAAATCGTTCTTCAATGGCATCTTGAATCATAATTCGCCAATCATTTGGAATATTAGTTTTAACATGATAGGTTCTGCCAAAGGGACTAGCAGTAATTTCACCCTGTTTCATAACGATTTTACCATCTTTTATTGTATAAACAGATTCAGCAAATCCTTTCTCAATTTCTTTATAATTTTCATTTAATTTATCAAGAGGTGAATCAAATTTGTATATTGCAACATCAGCGTCAGCTCCGATACCTAAATGACCTTTTGATTTTAAACCTAATATCTGAGCAGCGCTTGCACGACTGACTTGAGCAATATCCAAAAGTGAAAATTCTTTAGATAAATCACTAAGAGTAGTTTTTTCAGTAGCTGCTTTATCAGCTCCTCTTAGTACTTCATCCCTAGCTTTCTTACTCATTAACCAACTGAATATTTTAGGGTAAAATGTAAAAGGTCCACCATTAGGATGATCAGTTGATATGTTCACTTTTGTCAAATCTTTTAACAATAAAGGGATCTCTAAACCAATAGCCCATTGAATAGCATTTACTGAATTTTTTCTTCGAAAGATATATGGTACAATTCCAGCACTTGTTTCTAATTCTACTTGTGCATTCATCCATTTTGAACCAGATCTGGGTGACCAAGCAAGATATTCAGTAATTCCTCTTAAGGCCCATTCCCAAGCACCATCAGCAGTCATAGTGGTAGTATTAGTGAAAATAATTTGTCCGATATCACAGGAAATATGCTTGTTTTTGTTAATATAATTAGTTATTTCTTGTGCCTCAGAGCAAAAACCACTCCATTCTTTACCTCCATAAGATGAAAATTGGACATGGGTTAGATGCATATTTGTCTCTCTACTCTTTTTTGGAGAAATTCCTTTAACACATTTCATGGTTTCCAAAGTTGTTTCAAAATTACCAGGTATACCAAGATTATTTGTATGTAGATGAATTGTTTGTGGTAATGATAAACGCTCATTTACAGTTGCTAAAGTTTTAATAATAGTTCTTGGGGTAGCTTTGAAAGAACCAATCTTATCATCTAATGAATGAACATTTCTTCCCCAAGCCCAAGTTTCTTCTCCACCAGGATTTACTAGTTTAATTGTGTAACCTCCTGATGTTTCTAATAACCATGAAACAAAAGCAGTCATCTCATCTAGGTTCATTTCACTAATTCTTTCTAGTACAAACCAATTGCTTCCTAGTAAAGTATACGCTCCTTTATCAATTATTGGAATATCTATTAATTCTTCATGAGTATGTCGTGCTTCTAGAGGTGGCATTGCGGGTTCCATTGCAAATGTATAACCCATTTTAGCATAAGCATAACCAGTGAAGTAAGTAGATGGAACAGATCTTCCAACACCAGAGCGAGCAACTTTGGTTTTGTTTAAAATTTGTTGTGAATGATCTTCGGGTCGTAATAATCTACCAGCGTTGACTTTAGGTCCAGCTATGTGAGCATGAATGTCAACTCCACCTGGCATAACGACCATATCAGATGCATCAATTGTTTTAATCTTAATGTTAGAACGAAGCTCCGATGGATCAACTATCTTTTCATTAATTATAACAATATCCGTTTTCTCTCCAGAGATACCATTAACTGGATCAAAAACATAACCATTCTTTATTATAATTCCTTGAGTTCTTTTCGTTTTGGAGCTAATTTTTGATCGCCACCTGGAGCTGTTTTTTCTCGTTTTTCATAGAACCATTCTCGAGATTTTACTGGTTTTAGAAGTTTTGCTTCTATATTTTTCCAAATTGTACTATCTGAACCTTCTTCACTATGATGAATTTTAGTTCTCGCTAAATCAATCGCTATATTCGCTGGACAAGCAAAAAGACAAGCACCACAAAACAAACACTTGTCTCTATTCACACCTATTTTTGGCATCTTTTGCCATGGTTCCTCTTTTGGAGCTATTGGTAGATATAAACTCTCTACTGGACAAATTTCAATACAAGTAGAACATCCACCTGGACATTCTTTATTATCAACTGTTATTTCACCCTCAACAAATTTTAGAGCTGTTCCATCATTACGTGGGCAGTCAACTATTTCACCTTCGAGAAATGGTAAAGAAACTCCTCGTTTTATTTTCTCGGCAAGTTTATTATTTACTATTAAAGTGAGAGCATCAAAAGGACAAATGTAAGCACACAATCCACAAAAAACGCATTTATGATAATTAATTCTTACAGGAGGAGCTACTGTACGATTTCTAATGGATGCACCAATAGGTCCACGTTCTATTGCATATCTAGGGCAAACAGTCCAACACATATTACAACCTGTACATTTGTTAAGATCAAGAATTAGGGAGGTTTTATCATACCTTTCACTTTTTCTTTCTGTGGTTACAAAGTGAGATTTTCTTTTTACAGTTGATACTCGGGTCACATTTATACCTCATTATTCTTGAATAAACAAACATACAACATTATTAAACTTTAGAAGTTTCTTTTTTAACATCAACATATTCTTCTAAAGGAATAAATTCAATACTAATACAATTTTGTGGACAAACAATCATACAAACTCCATCTCCGTCACAACGGAAAGGATTGATAACCACCGCAACACCATTTCTTATAGCAATAACTCTTTTATCATCTTCCTCTTTAGAATATTCATCAGGTCCAAGACTAGCATTTACAGGACAAGCAGTTGTACAATTGTTACAACCATTACATAAAGCGACATCAATAGTTATTCGATAGGTAATTCGTTCATGTGCTGCCATTGGAATTTCTCACACTTTCTTAAGTTTTTATTATTCACTCTTATATTTTATGATTCAATTCATAATAGACTATATTGAATTTTTTTTATCTAGGGATTTTTTTTTATTCTTATACTAACACTTTACTAAAGTTTCTTTTTTTCAATTAAGAAAATAGGTTTAAATGTATGCTCTAAGTAGCACATCTCACGATTGGGATAATCCATGTTTAAAAATAGACGATATTTGAAACCTCGAATTGAAAAAGCTAGCCAAGAATTCAATCATATATTAGATGAGGCAACACTCCTAGTTGAAGCACTAGTTCTACAACAATCGGGATCTAATTTAGATAAATTCAAAAATATGAACTTCAAAAAAGCTAGTATTGATAGCTTAAATGATATCATTGTTACTCTAAAAAATGTCGTAAAATCAAATTTACATTTCTTAGATGAAAGTATTGATAATGAAAATGAAGAAAATTTTAGTAAAATACAAACCAATCATGAGTTCACTTGTATAATTCAACATATATTACGTTTAAATTTAATTTCAGATAATAATGATGTAACACTTTACTTAGCTCCATATATTGATAATTGGGATTTATTAACAGCAGGTGTAAGGGTAGTTATTATTAGTCAAGTTATTAGAAGTATAAATAATGAAATTCAGAGATCACAGTTAGCAGATAAAATATCAAAGAAATTTTAAAAATGAAAGATAGTACCTAGATTCTTTGTATAAGAAAGATTAAATCCTAGTAAAAAAAAATTAGTGGAATATCATGGAAGAAATAAATCATTCATTAGAAGTTTTTCTTACTTCAGGAAGAACGATAGAACAAGGAATAACTTTAGTGGGTATCAAAATATCAGAGGAAGCCAAAAAAGCAACTGCTGTATGTTATTTGGATCCAAATGATATGGAAAAACTGGATTTAATAGAAAATTCAAATATTAAAATTAAAACGTCTGAAGGGGAAATTGTGGTTAGCGCTCGATTTTCAAAAGATGCTCCACATGAAGGAATTGTTTTCATGCCTCTTGGGATTTATGCTAATTGGATAACACCACCTGGTTCTGCGGGAATAGGTGTTCCACAATATAAGGGGATAAAAGCAATAATTTCTCCTACAAAAGAAAAAATATCTTCTGTAGAGGAATTAATCAATAAACTAACTAAATCAGAAACAAATGATACTGAAATAACCTAAGGAGAAATTAAATTGAAAGCAGTAAAAGATGTTGTTTGCCCTTTTTGTGGTAGTTTATGTGATGATATCGAGGTTGTTTTAGATCAGAACAAAATCATTGAAGTCAGGAATGCCTGTAATTTAGGAGCAGTAAAAATTGCTGGAAATGAAGGTGGAAAAAGAATTTTACAACCTTTAATTAAAAAAGAGGGAAAATTCCAACCTGTTAGTTATGATGAAGCTGCTGAAAAAGCAGCGGAGATTTTGTTAAATTCTGATTATCCGATTTTTTATGGTTTTGGTTCTACTGAAGCAGAAGCACATAAAGAAAGTATAAAGCTTGCAGAAGAAGTAGGTGCAATATGGGACCATTGCCCTTCTGTTTGTCATGGACCATCAATTATGGGAATACAAGAGGTTGGTCTTGCAGGATGTACACTCGGAGAAATTCGCAATCGATCTGATTTGATTATTTATCTTGGTTGTAATCCAATGGAGGCTCATCCCAGGCATATGAGTAGATATACTACTTTTCCTCGTGGTTATTTTAGAGAGAAGGGATTCCAAGAACGAACAGTTGTTGTTATTGATATTCGTTATACTGAAACAGCAAAATTAGCCAATCATTTCTTGCAAATTGAACCAGATGGTGATTTTGAATTTATTAGTGCTCTACGTGCAATCGTTAATGGTCGCGAACTAAAAAGAGAATCAGTTTCAGGTATTCCAATTGAAAAAATAAAACATTTAGCTGATTTAATGAAAAAAGCAAAGCATGGCATTGTTTTTTTCGGTTTGGGATTAGCAACTACAAAAGGAAAACATCGAAATGTAGATGCAGCGTTAAGCTTAGTACGTGATTTAAACGATTATACTAAATTCTATATTATGCCTTTAAGAGGGCATTATAATGTTACAGGTGCTCAAAACGTTATTACTTGGATTGCTGGTTATCCATTTGCTGTCTCATTAGCACGAGGTTATCCACAATATAATCCTGGAGAATTTTCGATGGCTAATGTTTTTGCGGAAAAAGAAGTTGATGCAGCTGTAATTGTAGCATCAGATCCAGTAGGTAATTCTCCTCGAAGAGTAATGGATCATTTCGCAAAGATTCCTGTTATTTCTCTAGATCCTTATGAAACACCAACCACCAGACTAGCGGAAGTAGTTTTTCCTGTTACTATTTCGGGAGTTGAATCAGAAGGTACTGCATATAGGATGGACTCTGTTCCAATCCGATTGCGTAAAGTTAAAAATGGTCCTAAAGGAATCCTTTCTGATTACCAAGTTCTTAAAAAAATTAGTAAAAAATACATTCAATTGAAAAAGAGAAAAGTGAAGGATGAAATCATTTCCTAATTGTTATAGTAGGGGTGATTTTTTCTTCTAGAATTGTCTCTAAAGTATTGACATCTTCATTATAGGTTATAAATAGCTTCTGTTCAGGTTTTATAGAATTAATAGTCCAAGTAACTTTTACTCCTTCTGGAAGAGAATCAATTACTGGTTCTTGTATATTTATAGGTAATGCCTCTTTTAATTCAAGAGTACTACCAATAAATTCTGAAATCTCTAATTTACTAATTTCAAAATTTGAAACATTAACCAGACCTATTGTAGAATACCATCTTTTGCTAATTTTTTCAACCCTTTTTTCTAATTTGATGATTTGAACCATTTCACCATCTTCTTGTGAAATATAACCTGTGTGTTGTAAAATCTCAGTTTCACGATCATCTTTGAGTTTTTGTCTCTTGGTTTCCACTTTGAGTGTTTTAATCCCTTCATCTAATTCATGTTTTAATGGTTGAAATTCAGCTAAGGAATCAGCAGTGCCTTTTTCGCCGGGTTGTAAAGGCATCATTTTATCTAATGGAAATTTTTTATCATCTATTTCCTCAGATTTTAAATCGGTTTTTACTACTTCTTCAATCTCTTTAACAGATTTCTCTATAGATTTATCATCCTCTGATATCGATGGAGATTCCTCATCTGCTTCCAAATCAACATCAGGAATATCTGGTATTACAGACTCATCTGGCCCAGTTATATCAGGTATATCAGGTATTTCAGTTTCAAGAAATTCAGGTTCTATTGTTTCCAAATCTACAGGTTCTGGAATATCTATGGGGATATCAGCAATTGGATCACCTTTTAAAGCTGCTAGAACAGAAGGATCGATTTCACTTTCCGAAACAACCATTCCGTCATTTTTGCTTATAAATTTCCTTGATGGAACTCCATCATCAATCGATAAATCTTCATTATCATAAGTGGTAGTTTCTGTTGAATCATCAAATCGAATATCAAGCCCTGTTTTCGGCAAGAGGAATTCTGGATCAGTTGCAGACATAGGAGGAGCTTGTTTTGAAGTACAATTTATAGTGAGACTAGTTCGTAAAGTACTACCATATGGGCCAATAACTGAAATACTAACATTATTTTTCCCTCTATAGAGAGGGACAGACCCAATGAATGACCCATCTACATCAACAAAAGCAGCTTGATTATTAATCCAGACAATAGAACGTACAGCTGTTTTACCACGAACATCAACTTCTGGAGTGTTAATCTTCTCATCCTTAGTAGGAGAATAAATCATTAATTCAGATAATTCAGGTAGAGTGCCTCCTTCTAAAATTCTTTCCCTTCTTAATTGAGATTCTCGTTTGTCTAACCTTGTCATCATTTTGGTTTTTGATTCAGCATCAAAGCTAGACGGACTTACATGAGTCTCCTGTTCTAAGCTACTCCTTTTCCTTGCTTGTCTAATTTGACTCCAAAAAATAACTCCAATTACGGCAATAAATATACCAACAATGCCAAGAATCATGTATAATTCATTTTCAGCCATGGGTCATACTTTCCAGTTTATTCATTAGAGAATAATATGAAAGGAACTACTTTCAATATCCAAACTAACAATATAACTATTTACTTACTATACTAATCTAAATTATATTATTTACGTTTTTTCTATAAGAAAAATTTTGTGAGTATAAATAGTCAACTTCTTTATAAAAAGAAGAAATTCAATGAAAAAAATTCATATTTTAAATTAGAAATTTTATATAAATTTGAGAGTTAGTAAAATTAGTCTTATAATAGTAAAATAACCTTATTTTACAGGATTAGGGTTATTAGAATATTATATCAAACTATTTAAAAGAGGTAATTAAAAATGTCTTCAGACAATAATGAAATAGAAAAGATAAAAGCAAAGATCGTGAATGATATGATGAACGCTAATAAAGATGCAAACGGAGAAGTAAAAGTTCTCAGAGGCGAAGAGATTCAAGATTTTATTACTAATAATAAATTTGCAATAATAGACTTTTATGCTACTTGGTGTCCTCCTTGTAAAATTATGGAACCAATAACTCATGATTTAGCTATGATCTATAAAGACAAAGTAGCTTTTGGTAAAATTAATACAGACCAAGAACGAGAAGCAGCATTCAAATATCAAATTAGATATGTTCCAACTTTTTATGTTTTCAAAGATGGAAAATCAATTGGTCAATTTTCCGGTGCAAAAAAGAAACAAGATTTCATGGCAATAATTGATAAACAATTGAAAGGTTAAAAGTGATTTACTTTTTTTCTCTTAATCACTTTTATTATTTTTATTTCTATAATGTAAAACAATTCATTTTAAAAAATCAGAAAATAGGAAGTTAGCTTAAAGCTAAACTTCTATTTGTTTTACCTATTAGAAAGTAGACTCGTACCTAATTTTATTGATAGCATCCACATTACTGCTACCCAACAAATAACTACAATACCAATGCCAACAACTAACATTATAATGGAGTTTCTTGGAGAATAGGCATATTGTGTAGCGTAATAGATTAGGAAGAATCCTCCTGCGCCTATAAACATTAACAGTCCAGCAGCCATTCCCTCAACAAGAAATTGTTCATCTAATTGAGAGGGATAGATCACTAGTGGATCACCAGTTGAGTCTGAACCAAATGCTACTATATTATTCTGAGCTAAATCATAAAAACCACCGATGTAGATAAAGAATAATCCAATACCTAGTATCACTATGATTAATTCTATTGGTATAGAAGTTGGAGCAGAGAATTTAACAAATCTAAGTTGATAGTCAGGTCGACGAACAACAGGTGCAAAGGGCACACTGTCTGGTAATCGTTCTAAAAATGATTTATCTTCAACTTTTTGAGCTGATTTACTACTTGTTTTAGTTTTTGACAATTATTTGTCACATCCTTTGATTTCAAACTATCAATAGGTGATTTTATTATATATTTCGTACAAAATCTATTAAAAAGTATTTCTTAAAGAATGAACAAAAAAATAAAAGATAGATATTTTTCAATATCTATCTATCTTGCAAATGCTTAACTAGTTCTTCTAGGAGACTAGTTTTTTCTAAAAACATTAACATGATTGCAATAAAAGCTACAGTTACTATTCCTAGGCCTACAAAAAGCGATGTGTTAGATTTTCTTGCATCATATGCATATTTCATAGAATGATGAATTAGAAAGAATCCTCCAGCACCGATGAATATTAAAATACCAGCAGCAACTCCTTCAAGTAAAAATTGGGAATTCATATCTGGAAAGATTGTTATTGGATCACCAAATTTATCTGTTATAAAATTAACCAATTCATAATCAGGATTCAAATCGTACATTCCCCCGATAAAGATAAAGAACACACCAGAAAATATTAGCAATAATAATATACTAACTGGAATGCCCTTAGGTTTGGTTAACCTGATTCTCCTGAGTTGGTAATCAGGTCGACGAACTAAAGGTGCGAAAGGTAGATTTGAGGGCAGGCGATCCAAAAATGACCTTTTCTCACCTTGCTCTGCTTTCTTAACGTACCTTTTTTTAGCCATAGGAATTACAATCCTTTTTCCCCTAAAGGTTGTTATATAGGTTATGCGATATATATTAAAAAAGTATTTGTGAAAAATGAAAAAGAGAAATTAACCTCGTAGTTGATATTTGTCAAGGAACATCTCAATTTGTCCGGATAATAAAGCAAAAGCTTGATCGACATTAAGACCTGTTTTAGCAGATGTCTCAAGATAAGGTACTTCAAAACCTGTCCAAGAAGTTAAAGCAGAAGCGTATTGTTGACCTGCTTCCTTTGGCAAACAAGGAACAGTGCCTCTTAAATCAGTTTTATTCCCAATAAGAACAATAGGAACAATTCGATCGTAATTATTCTTAGTTAATTCATTTAACCACGAGGGGAGATTTTCAAAAGATGCTGGATTGGATACATCGAAAACCAATAATGCACCACTACTACCTCTATAATAAACTTCTCTAACTACGTCAAACCTTTGTTGACCTGCAAGATCCCAAATTTGAAAAGTAACGACCGTGTTAGTTAATTCGATTCTTTTTACACAGAAATCTGCACCAATGGTCATTGAGTAACCTTCCTTAAATCCCTTCCCTAGATATTGTTGTCTAATGCTTGTTTTACCTACAGCACCATCACCGAGTAATACTACTTTATAAACTGAAGACTTTTGTGGTCCACTCAAAGTTCATTGCTCCATATATACATGGTTTAAATTCTGTTTTATTTTGGTAAATACGTCCTTTAAAGGATTTGCTATAATGCAGATTGAAACGAAAGTAAAAAATTATTGATTTAATTAATTTAAAGAAATATGACTACTATTTACTTTACTGGAATACAAAAGAAGAAAATAAAAGATAAAATAATTCTATCTTTTTATTCCAAAATTGTTTTTGGTTGTTTAACAGAACGAATAATACTCAAACCAAGTAAGAAAAATGCTTCGTTTACTTTTTCGCCTGTTTTTGCACTGGTTTCAATGTAAGGAACTTCAAAACCAAGCGCTTCAGATAATCTACGAGCATATTCTTGACCTAGCTCAGGGGCAATGCTTTTAGGAACTTCATCTCGAAGATCAATTTTGTTACCACACAAAATCATGGGAACTCTACCAGCTTTCTTCCATAATTCTTCGAGCCAATTTGGCAAATTATTGAAAGAAGTAGGATTAGTTACATCAAATACTAGAAGAGCTCCACGAGAGCCACGATAGTACAATTCTCTAACAGCAGCAAACCTTTGCTGACCTGCAAGATCCCAGATTTGGAAGGTTAAACGATAATTTTCCAAGTTAATCCTTTTAATCGCAAAGTCGGCACCGATAGTGGCAGAATAACCTGCTTTAAAACCCTCACCCAAGAATCGTCTTCTTAAGGTTGTTTTTCCAACAGCACCATCTCCGAGGAGAACTAATTTTAGTATTGCATTAATTGCTTTTGAATCATCAGACATTTTTCGGTTCCCTGCTTAAATTGGTATTAATATTATTCCATAATTGATTTTGTCAATATGCTTTAATTAGCTTTCTTTATTCACAATATTTAAACAGTATAAGTAATTTTAAACTTTGGTTTTGTGGTAATTTATATTAAAGTTTGGGAAAGCGCAAAAAAGTATAATGTAGAATAATTTCCATGTTTATTAATTAAGTAATACTCTCATATCAGCTTTAGCAAAGTATCTAAAAGAATGCTTTCCATATTCTTTATCTAATTTTCTTGTATAAAATTGTAATGCTTGAAACGTTTCATTGCCACTCAATTCTTCAGTAAATGTAATTTTCATTTGCCAATTTCTGTCTCTTAGTGCTCCGGTAGGAGTTATCCAACCTTTAGGTCCTATCTTTTCTTTTGAAAGCTGAATAAATTCACAAATTATTCCAAATTCCTTGAATTTTTTTAGAACAAAATTTTCCATGTAAGACCAAGCACCAAGTGCAGTTTCACTAAATCTATTTTTTATGAAAGGTTTAGCATCAAGCAAAATAGTCTGCTCTTCCTTCTTATATATAGCTTGATTACCTATAATCCACAAAAATCTTATGAGATGTTTAATTTTTGTTTTTAATGATACTTGTTGTGCATAAGTATCTATGTCCTCTAAACCTAAATTCGATTTCGATATTTTCAGAATTAATTCATGAACTTCTTTAAAGAACTGAATACCAATTTCAATATTTTCCAAAGAATCAGGAAAAGCGATAACGGTTGTCTCTAAAAGGGGTAATGTTACAACAGAGATAATTTGATCAGGAGATAATTTAGAATGAATAGCTTCTAATCGTCTATATGCCTCAAAAGGTGAGATGTATTTTTTGTAATCTTCATCAGAAGTTTTTTTATTCATTCTTTTTTCGACTTTTTCCTTAGACCATTCATTAGCTTTCAATTTTATACTATCACATGGAAAACGAGAACAGAAAGCACAATTATTCAAATTGGATTTTAAGACGCATAAACGAATTGAACAATTTTTAAAAGGAATTCTTGTTCCTTTTGGCCATTCATCTTCAGGGGTTTGACATCCAACACAATTCTGAAATGGACCAGAGGGAGAAAAACCTAGTGTATTTTTACATCCAACCTTATAATCTTCATATTGCTCAGCAGTCATTGAGTCCTTTACTTCCTTAGACCAAGGACAAATACTACAATCCATACCACATTTCGATATACTTTTTGTCAAAATCCTAACCTCAAACTGTATAATCTATTAAATAATAATAGTTAAAAATTAAAGAGATTTCCGAAAGTATTTTACTCCTAAGTAAAAAAGTAGATAAATTTCCAATAGAAACTATAATATTGGTTTTTTTTAGTTTAATTGAATTTAACAAAATTGTAAATTTGATTGATAAATAGAATGTTTGAATTAAAAAAAATTAGCTATTAAATATTCCATTAAAATCCTAAAATAGAAAAAAAAGGTAAAACCAAAAAAGGTTATACCAACTATTCAAAGAAATCTAAAACACCGTGGATTTTAGCATTGACTAATTTTCGTGGAGAAAGATCTTTTGCTCCTTTTTCTTTCAAGCGCTCTATGAATTCCTTAGTTATTCCATGAATACGAAACTCAATTAGCTCTTGTGCGGTAATTTCACTGTATCCAAGGGAACGGATTTCTTTGATAAAATTTGGACGAACACCATGAATCGAAAATTCAACGAGATTTTGAGGTGAAAGATTAGTAAAACCTAGATTCCTAATTTCTTCAATAAATTCCGGTGTTATATTGTGAATTTTGTACTCAATGACTTTTTGGATCGTTGGTTTTTCATTGAAGAGTTTCTGATATTGAATGAAGTCTTGAATTTTCACTCTATGAATTTTCATCTCAATGAATTCTCTAAGGCTTGGTTTTAATCCGAAAGCAAATATCTCTTCAACATAATCTGGTGTTAAATTATGGATACGCATCTCAAGAAGTTGATTAGCAGATAACTCTACAGGGAATATTTCTTGCATCTGAGCAATGAACTCAGGATTGACTCCATGAATATTGAATTCCACTAATCTGTTTGCGGATAAATGCTTGAAACCCTGACTAGCCACTCCTTTTACGAAAGAATTATTTATTCCTTGGATTTTCATCTTAATAATTTGACCCAAAGGGATATTTTCATTATAACTCTGTATAATACTTTGAATATAAGGTATCGTAACACCATGTTTAGTTAATTCTATTAAATGATTGGCGTTAGGATTACTATAACCTAAATTTAGTAATTGTTTAACAAAATCAGCTTCTAATCTGAATTTCCTAAAACGAATAAATTGATTGACAGAAAAATCCAAGGGGAATTCCTTAAACGCAGAAATGTAATCAGGGGTAACATTATGAATACGCATCTCAACCAATTTATTAGGAGATAAATCGGAATAACCAAGTCTATCTAAATCATCAATATACTCAATTGATACACGATGAATACCCATTTTAATAAGTTGAGATTCAGGTAAATCTTTGAAACCACGTTTCTTTAATTGATGAATATATTCAGGATGCACTCCAAAAATAATAAAACTATACAGATCATCATCTGTAAGGTTCTTATAACCTACCCGAGCTAAATCCTTGATGAAAGCTGGGTCAACATTTTGCAAAATTAGTCGCTTAAGCTCTTCATGAGTGATTTCTTGCTCATAAACAATCTCTCTAAGAGCTTGTAAAAATTCAGGTTTAACAACTGGTTCAATATTAGAAGCCAATTGTTCAAAGTTTTGTTTAGAAACTATTCCAAAATTTCGAGAGGTAAATTTTCTAGGTTCACGCTCTGAAAATTCATCATCTAACTCCTCAAGGAGTTTTTGCCCTTTTTCAGCAGAAATTTTACCTTCTGCTATATCTTTAAGTATGCTCAAACGAGCTTCTTTCATAGCTATACCTCATTTGTTTAAGACAACACAGATATGCTAGAAATCAGCTTGATTTCTGTTTGATTTTTGATTGAAAATAAATCAGTGAGATATTGACCGATTTTTTCAACTCAAATAATCTACAACATTCTGCTGTCTAAGAATAATGCGCTATTTGTTGATAAAAAACTTTGCAAAAGGTAAAATTTAGATAAAAATTAATTATTAATAAAAGAAGAAATAAAAAAAGAAGCTATTTATATTTGAAACACTAGAAATTATATGAAATGACAGACAAAAAAAGACGTACACGAAGCACAGGTAGCGGGATGGGCTTACCCATGCTACTATTCATTATCTTTCTGATTCTAAAACTAACCCATGTAATTGATTGGTCTTGGTGGTGGGTAACAGCTCCACTTTGGATAGCGGTGGGTTTGGGAATATTATTCCTCCTATTCATTGGCTTCATATTATTCCTAGCAGTTGTTGGAATAGCAAGTCAAAGTTCTCGAATGGTTATAGGAATAAAAGGTTGGTTCCAGAAACAAGAACAAGAAGAAGATAAAATCGAAGACTAAAAAAGCCTAAAAGTAAACTAATAAGAATTCTAAAATCAGTTTTTTTTATTAGTTTACAACTTATTTTTCTAATTCTATTCTAACATAGAATCAGAAGATGTAACAATAACAATCATAAACTTTTTTAAGTAAAAAAAATCCAAAAAGAAAGGAGTGATACACTCACTCAAAAAAAATGGGCCCGTGGCACAGCTTGGTTAGCGCGCTCGGCTGATAATAAGTGGAGAAGAATCTCGCTTATTTGTTACCGGGAGGACGCGTGAGATCTGAAGGATGCGATCCTTCTTTCCGCGACTTCGAATCGCGCCGGGCCCACCAATTAATCTCTAAAGTAGATTCTAATTTTATCATAATTTAATATAGAGAATTCATCTTCAATTTTCTTTTTGTATTCTTTTGGAACTTTGGCATATAATTTCTTGTTAAATTAATTCCACAATTATTTAATTTTGAGTTAAATTATTAATCATTTTCTTTATAAATTGTGCAATTATTACCGTGGTTCGAATCCGCGAGGGCCCACCAATTAGTTCTGCTATTTTAACAGAATATAGTTGCTTGTTACTAATTACGTAGGAATCTTTTCACATTTTCATTTTATTTTTTCTGTTTCATTGATTTTTTCCTTTTCGATTTCTTTCTTTCTCTCTTTGATATTTTTCATTACTACAACCATTAATATGATTGGAATTATTATACAAAGAGATAGTAGACTAATACCAATTAAAGTAAATCCAGTAATAAGTAATATCTCAAAGGTAGCTGTATCATTAGATGCTTTTAAAAGTGCAAATGGATAAATTAATATTGCTCCGGTTAAAAGACTAAAAGCCGCAAATATTGCACATCTAACATAAATTACCCATGCTACTTTTCTTCCTTCAAATTCTTGTTTTATTCTTTGTCTTCTAGCTTTGTTATTACGAGAACGGTACCCAGAAAAGAATAAGTCATTCATTACACTTAAGAAATTGTTTCTATCTTTTCTTGTATTAGATTTTGCAGATAATGTTACTCTTTTCTGTTTATAACCACAAGAGATACAATAATTAAACGATTCAAAAGTTGGTTCTAAACAAGACATACATTCAACAAGTCTAATCTGCTCTGAAAAATAACTTTCCCAGTAATCGTTTAATCTTACTCCACAAAGAGTACAAAATTGATTTAACACTGATTCTGAAACACTTTTTATTAAGAAATTTTTAGTTCCGCACTTTGGACAATATACATATTCACTATTTAGATTCCGTAGTTCACTCTTTATAGCTTCATTCATCTCACCTTCATTTGTAAAAGAATAAGACATTCTTCACCCTCCTTGTTACTTCTTGCATTTATCAATCAAAAATATTTCGCGTTTCCATTTGATTTTGGAAAGATAATTCGAATCCGCGAGGGCCCACCATTTGTTTTATATTCCTTTATCGAATGTTGATTAATTTCACAATTTTATTTCTTTTTATTTCCTTCTTTTTAAAACATAAGTAGCAATTAGACTAGTTAAAAATAGTCCAGTGATTAATGAAATAGGATCAAGTGAAATTCCAGCTGATGGATAATCCCATTCGAAGTATGTTAATTCATAAACAGTATTAGCTACACTACTAAAAGATAACTCAGCGGATAATGTAAACCAAGATGACAATTGAATACCTCTTCCATCAATATCTTCT
>Ga0307378_10003458_pt1 | contig 23161 bp, 20 predicted proteins | sample UN1MG_FD_202238 | JGI IMG/M metagenome (GOLD analysis project Ga0307378, IMG submission 202238) | Soil microbial communities from Risofladan, Vaasa, Finland - UN-1 | ecosystem: Environmental > Terrestrial > Soil > Coastal area > Acid sulfate soil | place: Finland: Risofladan, Vaasa | collected...
AAATCTCTTTTATATCTATATATCCTGGCACGAGCAGTGTGCTAGCCACAAGCAGAGGCACCTCTGACCTTTTATGAATATTCTGGGCAACTCTTTTAAAATTATCTAATGTCCTTTTATTGCTCACGCCGCATAAGGCCAGGTGAAGATTTTCTGTCCATGCCTTGAGATCAAACTTTATACATCCTCCGGATTTTAGCGAGATATCAATCATCTGGGAAAGTAGAGTTGGATTCATGGAACCATTTGTTTCCCAACAGACCCTTAAGACTCTCTCCTGGTTTTCTTCTATTGCCTTTTTAGAAACATTTATGGAATGAATCAGCTGTGGTGTAGGGTCTCCACCGAAATAGCAGATACAGGCTGTCTTTCCATCTACAGAGCTAACAAGCTCAGATATGGATACTTTATTCTCCCTGCTAAACCTTTCCCTGAAGTGCCAATTCTGGCAATATAAGCAGTTGAAAGAGCAGCCGTTATAGAAAACTGCCAGGTTTTTATAACCGTGTTCCGGGCCTCGTCTGTAAGCATAGTGTGGATACCCTATGCCGGTACCTCCAGGGCAAACCCAATCGGCCACACAGTTGGTTGGCAGGGAATCATAATACCAATCCACATTAGCCTCTTTTGTTCCTCCTCTGATTTTATCCCCGGTAACTGACCTGATACCACAGTATCCAACACTACCTTCGGCAATCTGACAAGCATTAGCGCAAAGTTTGCAGGTAATGCCTCCTGGATCTCGCGGTGGAAAAGCAGGTAGATCGAATGGCTCCCTTGATTTTCGGTGGACTTCACGAATGTGATCGATCATGCTTTCAGTACCAGTTCGTAGGCATGTTAAACAAATCCCAATAGTCTCTGAAATAAGGGGTGAAGAGGTACCACAATATATGCAAACACCCATGTTTTTAGTTCCTTACGATAACCCTAAAATCTCTTTCATCCTTTTTGCATTCTTAATAGCATAGCCGCCATAATCATTATCAAAATAAAGGTAGGTTTCCTTAGACCAATCCCTGATTTTTCCGGCATATGTATGCAATTCCTCCTCAGAATATTCGCTCGAATAGAGTTTTTTGGAGCCATGAAGCCTGATATACAAGAAAGTGGCTGTGTCCTCCTCGATATAGGGGTAGCGTCCAGCTGTATCAGAAATACACAGAGCGATATTGTTATTCCTGAGTATGTCTCGTGCCTTTTTTTCTTGTGCCCAACTTGGATGTCTCACCTCTAAGGCATAAAGATGGTTTGCCTTTAGCTTTTGACAAAAATGACTTAAAATTGTTTCATCAAAAGTGAGATTAGGCGGTAGTTGAAAGAGGATCGGTCCCAGTTTTTCCTTTAACAACTCAACAGCGTTGAAGAACCTCTCCAAAGGCTCTCGGACATCCTTTATCCTCTTTATGTGGGTGATATACCTATTGGCCTTTACTGACCATAAGAAATTATCAGGCGTTCTTTTTCTCCAGTTTTCAAAGGTTTGGGGATTAGGGAGTCGGTAAAAGCTGGCGTTTAACTCAACTGTCCTGTAATGCTTGGCATAGAACTCAAGCCATTTTGTCTTCGGACAATCCTTTGGATAGAATAGTTCCTTCCAATGATTGTAATTCCAGCCCGAGGTACCGATGTAGATTTGGGGATTCATTAATTTATAGTATAGAGATTAAGATTTTTCGTCAACCGTGTGCCTATCCTTGCTATTTTTTTGTCTTGACAACCATATTTAATTGTGTATGATTTAGATGTGTATGAAATTGATGAGGGGTTGAATCATGATTAGAGTCCAGGTATTGCTCGCAGAAGGACAGAATGAGAAACTTGCCCATTTAGCCAAGAGGCTGAAGGTTAGCAAATCCGAGCTTTTTCGAGAAGCAGTAGATATTATATTAAGGGAGAAGGTTTCTGAATCTTCCGATCCCCTTCTTGAGCTAATCGGACAGGCAGGTGAAGCAGGAAAATCTGATATCTCCATCCACCATGATGAATTTCTGTCCCAACAGGAGAAGAAGCAATGGGCAAAAAAAAGATCTTTGTAGATACCAGTGCCTGGTACGCCCTTCAGATAATCGATGATGCCAACCATCACCAAGCAAGGGAGATATTTCCCCATCTTTTCAATAAATATCAGAGTTTTTTTACTTCCAATCATGTCATCGGAGAAACCTATACCCTTCTCAGAACCTCTAAAGGCTATCAGGAAGCCAGGCGTTTTCTGGATATTTTGCGCCAGAGCCCCAGGGTAGAAGAATACTTCGCCACTTATCAGATAGAAAGGGAGGCCTTTGATTTCCTTCATCAATACAAGGATCATCCATTCAGTTTTGTCGATGGGGTGAGCTTTTGCATTATGAAAAGAGAGGATATTCAGGATACATTTTCCTTCGATTCCCACTTTCCTATCGCCGGTTTTAACCGGATTGGTATTGATATCCCTCTTTAATCTTTTGCACCTAAGTACGCCTCAGGCATTTAGCCATCGAGGCTTATCGACGCTCGCTCATTTCCTTACGGAAATTGGGGGAATTTCTGGGTAAGAACTATGAAGAAGTCAGGAAGTTTGCCTATGATGCACAGATTGAAGTGGTGTAATTACATATTCTTTTTATAGTTAAATTTTAATCTTTATGAAGAGATGTGAACCTGATAAACAAGGGTTGGCTCTATAACAAAGACTAATTTGTGTACAGTTTAATTCCTGAGTGAAGAATGTTTAAACCAAAATATTCAATTACACATAAAATAAATAACAGCCTTTTAGAGATTGAGAGGGCTCGAGGGTTCCTTGAGGCTGCTCACTTAAAGGGAAAATGGATAAGGGAGATGCAGAGTGAAGCCATCGCTCTCGAAGCACATCATTCAACTCACATTGAGGGCACAAGACTAACTCTCGATCAGGCAAAAAGAATACTTACAGGGAAGGAAGTCCCCGGTGTTCATCTGGATGATAAAAAGGAGCTTCTTAATTATAAGAAAGCAATGGATTTTGTCTCGCAATATTTAGAAAAAGAGAGCCCCATATCCGAAGGACTTATCAGAGAGATTCACAAAATTATTGTAAAAGGCGTGCGAGGCGATTCGGCAGACCCTGGCAATTATAGGAAGGTTCAAAACTATGTTGTTAATGCGATAAACAATGAGATTATCTATACTCCACCCCCACCTTATGAAGTGCCACATTTAATGAGGAAACTTGTTGAATGGCTGAATACCCCGATAGCTATTTCACCAATCATTATTGCCGGAACCGCTCAATTTCAGTTTGTCCATATCCATCCTTTTGTTGATGGTAATGGAAGAACAGCAAGACTCCTTTGCACACTCCTGCTTTACAAAAATGGTTATGATTTTAAGAGGCTTTTTTCACTTTCGGAATTTTATGACCAAAAGAGAAATGATTACTATCATGCCATCCAAACTGTAAGGTCTAATAATATGGATATGACCTTTTGGCTTGAATATTTTACTAATGCTTTAAAAACCCAGATGCTTGAGGTTAAAAGCAGGGGTGAATCTGCCATAAAAAAAGATATAATTATAGAGAGGGCATCCAAAGAGGATCTAAACGAAAGGCAAAGAAGGGCATTAACATATCTTCTCAATAATCCCTCTATTGGGAGAGCCAAGTATGTTGAACTATTTAAAGTGTCCTTAAGGTCGGCCAATTATGACCTTAGTCAATTGGAGAAATTAGGTTTTATCGAAAAAACAGGAATTGGAAGGGCAATAAAATACATGATAAAAGAGCCAACCTAGGATTGCACGCAAATTGCACGCAAATTGCACGCAAAATAGTGGATAAAATCATGGAAGATACAAAAGGTATACTTCAATTGAGGGAGAATGCTCAATGTCATTAAGTGAAGCAGACACAAGAGCAAAACTTATTGACCCTGCCTTACATTGCTGCGGCTGGACGGAAGATCTTATCCGGCGTGAAGAGACCGATAGCGAAATTGATACTATCAATGGGGGACCCGTAAAGATGAAAGAGGGGTTGCTTCTGGCATGGAAGATAAGGAACTAAAAAAATGTTGGCCTCAGGGGAAACCGAAACCTTAGAGTTTAAAGAGAACTTTGACAGGGAAACAATAGAGGCTGCTGGAGCTTTTGCCAACACAAAAGGCGGAAATATTATCATCGGCATTTCTGATATAAATAAGGTTAAAGGTGTGCAAGTTGGAAGAGAAACTTTAAAAAACTGGGCGAACCAGATTTCCCAAAGTACCGAGCCTCGAGTGATACCTGAAATTGAAGTAAGCGAAATAGCTGGGAAGAGTATCGTCATCATCTGGATTAAAGAATTCCCCATTAAACCTGTATCTGCAAGAGGTAGATATTTCAGAAGGATAGGAAATAGCAATCGTGTAATGACTATGCAAGAAATCGCACAAATGCATTTTCATTCCGTCGGGATGAGTTGGGACAAACTTCCGGCAAGGGATGCTTCTATAAAAGACATAGATATTGAAAAGGTCAAAAGATATATTAAAAAAGCTAACGAAACTGGTAGAGGAACATCGATGAAAATGAGAACCCGTTGCAAGTTCTGGAGAAACTGGAACTGATGAAAGAAGGGAAACCTACCTGGGCGGCAATTCTCCTCTTTCACAAACACCCTCAGCGCTTTCTTTCCCAGGGCGTAATACACTGTGGCAGGTTTAAAGAAGAGACCATAGTCATTGATGACAGGATGATTGAAGGCACAGCCATCGAGCAGGTGGACGAAGCCATGGATTTCATACGTAAAAATATCAATGTGAGATTTGTCATGACTGGTGAGCCAGCAAGAGAGCAAATCTGGGATTATCCTCTTGATGCCTTAAGGGAAGCGGTTATCAATGCAGCCTGTCATCGGGACTATGTGATCTCCTCAAATACTGAAGTCAGGATATATGATGATAAATTGATTGTTTGGAGTCCAGGCGGCCTGCCTTTGGGTATCAGCATAGAGGACCTCTACAAACCTCACTCGTCAGTGCTCAGAAACAAGGGAATAGGGGAGATTTTTTACGATATGGGATGGATTGAGCAATGGGGAAGCGGGATAGACAAGATGCGCAAGGCTTGTTCAAAGGCAGGACTTCCTGAACCCCAGCTTGAAGAATATCAAGGGTTCAGAGTAATTTTCAGGAAAGATATTTATACAGAGGAATATCTCCGCAAAATGGGCTTAAATGAGCGGCAGATTAAGGCCGTGATGTATGTGAAGGAGAAGGGGAAGATTGCAAATAAAGAGTATCAGGCGGAATTTTTGGTTTCAAAACCAACCGATACTAGAGATTTAACAGAATTAGTGGATAAGGAGATATTTGAACTAAAAGGTAAAGGGAGAAGGGATGTTCATTATACTCTTAGTAAGCCAAAAATGAGCCAAAAAATAATCAAATGAGCCAAAAATGAGCCAAGAAGGTAATGAAGGGGCAATGAAAGTAATGATAAAGAATAGTAATCGGGTCAAAGGGCTCAAAAGGGCAAAAGTTGCAAGAAACCCAAGGTAAAGGTAAAAAAATAGGTAGAGAAATAATAGGCATTTATCGGACATAATTGTTTGTATTCATCTGGCGATTATGGCGATTAGTTGGCATTTACTTGGCGATTTTGGCAAATATTTGGTTTTTGGAAAGAAGACCAAAGCAGACAGAATGACGCCACAAAGACGCCAAACAATCAGAGAACCTGAAATAAACCCGAAAAAGTTCCAGAAGGTTTGAGGCGGGTAGGGGACTGTATATTTTCTAAAAGAATCAAATTCATCATAATTGCATCAATGGGCTAATAAAGGGGCAAAAGTCGCAAGAAAAGTGTACCAAATGAGCATTAATATGCACTAAGTGTGCAAAAAAGGTGATGAAAGTACAAACTCAAATAAATAACTCCACAATCCGAAATCCAAATTCCGCACTTCCACGGAGTTGGCGTTGGGTGAGGTTGGGGGAGGTCTGTGGGATAAATCCTCGGCGGCCGAAAAGTTTTAATCGTCCTCTTAATGCCTTGACTACATTTGTACCAATGGCCGTGGTTGATGAAAAGACAGGCACCATTGCCAGGCCTGAGGTGGTCCCATATTCAAAAGTCTCTAAAGGGTATACTTACTTTGAAGAAAATGACGTTTTATTTGCCAAGATTACACCATGTATGCAAAATGGCAAACACGTTATAGCAAGGGATCTTATTGATGGGTCTGGCTTTGGAACAACAGAATTCCATGTATTAAGACCAAACAGTAATTTATTACCAGAATGGATTCATTTCTTTATTCGACAACCTTATTTTTTACAGGAAGCGACAGCATATTTTACAGGTGCGGTTGGTCAACAAAGAGTACCTGAAGAATTTTTAGCAAATTATATGATCCCCCTTCCCCTTCTCCTAGTCCAGCAACGCATCGCTACTGAACTCAAAGAGAAAATGGCAGAAGTAGAGAAACTTCGCACATTCATTGAAAAACAATTAGAAGCCATAAATGACTTACCTCAATCAATTTTAAAAAAGGCGTTTAGGGGTAAATTATGACTAATAATTCAGAGCATAAGTGAGGATTAATTATGGGGGGGCGTTAGGGTATACTTCTCACATTTAAATTGGCAATTCAACCAATATAAAATATGAAATGTGGGATATGTGTCCCTTTCTTTGTATATATTGGGAAGAACGGCGTTTCTTGCGGATTTAGGCAAAGAAGTTTGGTAGAGTGTTAAATCTTTTGCCAAGAGCCAGACCGAAAAAACTAAGTGTGAATAAATAGGTATCTGTTCCTAATTTCTACACAATTATTCAAAGTTTCAGGACAATGGAGATTTAAAAACCGAACTCATCTATAGTTGGATATGCAAAAATTCTAAAATAACCGTAACAAAAGCGAAGAGAGAAAGATGAATATTGCCAGAATAAGTGTTGAGAATTTTCGTTCGATCAAAAAATTAGATTATCATCCTGATGATATCAATTTAATTATAGGAGGTAATAATTCCGGCAAAACAACGATCTTCAAAGCACTAGATTTCTGCCTTAATCCTTATATTCCTTGGTACCGAGAGTCATTTACGGAGTTTGATTTCCACAAGAGAAAAACTGACATACCGATTGCCATCGAGCTGATACTTGAGATAGATGGTGAAGAAAAAGATATTGCTTCTTATTTTGATGAACATCTTGAAGTCATGAATACTGAAGGGCAATTTTTGCCCTATGAAAATTTTGAAGAAGCATTTAAGAAGAATAATAAATTGGTGTTAAGAATAAGATTAGAATGTGAAAGCACTTTTACTCCTACAATATTTTATCCTAAACCTGAATCTAACAAGAGGGCAGTTAGTAGGGATGAGAAGAAGAAAATAGGATTTCTCTATATCCCTTCTAATAGAGATCCATTGCATGAATTAGCATTTTATCAAAACTCTATGTTTTCAAAACTTTTGGGGAAGCACGATCTCAGTTCCGGTATTACCCAAATAGTTGAAAAGATGAAGGAATCCCAACCTGTACTTGATGAAAATCTTGATTTTAAAAGAAGCTTCGATCAATTGAGATCCGAGATTGCAAAGCTTAAATTTATCGAGGACAATGTAGAAGCTATGCGACTTAATATCTTAAATCTCAGCGAACGAAAAGTGTTGCAGAGTTTGAACTTAATACTTCGAGGAATCGGCACGGATACAGAGATTCCTATCGAAATGCAAGGATCTGGGATGCAAGATGCCGTCCTAATTTCAACAATCTTTCGAATTATATCCGAAGATAAAAGCCAAAACTTAATATTAGCATTTGAGGAACCAGAGCATAACCTCGAACCATATTACCAACGCCTCATTGCAAGACGACTTCAAAATCCCGATTCTAAGAGATTCCAATTGCTTGTCTCCTCTCACTCACCAGATATCATATCTGCATTTGACCTTGGTGCTGTCAACATCATTCTGCCTGGAACAGATGAACACGTGGTAATTTCCATTGAGAAGAGATATTCTCCTGAACAGCTAAAGTTTTTTGAAAGATATGAAAGAAATCAGTTGCTTCAAGCGTTCTTCGCCAAACATATTTTACTCGTAGAGGGTCCTTCCGAAAGAGGAGGTTTACCTATCTTCTTCAGAGCCCTTGAGGGGAAAACCCTGAAATCAGATAGTGAAGATGCCTTATTTGAAGGGCTAGAAGCTCTGGGAGTTGAGTATATAGACTGTGGTGGACATGGAAAGATCCATAAATACGCAAATTTCTTTAGAAGACTTGAATTTAGTGTAATATCTATTGTGGACAACGATAAATCAGAAGAAGAATTGAAAAGAATCGTAGATAGCAGTAGTTTTACCATCGTTTTACCTGAAAATTTAGAAAGGAATACCTATGATAAGTTACTTACAAGAGAGGCCGCCCTTATGGGACTGATCGAAGGAATAGAAAATTGTGTCGAAGAATATTTACCGTGGGACCAACTACGAAACAATATCTATCAATATTTTATAAATAGAGGCAACATTATTGGTTCGAAAGACTTAGAGATAATTAAATCAACCGAATCCTTTCAGAAATGGGTTGAGAATATTAAAACTAAGTTTGATGAAGTACAATTACGAAAACTCTTACATCTTCTAATTGCAGGTAAGAATGCACCTATGGATTGCAAGTCAGTAAGGCAGAGCAGAATAGTTGCAGAGGCAATAGGAAATAATAAGGAGGGGGTCCCTGAAACCTTTATTAAACTTGCTGGGATAATTCAAAAATTCGCTACAGGAGAGATTAAAGACAATGTCTATTATCTCTCATGATCCTGACCAGGAAGATATTATAAATTGTGGAGATAAAACAATTCTTGTAGAAGCACCTCCCGGTTCAGGAAAGACAGTAACCGGCGTTTTATATGCTCAGTCGATTATAGAGAAAGGTTTTGGTAAAGATAAAAAGGAACAATTAAAACCTCACCAAGAGGTTCTTTTCTTAACCTTCTCTAAGAATGCCCGAGCTGAGTTGCAAATAGAGGCTGACAGTATATTGTCAAAGGAAGCTCAGAAAAGAATCGAGATAACAAATTTTCATAGCTTCTTCCGACAAAAGGTATGGTCTTTCAGAACATATTTGGGGCTACCTTTAAATTTGGAAATTATATCACTTGAGGAAAGATATAACGCCCTTGAATCTTTTATCAACAAAGATTCGTCAATCCCCGATCTTCATAAAGGAGAGAACCAGAGAAATCAGGAATTAAATCAGTTATCAAATATACTTGAATATAATAACTCTGCTTTTCCGAAACCTCACTATTCAATAAAATTTCCTGACAAGTGGAAGGCATATGCACATCGCATCAGAGAATTCATATTGAATGAAAACAGAAATGGCAGGATATACTTTGACGATTTTGGATATTACTTTCATATGATGATCTCCGAATCTAATGTACTGTTAGAAATTTATCAGGAGAAGTATCCTGTGATTATTGTAGACGAGTTTCAGGATTCATCGGACCTGCAGTTCGAAATTGTTAAGAGATTAAAGGGCAACGATTATCTCCTGCTTTTTGCAGACGAACTTCAGCAGATATATGATTGGAGAGGTGCTGCATTAGATCGTCTTAAGCAAGCAAAAGGTTTTTATAACATACAACCTAAATCCCTTAACACTTTGCATCGATTCAAAGATAAGCCTGAGTTAAAATGTATATTCGAAAACCTCCGATTTAACTATAGAGAAGGGCAAAATAATCCGATAGATTGTCGGAATTGCCCTGACTTTAAACTACAACCTTTCGATGCTCAAGGAAGAACTGCTCCAATCGATTGTTTTAATTTGTTGGATAGATATGTGCGATCGCTTCAAAGCCAGGAGCCTTTATCAAGTATTGGAGTTTTGTTCTATCGGAATGATTATATGCGTAGTAGCAAGAAGCACTTTAGAAAATTTGGTATTGGGTGTAAAGAAATCAGCAAAGGAGATGAACAGCACAATTTTTTTAGAGGGCTAATAATTCCTCTTAAAGATGTAAAGCCTAACAAGCTTAAAATAATCTTCCATGTTTATCGATCCATTTTAACAGAATCGGCAGATGGCAATTATATAGTCCAATGGGATACAATAGAGAAGAATTACCGTCAAATAAGTGATCCAATTAAGAAGAGTAGATATAGGAGAGAAGAAGCCAAATTACTGATTGAAAATATAAATGATCTCATAGTAACAAAATTCGATACGATATCTTCGTTCCTTGGAGAGATTAGTAAGAAACTTGACACCTTGAGAAGGTCTTTTAGAACCAATAGAGATATATTTAATCTCTATGAAACCCTTGCAGGAATTACCACTGCTCATCCCGATTTGTCTCCGTCAGAAATAATTGAATTGATAGAGGGTAAGTTTCTTCAGTTTCAGTTTGCCCGCATACAGAGACTGGGAAGAGGGATTTATGTCTTAACGATTCATCAGGCAAAGGGGAAAGAATTTGATCATATAATTCTACCTTATGTTGACAATAGAAGTTTCAGGGATACTCTAAATTTTAAGAAGTTATTTTATGTTGGTGTAACCCGTGCAAGAAAGTCTGTAACAATTATGTTCCCAGCAAATGACAAAAGTATTATTCTGAATCAATTTTTTTGACAATGATGAGATTCCCGCTCAGACTCTTTTTCTCAATTGAGCGCTTACAGCAAAGGCATATGCGATATTATGCGGAGGGTGGGGGGCAAGGTGGGTCTGTTTTAAAGGTTGATTTGTGGTATTTTTTATGATACCACTTTTATACGAAAGTGGTATCATAAAGGGAACCATATGAATAAAAGAATAGTGAAAGAAGTCATAAAGGAATTTCAGGAATGGGAACTGCCTGAAGCGCTTCCCCGGGAAATGGATATCCCTTCATCTTCACAGAAAATTATTTTGCTGCCTTAAATTTCAACTAACATTATCCCACCTTTAAATAATCTGGAAAATATTATGGCTTTAAGAATTAATAAGGAAGAAATTCCAGATATAGTCTTTGATATTTCCCGGAGACTTATAAAAAATGGCTATCAAGCCTTTATTGTGGGAGGGGCAATAAGGAATTCTATGCTTGGGTGCAAGGCAAATGATTGGGATGTGGCAACCGATGCAACGCCAGATAGTATCCATGATCTTTTTCCTGAAATGACAAGCTTTAATCTAAAGCATGGCACTGTTACCCTGGTCTTCGAAGGGAGGCATTTCGAGGTAACCACCTTTCGAGGCACAGAAGGATTTTCCTCATGCATTGAAGAGGATCTTGCCCATAGGGATTTTACCATTAATGCCATGGCATATGATATTATCCATAAAAGGATTATAGATCCCTTTGGAGGCCAACGAGATATAGAAGGGAAGGTTGTCAGGGCAGTCCTTAATCCGTTGGAACGGTTTCAAGAGGACCCTTTGAGAATGATGAGGGCTATCAGGTTCTCTTTAGAGCTTGGATATGCCATTGAACCTGAAACGCTTATGGCTATAAAAACTATGGCACAAGCTATTGATATCGTAGCCAAAGAACGAGTACGGGATGAGCTTCTGAAGATTTTAATGGTAAGAAGACCTTCAGCAGGCTTTCATCTGATGAGAAAGTCAGGCCTTCTCAAGAGGATTTTGCCGGAACTTGTTGAAGGTTACAGAAAACGGCAAAACAATTATCACAAATATACTATCTACCGGCATACCATGGAGACGGTTGATTCTATTAAAGATGATCCTGTTTTGCGGCTATCAGCCCTGTTGCACGATATTGCAAAGCCACGGGTAAGGGAAAAGATTAACGGGAGATGGAGATTTTTTGGTCATGCAAAAGCCAGCGCAGAGCTAACCAGGGAAATTATGATGAGGCTAAAGTTTAGCAATGAGAGGATTACTCGAGTGACACACCTGATTGCCCATCATATGTTTGACTACAAACAAGAGTTGAGCGACAAGACGGTGAGGCGTTTTATCAAACGGATAGGGGCAGACAATGTTGATGACCTTATAGCCCTTAGAAAGGCAGATGACTTGGCCCATGGGTGGGGAAGGGATTTTGAAAAAGATATCGAGAAATTTAAGAATAGAATTGATTCCCACATAAAAAAATCATACCCTTTAACTATCTCCGATTTAGCGGTCAATGGTCATGATGTCATGGCAGTATCAGGGTTACAGCCTGGTCCCAGGGTGGGGCGGATCTTGAACCAGCTTCTGGAGGAGGTCATAGGAAAACCGGAATATAATCGGAGGGATAAGCTGGTTGAGATAGTAAAACGTATGGCGAATAGCATGTAAGCATAGGAGCGCAGATTAAGCGTTACGATCCGGTCTTTAATATGGAACAAATGTGAGAAAAAATAGTAAATTTTTATAATTGATGCATTCTTTACCTTTATAAATGTAAAAGCAGGCGGAAGTTAGACGCTTGATTTCTTGTTTGAAACCTACTATCAATATACACCATACCATCATTTATTATTTTGTTTCAGCGGGGAGGTTTTGTAATGCAGATACTGGTTCTTTATTTCTCAAAGGGCGGAAACACAAAAAAGCTGGCTGAAAAGATTGCACAAGGAGTCGAGGAGGTGCAGGGTGCAAGGGCTCACCTTAGAAATGCCGGCGAGGTAACTAAAGATGATTTTGTTGAATCTGCTGGTATTATAGCCGGATCGCCGGTTTATTTTGGAACAATGGCAGCTGAACTGAAAAAAGTGTTTGATGATTTCATCGGTGTGCGAAAGAAGATGGAGGGCAAGGTAGGAGCTGCTTTTGCCACTTCCGGAGATCTTTCAGGCGGCAAGGAAACCACCATGATGTCTATCATCCAGGCTCTTCTGATCTATGGAATGATAATTATCGGAGATCCGATGTCGGCCACAGGGCATTATGGAGTTGCCTGCACGGGAGCCCCTGATGCAAAGGCCGGCGAAAATGCAATCAAACTGGGCCGAAGGGTGGCTGAAATTGCAGCAAAGCTTCATGGCTAAGTATATTATGGTTCAAATGAATTTCTTTATTAACTGACAGAAAAAGAGGTTTGTTTTATGGGGCGAAAGATTATTATTGAGGCCGGAAAAATTACGAGTGAGGCGGTCCTGGCAGAAACTGAAGCAGCGAGTGCAATCTGGGACGCCCTGCCCATAGAATCTACATCCAACACATGGGGAGAGGAGGTTTATTTTAGTACTCCTGTAACTCTATCTTTGGATGAGACCGCAAAGGAAGTTGTGGATATGGGAGATTTAGGGTATTGGCCGACAGGAAGGGCCTTATGTATCTTTTTCGGGCTCACGCCTATGAGCAGAGGAGATGAGATACGCCCTGCCAGCGCGGTCAATATTGTAGGTAAGATAATCGGTGATCCGAAGCTGTTCAATGAGGTGCGCTCAGGAGAGAAGGTCCGCGTAAGAAAGGGCGTCAGTTAGGAGTTTCATCATCGGCGGTAGCGAAAGTATTAATTCGTCGAGATACCTCTGATGATTAGTCTATTTAGTCAAGGGTGTCCCTATAGGTTTTTTAGTAAATAAATATTTTTCTCAAATCTTGCATATTTGTGAAAAAGGGTTAGAATAGGAGATATATATTAAGGAATAAAACCTTTTATTACGGATTGGATATAAGATAGTTAAGAATGGAGTAATAAATGCCTCTTTATGAGTTTAGATGCAATAAATGCGGAAATGTGTTTGAGCAATTGATTTTTTCTTCTGATGAGGAAGAAAAATTGGCCTGCCCTTTATGCGGAGAAAGAGATACTTGTAGGCTTATGTCATTATTTTCAAGCGGATCATCCAGTTCCAGCAAAGGTTTGAGTAGCGGATTGTCATCGAGCTGTGCCTCTTCTTCAGGTGGGTTTTCTTGAGCAGCTTGATCTCCACAGCCGTGAGCTGTGACTAATATAATACAGATGTGATGAATTATTTATAGCAGCAAAACAGAAGAAGAGAAGGAAGCGAATGAGTGGATGGTGGTTTATTTTGATTATTGGAATCTGGGTTTTTCTTCAGGTGTATCTCTTACCTAAATTGGGGATTTCTACTTGACTTAGAAAAAGTTGCCAGTTAGGCAATCCAGAGGAAAAAATCACAGAAAACAATAAAAAAACTAGCACCTATTAGCTAATCTTATCTTTAGAAATTTTCTATTTTTTACCTCCCACAGAATCTAACATGTTAATAGCTTTACTGCTTTTGACATTGGCAGATATCTCTGAGATCTTTGTTCTCGGAAAAAGAGTGGCCTACATCGTGTTAGAGGAAATTTTGGTAATAATTTTTAGTCCCCTCTCCCATAAAGAGTTTAAATTTGACAAAATCAGAGAAGGCGGTTGATGGATTCAACCACCTCACTTGCAGATAGGCTATTCTAATTTAGGTGAAATGATAATTTCTACCCGCCTGTTCTGAGCACGTCCTTGGCTCGTTTCGTTGCTGGCAATGGGCTCATAAAAGGAACGGCCCACTGCTTCCAGGTTCCTGGGATCGAGGTGAATATTTTTTTGGAAATAACGAATCACTGCTGCAGCACGAGCGCCAGAAAGCTCCCAATTTGTTGGGAACTTATACCGATATTGTGGCATAATGGGGATATTGTCAGTATGTCCAACGATTCGGATCTGTTTTCCCTGAATATTTTTTAGTATTTCCCCAACCTTTTTTAAAATTATTTCGCCTTCAGAAGTAATGGTCGCCTTGCCAAATTCGAACAGGATTCGATCCACTAAAGTGACAGAGATTTGATCTTTAAATGCCTTGATGGTTATTTCCTGATTTTCAATCTGCTTCTCGAGGTCTGTAATAAGTGCTTCATATGTGGATTTTAACTGGCCTTTTTTGGTCTCCGATAAAACCTTTTGTCCTTTAAGGCCTATAAGTTGACCTTGGAGCTCTTGGATTTCGTTGTGCCCTTTTGCAACTTCTTCCTCGAGATAGCGGATATGTGATTGAGAGCCTTGAAGTCTTTCCTGAAGATCTGTCAAAATTGCATCCTTGGCCTTCCTTTCTTCTTCAAGGTCTCTTTCTAATGTGTGAATTTTTTCCTTGAATTGAGAAAGTCTTTGATCCTTCATTTTTATCGTATTCTCAAGCGTAGCAATAGACTCTTTAGCGCTTTTCAGTTCCATTAGCTGTTTTGCATTTGTGCGGATTTGATCTTGAAGTGCAGAAATTTCTTGATTCAATTGAGTGACTTTTTCATTTAACTCAGATAGACCCTTCTCGCTTATGAGAAGGCTCGCTTTTGTGTCAAGATGCCTCTGATAAAGGATTAATCCAGAGATGATAGCTGCAGCCAATACCACTGATAAGACTATAATAGTAATATTTCTCATTTTTTCCTCCAATTATCAAACACTCTGATACTATTAAAAAAATGGAGCAAATGTAAAATCAATTCAATCACAACCTCTTTTTAATAAAAGAGATAATGGTAACGGAAGAAATCTTGATTTATTGAATGATTATTATATCACTCCGATTTGGTTTGGCAACAGTGAAAGACGACTTTAATGAAATAAGCTGAAGATTGAGATTGGATATAGAATAAAGATTCCAAAACCAATTAACAAGGATAACCCAAAGAAAAATTCTAAGGGCATAATGCTAATTTTTTGATATGAGTGTATTTATAAAATGTCAAGCTGGCTTTTGACCCAGATTAATCTCGAATAATATTCTTAAAAGGGGCTTTAAATTATTCTTGACAAACTGAACTCCACTAATCAGAGTTGTGAGGAAAGCAGAACCTGATTGGTGGGTGCCCACTTCACTTTGGCCTTTTTCAGCAATTTTCTCGGGTATAGCTGAAATCCGACACGTCCGAAAGCCAAGGAGTTTGTGTTTTGGCTTGCAAAAGTCTGGTGGCGAGGTGGGTATGTTCTGTTAAAACAACAAAGAGAGGTATTCAAATGGACCTTACCCAAACACGATATGAGCTTGACAGCGGTGTAGCAACAGTTACGCTGCATCGACCGAATAAGATGAATGCCTTAACAGGCACAATGCGAGAGGAGTTGATCAAGGTCTTTGAAGAGGCCGATCGCGATGACATGGTTCGCGTCGTTGTGGTGACGGGCTCTGGCGAGGCGTTTTGCGCAGGAGCAGATCTGTCTCATGGCGGCTCGACCTTTGATCGATCTAAAAAGAATGGTAGGGAGGTTAAAATCAGCGAGCATCGAGATGGAGGTGGTCAGATTTCCCTTGCTATCTTCAACTGTCGCAAGCCAGTGATTGCGGCAATTAATGGCCACGCAGTTGGTGTGGGCATTACAATGACCTTGCCAATGGATATACGGATTGTGGCTGAGGATGCCAAGATTGGTTTTGTCTTTACTCGGCGTGGTGTTGTTCCAGAAGCATGCTCTTCATGGTTTCTGCCGCGGATCGTTGGCATATCTAAAGCCACCGAACTCATATATACAGGGAGAGTGTTCCGCGCTGCGGAGGAAGTAAATTCAGGATTGTTCAATTACGTGGTGCCGCGCGATGAGGTACTTCCCAAGGCGATAACGATTGCCAAGGAAATCACGGATAGCACTTCCGCAGTATCCGTGGCACTTAGTAAGGCACTCCTCTGGCATGGGCTCGCTGAGAAAAATCCCCAGTCCGTCCACCTTATAGACTCGCGCTGTTTCTATTGGGCAGGGCGGCAAAAGGATGCCTACGAGGGCGTTCAAAGCTTCCTAGATAAACGCCCGCCAAAATTCACCATGAGCGCCTCAGCTGACATGCCGGATTTTTACCCCTGGTGGGAGGAACCCAAAGTATAGACATTGCTGTGTTTCATAGCCTATTATTCGAAAACCGCCGCAGGAAGGACCCTACAAGTGTAAAAAGAATTAACAATGTCAATACTCCGTGTGAGCTTCAATAAATCTGTTTTGATGAATACTTCTTAGGTGAGTGCTTATGGGAATAAGAAAAAACTGGGTTGTGAAGGCTACAAAAACTACGAGCAGGATTTTACTGTCCCCATTCTTTCGCTTGGAAACAGAAGGAACGGAAAACCTACCTCAAAAGAGCGCCTTCATTCTTTTACCAAAACACCAGCGGTGGGTGGATATTCCCCTGTTAAGCCTTGCAACACCTAGACCTCTTTATTATGTAGCCAAATATGATTTATTTAAGAACCCTCTCAGCAACTGGTTTATAAGATCTCTTGGTGGCATTCCTTTAAACCGGCAGCGTCCTCTGGAGAGCAGACAATCTCTGAAGGTTATGATTGAATTCTTAAAAAAAGGAGAGGGGATTGTAGTGTTTCCTGAAGGCACCTACTATAGAAATAAAATAGGGTCTGCACATGCAGGAATTGTGAGGTTCATTCTTTCTCGTTTCTCCATCCCTTTTATTCCTGTGGGAATGAATTATTCGGGAAAAGGGATCCGGACTTTGGTTCGGATCAATTTTGGTAAGGCCATTTATTCAGATCCATCAGCATCCGCAGGCCCATTTCTTGATAATATGATGAAAGAGATCGCAGGGCTTTCAGGATTGTGTTAATCCTTCCGATCCTTTTTCTTTCACAAAGAAACCCAAAATAATTACTGTGACAAGAGCCAAAGCTCCACCAAAAATGAATGGAGCACTTGGAAGAAGGGAAAAAAGGATTCCAGCGATAATGCTTGCAGGGAGCAATCCGATCCCAACAATAGTGTGGTAAAATCCAAGGGCAGTTGCCTTTGAGTCTTTTGGAGCTATATCTGAGACAAAGGCCTTTTCTATTCCTTCTGTCATTGCGAAATAGATTCCATACAAAGGCCAAAAAAACCACAAAAGGAAATTGGTCTTTTGGCTTATAAAACCAAAAGCGATGTATACAACTGCATAGAGCCCATAGCCTGCTATGAGCAAGTTTTTTCGACCAATTCTGTCAGAAAGAGAACCGAATGCAGTGGAGAGGAGGGAGGTGGAAAGATTAAAGGCAAAATACATGAGTACCACTGTAGAAAGAGTATACCCGAGATTCATGCTACGAAGCAGCAAAAATTGGTTTGAAGAGTTTCCAAGGGTAAACACGAGCTGGGCAAGAAAGAAAATCTGAAGGTTCTTATCATATTGACGAATGTTCAGGTTTGGTTTAGGCTTTTTGTTGTTTGCTGTTTGGGCAGTGTGGAGCTTTTTCTCTTTGATAAAAAATAGAAAGAGTACTCCTATTAAGGCAGGAATAATCGAGATCAGAAACAGGGTATAAAAAGAATTCAGATCTTTGAGAGTCTTGGTAATAGGATCTATAAAATGTAGAACGAGGAAGAAACAGATAAGGGCACCTAGTGTGGCGCCAGCAAAATCCATTCCTCTGTGAAAACCGAATGCTTTTCCCTGCATGTCCTTTGGAGCAGATTCTGAGATAAGTGCATCCCTGGGGGCTGTCCGAACACCTTTTCCGACACGATCAAAAAAACGAGCGAGGAGAACGAAATACCATCCAAAAACAGAGAGAAGAAGAAGAAATTTTGCCAGCGCAGATGTACTATACCCTGCAATAGCAGGCAGTTTCCTGTTTTGAATTGTATCAGAATAGTAACCAAAAAAAACTTTGAGCAGACTGGCTGTGGATTCAGCTATCCCTTCTATAATTCCCAGAATAGGGCCCAGCAGAGCTTTATTGGAAGCCATAATCATGCTCACAAAGGCCTGTAGCAGTGGATAAATCATATCAGAGGAAACATCTGTAAAAAAGGATGTAAAACCAGCAAGAACAATATTTCTGGTTATGCCCTTTTTCTCTCTAGTGTTTTGCATAGGCTATTCCTTGTTGTTCAAATAGTGTGCTAAACAGTCCCCATGCTGTTTCTCTTGAAAACTCCAGAATTTCCCCTTTGAATAGTGATTGAATAATGTTTTCGGATTTTCCATTACCACTTATTTTTATTGGGAAAGCAACAATTTTTGCCTTATGGGGATCTATATATGCTTGACCATTAAGGATACTTCTTCTATACTCCCTTTACCAAAAATGGGAACATGCGATTTAATGTCCCCAGAAACCTAACGCAGTGCTTGCTATAAGCTCATCAGTGATAATGTGCTAAAGTCGATGGAGGAAAGTGGAAATTCATTTTAGGTTTAGTATTAGGATATTCATTATAATAATCATACCGCTTTTTTGCGGTAGTTGTAGCACTGATATGTTTCACCTCAAACCTGAGAAACAACCGCTCTCAGAGAAGAGTGTCGTAGAAGAGCCTCATTCCAAACCACCCCCTTCAACACCTGAGCAAAAGATTGAATCCCTGCCCAGCGATAAGGAAGAAGAAACAATTGCTATTTCTGAAGAGATAGAGGTGGAGCAAAAAGTTTTTGCTCTGCAGAAGAAACAGGAAGAACAAGAAATTTTTGTTCCTGCAAATATAGAGGAAAAACAAAAGATTGCCATTCTTGAGAAAACTGAGGAGGAGCAAAAAGTCGCTACTCCACCTAAGATCGAGGAAAAGCAGAAAATTGTTAGCCCTGTCAAGATCGAGAAGGGGGAATCTTTACCTCCAACTGAAGCCCTTGAAAGCAGTCCCCAGTCTCCAGCTCTGCAAACCCCAGAAAAAACCAGCCAGGAAATACTTGATTCAGCTCTTGAATTCTGCCAGGCCTCGTATGATTTCTGGCAACAGGGAGATTTGCCTAATGCTATTGATGCCCTTGATCAGGCCTATTCTCTCATACTAAAAGTCAACCCTGAGGATGACTCGGAGATTTTACAACAACGAGACGATTTGCGCTATACCATATCAAAGCGGATTATGGAAGTTTACTCTTCAAGGTTCACAGTGGCTAATGGGCATAACAAGGTAATTCCTCTTGTGATTAACAGGCATGTGGAAAGGGCATTGGCCATGTTTAGAGGCAGGGATAGAAAATTTTTTCTTGATGCGTATCGTCGATCAGGGAGATATCGCCCTGCCATCACGAGGGCACTTAAGGAAGCAGGTCTACCCGAGGAGCTTTCATGGCTGCCCCTTATTGAAAGTGGATTCAAGATTAGAGCGCTTTCAAGGTCCAGAGCTCTCGGACTATGGCAGTTTATTGCCTCAACGGGATATAAATTCGGATTAAAGAGGGACCGTTGGATCGACGAAAGGATGGACCCTGAGAAATCAACTATCGCAGCCATTGCATATCTTAAAGAATTGCATCAAATCTTTGGGGACTGGACAACGGCTCTGGCTGCATATAACTGCGGAGAGGGGACGGTATTGAGGTGTATTCGGACACAAAGTATCAGCTATCTCGACAATTTCTGGGACCTTTATGAAAAACTACCCATAGAGACAGCCTTTTATGTCCCCAAGTTTCTGGCTGTCTTACATATTCTGAACGATCCTGAAGCCCATGGCTTCGGCCTTCCCCCTGTAGAGGAAGAAATTGAAACCGAAGATATTACCATTGACAAGCAGGTTCACCTCGAGACTGTCTCAAAACACCTTGAAGTATCGTACAGACTTTTGAAAGACCTCAATCCAGCATTAAGGTACAATTACACCCCCAACGGAGCCTATACATTGAAGGTGCCCAAAGGCAAGGGGACAGTGCTTCTCTCGAAGTTAGGCGATATACCAGCGTGGCACCCTCCTGTTTCTGCCTATGCAAAACACAGGGTTGTAAAAGGTGAGTCTTTGTCTGTTATCGCACGCAGATACAGAACAAGTGTCAGGGCAATTATGGCCATGAATGGGCTAAAAAGCAGGCATTATATAAAAGTAGGCTGGAAGCTCAAGATCCCGACTAGAAGACAATATGCCTCCTTAGAGAGAATTTCCTCGCCAGTCCCTGGCTTAAAAAGGAAAGAAAACTTAGTAGAATACTTGGTTCGGAAAGGGGATTCTCTCTGGAGGATTGCCAATCGGTTTGGAACAACAACCAAGACTATCCAGTCTGTGAATAAGCTCAATGATACCTATCTACGTATAGGACAAGTTCTCATGATCCCTCAAGACCTAAGTGTTTTTATGGAAATAAAGACTCAGAGATATATAGTCTTAAAGGGGGATACACCATATATGATCGCTCAGAAACATCATATGGACCTTTCTGAATTTCTTAGGATAAACAATCTGGCCCCTCGAAGTACTATTTATCCCGGTCAGGTATTGCTTGTTAAGGCAGAGTAAACATCCTTCCCCTATAGAGGCATCCTTCATTTAAATACAGCAATTCAAATATTTTTCTAGACCATGACTTTAAATGGCCGGGTAAGATAATTGCGAAACTTTTCGGATTTAATAGTATAGAAGAGGTTGTGTGAAGGGGAAGAGAGTTTTATAGAATGGGTAGATCTTGATCTTTGAATCTTTTTTGGCTATATTTTCATTACGTACAAGGAATTTTTATCAAAATAATCTCTAGTCGAGGACATCATGAGAATTATATTTACAAGTTTAGTTATAATCGTTACTTTGCTAATAGCAACACCTACAATAGCAGCAGATTCAGGAATTGGACGTTATACAGCGATACTTATTGGGGGACAGGAAGGAAGAAGTTCAGTTGTATTTATCCTGGATACAAAAGAAGGACATGTCTGGACGTGGGGGTTGGCTGTTGTAAGCATGAAGAAGGTTGTGGAACGAATAACGTACAAAGGACGAGTTCGGCCTGGCAAAAAGATGGGAGAGATTATCGAAGAAATACTAACAACCAGCATTGAAGACAAGAGAAAAGAATAAAATTTGTAACATTTTAGCTCTTTGAAATTACCTGGTGAATGAGCATGGACATGTCTTTTTTTATCATGCCCTCCCAAAGACGAGTCGGTAGGCCGCTTCAAACCGGCGCACACGGATAAAGGCCCTAGAAGACAATGACGAGTTGCTCGTGCACACGGTTTGAAGCGGCACGCTGAGGCCCCCTATTAGAGAGCATGATGTAAAAAAAGACATCTCCATGCTCATGCATCTCACCAAGGATGCCTCTGTGGCCTTAACTAAAGGCCAGGGGGAGTTTTCAAAGAGCTAAAATGTTACTAAAATTCTAATTAATATGGGAAAAGGATATCACCTATTATTCCTATAAAAAGGAATTGTAGAAATTGATATTATTGTTGAGCAGCAGTTTCAGGAGATACTGTAAGTTTGATCACTTGGATGTTCCCGAGATTTTGTGTGCCCAATGGCGATGGTAGAAAGGAAAATCGAATTTGAATCTTCTCTTTATACCCAAAGTTTTTCCTAGGCAGAGCGTCATTGGAGGCCCAATACTCATTCATCATAGGATCAAGAACCTTTCCAAAATGGGCTATCGGATAACGATCCTTGCACCCGCTTCTTCAGACGAGGATTACAAAGACAAAAGCCTTAATGCATATTGCGAAGATATCGTACTTATCGACTCCCCCAAGGGAAGAACCTCCAGACAGGTTAAAGAACTTGAAGCTACGCTCAACCGCCCCCCTTTCTTCCTTTCAGGAGACGGTGGATACAACCCACAGCTTGACGAGGCATTTAGATCTCTTCTTGCAAGAAACTCATATGATGCGATTATCGCTGAATACTCAATGATGGGTCAGTATCTTGAAGGGGCAAAAGATATTATTCCTCGGGACACCATGACGGTTATCTCTGTTCATGAGTGCTATACTCAGGCGTTCCGGCAGCGTGTCAGCAAGGGAGAGGATATTAGTGAACAGACGATTGAGAAGCTTTTTGACTACGAGTTCAGGATGTATCGATCGGTCGACCGGGTACTTTCCCTTACGCGTGAGGATATGGAGGTCCTTATCCGTCTTGCACCCGACCTCAAAGGAACGACAGGCATTGTTCACCATGGTGTAGATACTAACTTCTACACACCTCCTCTTGACCGATCGTGGGATTCAAAGAATATACTCTTTCTTGGAAACTTCCAGCATCACCCAAATGTCAATGCGGTGCAGAACTTTATGAAGTACTGCTGGGAAAGGATATCGAAAGAAGTTCCCGATGCTTCATTCTACGCAATAGGGTTCGCGCCTCCACCTGAGCTCCTTGCCCTCGGAAGTAATCGCATCATTGTCCGGGAGGGAGGAGCACACTCGAATGTAAGAGACGTCTACTGGAAAAGCGACGTCTTTGTTGCTCCTATTGAACTTGGGGGAGGATTTCGTGGAAAGATGCTTGAAGCTCTCGCCTGTGGGCTCCCAATCGTCTCAACAAGCCTTGCAGCATTTGGCATTGACCCGGTAAACGGCGAAGAGATGTTTGTGACAGACGATTATGATGAGTTCACCGAGCATGTTATCAGGC
>Ga0307378_10003459_pt1 | contig 23158 bp, 12 predicted proteins | sample UN1MG_FD_202238 | JGI IMG/M metagenome (GOLD analysis project Ga0307378, IMG submission 202238) | Soil microbial communities from Risofladan, Vaasa, Finland - UN-1 | ecosystem: Environmental > Terrestrial > Soil > Coastal area > Acid sulfate soil | place: Finland: Risofladan, Vaasa | collected...
AGGACTACGGCGTCGGTTTGATCTTCAAAGCCACGTCGGCTTCCAGCCCGGGGATGGTGAGCGTCAAGCGGCCCTGTTGGACATCGGCCGGCTCGACCCGTTCCGGCTCAGCCCGCCAGGTCTTCCACCACTCGAGCCGGCATGGTCCGTCGGGCAGGCCCGTCACGGAGAACGTGAAGGGATCGACGCTCTCGACCTCAGCTCGGGCGTGGTTGTACCAGGAGCTGTCGCGGTTTTGCAGCCAGAGCATGGCGAGCCCTTGGGTCTTCATGCCGCAGACGAGGACGTTGGGCCGGTCCAGCACCTTGCAGCCGGTAAAGACGTAGCGGGTTACGCGGACCCAATCGCCGCCGGAGTTTTCGACGCGGATCCGGTGGCGGCCCGCGGGGACGTCGACGGCGACCTCCTCGTCGTACGTCGTTTCCCAGATGTTCCACTGCTCGCGCCAGACGCTCGATTTGCCGAGCCCTTCGCCGCAGGGCAACTCTCGCTCGAGCGATTGCTCGTCGTCCACCCAGATGCGCAACAGGCCCGAGTTGGACACGGTGCCGACGTGAACGATGAACTTGCCCGGTTTCGGGAAATCGACGACGAAGGTGGGCGGGTTTTTCAGGTCGCGGTGGCCGCCGCCGTGCAGCAGTTGTTGAGGAGCCCGGTCGTCGGCGAGGGTTCCGTCGGGCAGCAGCACGAACTCGTTGTGCTCCGGCTTGCCCCACGCGCTCGCGGGCGGGACGACCGCGTCGCGGACCTCCGGCTCGCGATCCTTGTCGACAAACTCGGGCGGCGTGGTTTCGAGCGGCTCCCACCGCGCGGTGCCGAGCGGCAGGTCCTCGGTGAACCGGGCCAGCGAGGTGAAGTGGAAGTAGAGATCGAGCTTGTCGAGGTAGCTTTCGTGCCACCAGGGCATGGGCCCGCCCGCCGCAAAGCTGAACAGCCCGGCCCAGAGCGAGTTGTGGATGGCCCAGCCCTCCGGGTCCTTGTCGGCCGTGGTCGAATGGCTGCGGATGCCGAACTCGCCGAACACGTGGGGCTTCTGGAACCGCTCCCACTGGTGCAGGCAGTAGCGGCGCACGGGCTCGGCGACGTTCTCGTCGTCGTTGGTGTAGCAGTGCGTCTGGACGACGTCGATATTCTCCAGCCCCCAGAACTCCTCGGGCCCGGTCTTGCTCCAGAAGCTGGTGCTGATCAGGTGCCCGAAGGGATCGATCGCCCGGAGGTAGTCGGACATCTCGCGGTGCCAGGGGAGCTTGATCTCGTCCGGCGAGTCGGCCCAGCCCTCGAACTCGTTACCGAACTCCCAGCAGAGGACGTTGGGGCTGTAGGCCCATCGGGCGACGGTGTAGCGGAGGCGTTTCTTGTACAGCGTGCGGGCGGTCTCGTTGGTGAACCAGTCGCCGGCCGATTGGCAGGGGCCGCCGTTTTGGGCGTTGAACGGATTGCGCTGCCAGCCCCGCTCGCGGAAGTCCTGGTGCGTGTCCATGCACATCATGTAGTAGAGGCCCAACTCCCGGGCGACGTCGAGCACCAGGTCGATCCGCGCGGCGGCGTCCTGGCGGTACCGGCCCAGCTCGTCCATCCATTCGATGCCGAAGCCGTACGAGCACATCCACCACCGGTTGTAGTTCTCTCCGGCGGCGGCGAATTTGCGCATCGCCTCGTCGCCGAGCTGGCCCTCGGTATGGTAGATGGGCAGGTTGTGCCCTAGGGCGAAGTAGCCCTCGCCATTGTCGAACGCGAAGTAGTGCGGGTCGACGCGGCTGGTGCGCACGAACCCGGGGCTCGTGCCCTTAACCGCCTCGAACGCTCCCTCGCCGCCGGTGATTTGGCCCGTGCGGTCGGCCAGCGCAAGCTGCCAGGTGTATCGGCCAATCTCCATCGGGGCGAAGCGGACCTTCCACCCGCCCGGGCCTTCCGGCGCCATCGTCTCGTTGCCCTCGGCGATCGCTCGGCGCTGGGGCACCTGGAAGAACCCGGGCACATTGATCGCCTTGCCCGAGGGGGACGTGAAGACCGCGTCCAGGCGCACCTCGTCGGGATCGTACGGGTTGTCGTACGCGGCGCCGAGGTCGACCGTCAGCTCGAGCTTCTCGTACAACGGCACCTGCTCGGCGCTTGCGGCGACTTTGCGTATGGAAAGCGATTCGCGCGCGGGCGGGACCTTCTCGTCACCGCGTGCGGAAGCTCCGCCTTGAAGCACAACGGCGATCGTAAGCAAGCTGACGTATCGCATGGGCTCCTCCAGCCAGAAAGCCGTGGATCTATGCCGACCCGATGAGACTCGGCGGACGGGTCCGTTATGGCAGACGCAGGTGGGGGAGTCAACATGGCGCCGGGCGAAGCCGCAAGCGGCGGAGGCTCGGATCGTCGCCCGTGCGATCGGCTACTTCTTCGCGGCCGGCGGCTTCTCCGCAGTCGGTTTCTCCGCGGCCGGCTTCTCCGCGGTCGGTTGCTTCTCTGCAGCCGGCGGCTTCTCCGCGGGGGGTTGCTTTTCCGCGCTCGGTTGCTTCTGCTCGGCGGGCGGCTTCTTCGCAGCCGGCGGCTTTTCCGCGGCCGTCGGTTGCTTCTCCGGCGTCGGCGGTTGCTTCAGATAGAACCAGGCCAGTCGCTCGCCGACCGCGCTGCCGGTGTTCTTCAGGACGAGCGACTTCTTGAAGTCGAGCGGGGCCAGCAGCATATAGCGCCATGCGAGCACGCCCTGGCGCCCGCTCAAGTGCTTGCGGAAATCGCCCGGGCCGCCGAAGAACGGATCGAGCGTCGCCGCCGACCAGCCGCCGACCGGGCGACCGTCGACCGCGAGCGTGGCGATGCCGTCCGGCTCGTCGCCCGGCTGCTGGTAGACCAGCCCGACCCAACGCCCCGCGCCCTGCTGGCGGATCAGGTCGCTCGTGCCCTCCTGGGCCGGCAGGAAGACGCCGCGCAGGCGCATCCGGCCGGCGACCTCCCGGGCCTTGGCACCCCGGGCCTGCTGGACGGCGAGCGACACCTGCACGCCCTCGACGGGCCGGCCGCCGCGGTTCGAGGCGGCCACGGTGATCCCGCCGGCGAACGGCATGGCCAGAAGCAGCGTGGGCCCGCCCTGGTCCTCCATCACGTAGTTCGGGTAGTTGCCCGGAAGGGCGGGAAACAGGTATCGCGCCGGCGCGGCGATCGCCGGCTTCTTCTCCCCGTCGATGGTCACCTCGAGCCAGAGGTCGTTGTTATCGAGGACCTTCCGATCGGCCACCAGCTTCCACTGCGTGACGGTGCCGGCGCCGTCGACGTGAACGAGCTCGGCCTTCTTGCCGGGCTGGATGGTCTTCGGCTCGCCGCTGAACCGCGGCAGCGGATCGAACTCGTGGAACCGCCCGCCCTGGAGCCAGCGGAGAAGCGTGCTGGCCGCCGAGAGCCAGCCGCGGGGGAAGCCCGACTCGGGATCGACGAAGCTCTCGATCGGCATGCTCTTGGGGAACTTCACGCAATCGAAGCGATAGTCGGCCTTGGCCGCCTCGCGGAGCACGATCCGGAGCCTCTTCTCATAGGTGAGGCAAGTCAGGAGCGGATTCGCGTCGTGCCCGATCGGCGGGAGCGACGCCTGGAGCTGGCCCGGCGCGCATTCGATCCGCGGCTTCTTCTCGCCGTCGAAATAGAACGCCAGTTGGCCCTCGTCGCCGGAGCGCGCGATGCGGACGATCGCCCCGGGACCTTTGAGATCGGCCAACACGTGCTCGGCCGGCCTGTCGGCGGAGATCGTCTTGAAGGCGACCTGCGAGGTGATTCCGTCGGCCACGGAGAGCCGCTCGGGGTTGATGAGCCGGTCGAGGATCGCCGTGGTCGCCCGCGGCGGCTGCGGCCGGTACCAGGCGGCGAGTCCCCAGCCGTCGGGCGCTTCGAGGACGTGTACGTTGCGCACGCGGATCCACGCGCCGTGGTCCTGGAACCCGAGCCAGCCCCGCAGGTAGCGATGTTTCAGCTCGGGGTGATGGAACGTGTTGACCTGCTGGACCAGCCGGCCGTTCATCCAGGCGGAGATCATCCAGCCGTCGGCCTTGACCACCACGCGGTTCCATCGCTCCGACTTGTCGGCCCGTTCCAGCGGCAGCACGTGCCCGTAGACGGCCATGCAAGGCTGATCCTTGATCTCGGCGTTGTAGGGCGTATCGAGGAGCTGCAATTCCATGCCGTCGGCCGTGGGCCAGCCTTCCTTGGGCGTGCGCACGCTCACGCCCGAGTTGCCCCCCTGCTGCATCTTGTATTCGAACGACCAGGTGAAGTTGGCATACAGCTTCTCGGTGCGGAGGTAGTCGCCCGCGCGGTCGTAGCGGACGACCTCGCCGTTTTCTTCGATCCGCCACTTGTCGAGGTTGCCGTCGGTCCACCAGCCGGCGAAGTCCTTGCCGTTGAACATCGGCTCGCCGCGCGGCTCCATAAGCCGGAGATTGCTCACGGTGGCGCCGTCTCCGGTCGCGGCCAGGCCCAAGCCGAATCGGCCGTCGGCCTGGATCGGGACCTCGTAGATCCAGTGGCCGTCGACGGTGAACGAGAGCTTGTCTCCCTCGCGACGGATCACGGCCGCGTGCATCTTTTCGCCTCGGGCTCCGACCTTCGCGCCGGGGGCAAGCTCGGTATCCCCGTCCGTCAGTCGGCCGCAACCTTCCCCTTCGCACAGCACCAACTCCAAGCCTTTGCCGGAAGGGACCTTGGGAAGCGAAATTCTCAGGTCGCTCTCTTCGGCCACCGACCACCGGAACCGGAGCTGGAAGTCGCCGAACGTCCAAGCCGACAGGAGCGGGGGGCACTGGCCTGTGCCGCTGAGGCGCCCGTCGACGACCGTCCAGCCGCCGGGGGCTCCTTCGCCGGGCTCCCAGCCCACCAGTGAGTCGGGCCGAAGCAGTTGGACTTCAAAGGGGGCAGCTTGGGACACGGTCCGACTGCTGAACACGAGGCAGACGGACAACGCCAGGGCAACTCGCATCGGGGAGCGGATCATCGGTAGCCTCGTCAACTCGGTGGAGTAAGACTCGGTGTGGTTGTCGATGGCCGGTAAGACTCCATTTTCGCCTCCCGCCGTGCGGATTGCAACGCGCCGCTTCGTCGGTCGGCGAGGGTCGCCTGACCCCGTACAGCGACCGGAAGCCCCGCGCACCGCGCCAAGATCCCGGCTTGTTGACGCGTGATCGACACGGCAGTAGACTCCCGGAAGTCCCGGCTCGACGGCTGGGTGCCACTGGCGTCTCGCCAGTGCTCGCGTCAGGTTGGGTGCCGCTGGCGTCTCGCCAGTGCTGGACCGCGTAGATGCACAAGAAGTACGACGGATTGCCAATCCGTCCTACGAAGACGCTTCTGCAACGTTGGGGCAGCGTCGGAGCACGGGCAACATCCCCTTGCCACCCTTGCACGACACAAACGCTGGACATTTCAAGGCGCCCCCGAGCGTCGGACGGTTGCGTCGGATGAATACCGCAGGGCCGAGATAGGGAGGACGAGGAAATGGGGAAGCATAGGACCGTGATCGAAGGCGCGTGCATCGTCGTCTTGATCCTGGCGGTCGTGGCGTGCTCGCAGCCCGCCGCGTTGGCTTGGGCAGGCGCAAGCGAGGCGCTGGAGCAGATCGGGATCAACCGAGGGATCTGCGCGGTGTTGGGCTTGCCCAGCGCTGACGAGCCCGGCTTCGTGACCGAGCTGGCCAAGGGGAGCGAGCTGGTCGTCTACTTCCAGTCGCCATCCGCCGACGAAGTGGCCGCGGTGAGAGAGGCGGCCGACGCGGCCGGCCTGCTGGGCAAGCGCGTGTTCGTCGACCACGGCGACCTCCAGTCGATCCACTTGGCCAGTAATCTGGCCGGCGCCGTCCTGGCAGGAAGCACCGCGGAAGGCCAGGTGAATCCGCGGGACGTCGTCCGCGTTTTGCACCCGGAGGGCAAGGCCTTCTTGGGGAAACGGAAGCTCGTCAAGATGATTCCCGACGGAACCGACCCTTGGAGCCACGTCTACCACGGCCCGGACAACAACCCGCAGTCGAAGGATCAGCTCGCCCGGGCCCCGTATCTGACGCAGTTCCTTGCCGATCCGAAGTTCGTGCCGATGCCCGAGGTGTCGGTGGCTGCCGGCGGTCGCGTGTTCAGGGCCTTTGGACATATCGCCCACAAGGCGAATCAGAACGCGATGCTCAACACGCTGATCTGCGCCAACGGCTACAACGGCACGATCCTCTGGACGCGGCCGCTCGAAGAAGGGTTCATGATCCATCGCAGCACGATGATCGCCACGCCCGACACGCTCTACTTGGGCGACGACGAGTCGTGCAAGCTGATCGACGCGAAAACGGGCGAGGTGAAAGACGAGATCGTGGTCCCAGACGGCGTGGCCGACGGGCCCGTCTGGAAGTGGATGGCCCTAGAGGGTGGCGTCCTTTACGCGCTGGTCGGAGGCGGAGAGGTCAAGCCGGCCACGCAACGGTCCGATGTCCCGGGAATGGGACATTGGCCGTGGGGTATGTGGGAAGGCCACGACTACGGCGATCCCAAGACCAACTTCGGCTTCGGCCGCACGTTCGTGGCCGTCGATCCGACCACGAAGGAGGTCCTCTGGAGCCACAAGGAAGAGGAGTACATCGACAGCCGCGGGGTGTGCATGGACGGCGAGCGGATCTATTTCTACTGCCCTCAGAAATATCTCGGCTGTCTGGACACCCAAACCCGAAAGGTCCTCTGGAAGGCCGCCGACGCGGAGTTGCTCGAAGCGATCGGCCCCGACGGCAAGGCCCAGCTCTGGAAAACGGGCTACTCCACACAGACTTACATCAAGTGCAACGACAAGCACCTCTTCTTCGCCGGACCGCAACGGAGCCGGCTGGTCGTCGTGTCGGCGGAGGACGGGAAGATCGTCTGGCAAAGGGAGAACGGCAACTACCAACTGGTGCTGCGCGACGATGGGATCTACGCGGCCGGTCCCCAAGTCCCGCCTGAGGGAAGTGACCACACCGAGGGGTTCAAGTTCGCGTACGACACGGGCGACGTGCTCGCGACGTTCACCGAGCGCCGGGCCTGCACGCGGGCGACGGGCAGCGTCGACAGCGTCTTCTTCCGCGCCTCCGGCGGCACCGTGCGGATCGACACCGCCTCCGACACCGAACAGCACATCGCCCTGATGCGCCCCCCCTGCCAGGACGGCGTGATCATCTCCGACGGCTACCTCTACTGGGGCCCCTGGATGTGCGGATGCCAGCTTTCGTTCTACGGCCACGTCGCGTTGGGGCCGGCCGGCGACTTTGATTTCCGACCCGGGCTGGACGACTCGCGGTTCGAGCCGGGGGTCGGCGATCCGGCGCAGGTCCAGCCGCTCGACGTCAAGCCGGGCGACTGGCCGAGCTTCGGTGGCGATAACGCCAGGACGTTCTCGACGAAGGTCGCGATTCCCGGCCGGGTCGACCGGGCGTGGACGTTCCAGCTCCCATCCGACGCGCACCCAACCGCGCCCGTGGCGGCCGGCAACCTGGTCTTCGTGGGCGATCGGACCGGTGCCGTGCGGGCGATCGACGCCGAGGGCCACGAGCGTTGGAAAGCCTACACGGCCGGCGCGATCTACGGCCCGCCTGCCGTGGCGGATGGGCGCCTGGTCGTCGGTTCGGCCGACGGGCGCGTCTACTGCTTCGAGGCGGCCTCTGGGCGGCGCCTGTGGTCGTTCCGGGTCGGACCCGCCGAGCGATTGATCCCGGCGTACGGGAAGTTGATCTCCACCTGGCCGGTGGCCGGCGGCGTGGTCGTCGACCGCGGCGTCGTCTACGCGGCGGCCGGCATCGCCCATTACGACGGCACCCACGTGGTCGCCCTCGACGCTGTGACCGGCAAGGTCAAGTGGTATAACGACACCTCGGGCGTGGTTTCCGACAAGGTCAACAGCGGCATCAGCCTCCAGGGCGAGCTTTTCATCGCGGACGGCGAGCTGCGATTCCTGGGCGGCGGCGTCTACGAGACGGCACGCTACGATCTGCAAACCGGACGCTGCCTGAACGAGCCGTACGATCAGCCGAACTCCCAGTTCCACACGGCGTTCTACGCCTACTACCCGTCCTACGGACAGTACTTGGTGCTCGACCACACGTTCCCCGACGGCCGGTCGCTCACCTACGACGTCACCTACGAGGGCAGCCGTCAGCCGCCTTTGACGCTCCTTGGCCCCTATCCGCCGGGTGTGCAGAAGCCGCCGAAGCCCGTCTCTCGCTGGCGCTTCCCGCAAGTCCGGCGTGGTCAGCCCGGGCCCAAGGTCTTCTGGCAAGACAAGTCGGGCCGCCGGTTCAACAGCTTCATCGTCTCCGGCGACACGCTTTTGGCTGCCGCGCAGATCGGTGCCCCGGACGCGACGACGGCTTCCCTCACAGCTTTCAACGTCGAGGACGGCTCGGACCTCTGGTCCCGAGAACTTCCGGCGGCGGTGGTCAAGGGAGGCACCGCCATCGACCACCAGGGCCGGATCGTCGTGGCCCTGGAAAACGGGCAGATCGTCTGCTTCGCGCCCGCGGGATCATAGCCCACAAGTACACCTGCCGGCACTCTCCGTGTCGGCGATGCCTGCCGCCAAGCAGGCTCGATGCACCCCCAACGGGCGCGGCCTTCGCCTTGGCGCGAAGAAATCCCGGGCGGCCTATTGCCGGATCGCTTCCCTGGTAATATAAAGTAATACACCGGGCCGCCGCTGCTCACGAGACCGGGTCGATGGCCGGAAGTAAGAAACAGGACATCATCACGTTCAAGGTGGACGAGTCGCTCCGCGAGGCGCTGGAGCAGATCCCGAACCGTTCGGAGTTCATCCGCTCGGCGATTCAGTCGGCGTTGGAGGGCACCTGTCCTTTGTGTCGGGGGACCGGAACGCTGACCCCGCACCAGCGGAGGCACTGGGAGGCGTTCGCCGAAAGCCACTCGCTGCGGACGTGCGACGACTGCCACGCCGTTCACCTGATCTGCCTGGCAGCCGGTCGGGAATCCGCAGAGTCGCATACCCCGCGGCACGTTGAATAGACGGAGGAACGAGGCCCATGTCGCCTTTGGCGCTTCTGGCGGTCTATTGCCTGCTCATCCTGCTGGCTTCCCTGGCCGGGGGCTGGCTCCCGCTGATGATCCGGCTCACGCACCAGCGCATGCAGTTGGCCGTCAGCCTGGTGGCCGGCGTGATGTTGGGAGTAGGTCTCTTGCACTTACTGCCGCATGCTCTGCTGGAGGCACCCGGTCAACTCCACGCTGTCTTCGTGTGGGTGCTCGTCGGGTTCCTCGCCATGTTCTTCATCGAGCGGTTCTTCTGCTTCCATCATCACGACGTGCCTAGTACGGATGACGCAGAGGCTGCTGTCGACAAGCATCACCACGCCGAGGCACAAGGCCACCGTGCGGACATCTCGCACGAATCGCACCGCCTGACTTGGACGGGCGCGGCGGTCGGGCTGACGCTGCACACGGTCATCGCCGGTATCGCCCTGGCCGCCAGCGTCGAGGTCGAAGCGCGGGGCGGCCACCTGGCTGCGCTGGCCGGCCTCGGCACGTTCCTGGTCATCTTCCTGCACAAGCCGTTCGACGCGATGACCATTACGACGCTCATGACCGTGGGGGCGTGGTCGAATCCCGTCAAGCACTTCGTCAACGGGCTGTTCGCGCTGATGATCCCCGTGGGCGTGATCCTGTTCTATCTCGGCCTTTCGCACGCTGGGGAGGGCACGCACGTGGTAGCCTACGCCCTGGCCTTCTCGGCCGGCACCTTTCTCTGCGTGTCGATGAGCGACCTGTTGCCCGAGCTGCAATTCCACGCCCACGATCGGATCGCACTATCCGCCACGTTGATCCTGGGGCTCTCGGTCGCCTGGGTCATCGGCATCGTGGAGACGAAGAGCCATGGCCACGGAGATCACGGACATACCGTAGGCGCCGAAGCCGGCGAGCACGAGCACGATCCGGGCGGCGGGCATGAACACGAGCCTGCGCGCGATCCTGACCCTGGCCACGCACCCGATCACGACGACGGGCACGGTCAGGTTGAGCCCGTGCACTAGATGGGTTTTCGCGGTTGTGGGAGTCGTGGGGTGTGCCTCTGCTTCGCAGAAGCAGTGCTTCTGTTCGGACGTCCTATACGACCCGGCTTCTGTGAAGCAGCCGCAAACCGCGGCTCGCGACTCCCTTCGTTCCTCAGGGACGTGCCACCCCTTTGACCGACTTGTCTCTGCGCGGTTCCTACGTCGCCTTGGTGACGCCGGGAATCGCACAGGCGTAGAAGCCGTTCTGGTCGGGCAGGATCGGCGGGTCGGCGTCCCAGGCGTAGCGCTCGGGTGACAGGTCGATTTGGGAGCCGATCGCCTCATCCCACGTGACGACCTTGCCGGAGTAGGTGGCCATGCGTCCCAGGATGGCGGTCATCGTGCTGGTGGCCCCGTAGTCGCCTTCGTTGAAGGGCTCGCCGGCCCGTAGCGCGGCGAACAGGTCGTCGTGCTCCACCTGGTGTCCGTCCGGGCCGCGCTCGAATTGCATCGGCTCCTTGGCGTTGAGCCGGACGCTCAGGTCGCCGCCGGCGTCGGCCGTGCCTTCGGTGCCGTGGGCATAGCCGCCGCCGTGGTTCCAGCAGCCGGGGATGTGGCGGCAGAAGCTGAACATCTTGGTGCCGTCGGCGTAGGTGTACTCGACCGCGTGGTGGTCGTAGATCTCGCCGTGGTCTTTTCCCTTGCGGACCTGCCGGCCGCCCATTCCGTTGGCCTCGACCGGGTGGTCCCCCTTCATCCAGTTGACCAGGTCCAGCAGGTGGACGTGCTGCTCGACGATGTGGTCCCCGCAGAGCCAATTGAAGTAGTACCAGTTCCGCATCTGGTACTCCATCTCCGTCTGGCCCGGCTCGCGGGGGCGGACCCATACGCCCGCGTTGTTGCAGTAGCACCGCAGGTAGAGCAGGCGGCCGAGAATGCCGTCGCGGACCCGATTGGCCACCTCGCGGAGCCCGTTCGTATGACGCATGTTCAGCCCCACGCACACGGCCAGCCCTTTCTTCTTCGCAACCTCGTTGGCGGCCAGGACCTTGCGGATGCCCGGCGCGTCGACGGCCACCGGCTTCTCCATGAACACGTGCTTGCCGGCAGTGACGGCGGCCTCGAACTGCATGGGGCGAAAGCCCGGAGGCGTGCAGAGCAGGACCACGTCGACGTCGGCGTGGATCGCTTGCTCACAGCCGTCGAAGCCGGAGAACTTCCGCTCCTCGGGCACGTCGACCCGGGCGGTGTCCCGGCACCGGGCCTTGATTCTCTCCAGGCTGCCGTCAACGCAGTCCCGGAAGGCGTCGGCCATGGCCACCAGCTTGACGTTGGCCTTGCCGTCCATCGCCTGAAGCGCCTGGATCGCTGCTCCCGTGCCGCGGCCGCCGCAGCCGATTAGGGCGATCTTGATCGCGTCGTCGCCCGCGCCATGGGCGGCCCGGGCAGGGGTGAGATTGGCCGCTAGCGCTGCGCCGGCCGCAAGGCCGGCGGACTTCTTGACGAACTCGCGCCGGGGAGTTTTGCCGGCATCGGTTGGGTAGGTGTTGTTGCTCATTGGTCGCTCTCCGTAGTTCGGGTCCGCTGAAAGAGCGGAGTCCCCGGAAGGAAAGGAGAAACCCGGCCGGTCGCTCACCACGCTTTGGTCACGCCGGGCACGGCGCAGGCATAGGCGCCGTCTGCATCGAGCTTCACCGGGGCCTCGGCGTCCCATTTGTACTGTTTCGGCGACAGGTCGAGCTGGGAGTTGATCGCCTCGTCCCATTCGACGATCTTGCCCGAGTAGCTCGCCATCCGGCCGAGGATCGCGGTCATCGTGCTGTTGACGGCCCAGTCGACGTCGTTATAGGGCTTTCCGGCCAGAAGGGCGGCGAACAGGTCGTCGTGCTCGATCTGGTGTCCGTCCGGGCCGCGGTCCCAGTGGAGCGGCTCTTCCTTTCCTGCGAGGAAGATCTCGGCCTTGCCGTGCCCTTCGATGCTGGCGCGGCCCTTGGTCCCGTGGGCGTGTTCCGAGAAGCTCATCCAGCAGCCGGGGATGTGGCGGCAGAAGCTGTACATGCGCGTGCCGTCGGCGTACTCGAACTCGACGGCGTGATGGTCGAAGATTTCGCCCACGCCGTCCGGGCCGTACTTGTTCGCCTTCCCCCACTCCGGCGTGCGGACCTGGCGCCCGCCCATGCCGTTGGCCCGGACCGGGTGCTCGTCCTTCATCATCCAGTTCATCACGTCCAGGTCGTGGACGTGCTGCTCGACGATGTGGTCGCCCGAAAGCCAGGTGAAGTAGTACCAGTTGGCCACCTGGTACTCCATTTCGGTCTGCTCGGGCTTGCGCGGACGAAACCAGACGCCGCTGGAATTGAAGTACGCCCGCAGGAACATGATCCGGCCGAGGATCCCGTCGTGGATTCGGCCGATAGCCTCCTTGTGCTTGACTTCGTGGCGGAGGTGATGCCCGACCGCCACGAGCAGGCCCTTCTTCTTGGCCTCTTCGCTGGCGGCCTTGATCCGGCGGACGCCCGGGCCGTCGACCGCCAGCGGCTTCTCCATGAACACGTGCTTGCCGGCCTTGACGGCGGCCTCGAACTGCATGGGTCGGAAGCCGGGCGGCGTGCAGATGAGCACCATGTCGACGTCGCAGTCGATGGCCCTCTGGTAGCCGTCGAGGTCGACGAACATGTGTTCCTCGGGCACGTCGACCTGATCCTTGCACCGCTCCTGGATGGCCCGAAGGCTGAGTTCCAAGGGCCCGCGGAACGCGTCGGCCATGGCCACGAGCTTGACGTTGCGCGTGGCCGTGTTGCTGAGCGCCTGGACCGCGGCCCCCCGCCCGCGTCCCCCGCAGCCAATCAAGGCGAGCTTGACGAGGTCGCTGCCCTGGGCATGGGCGCTTCGGGCAACGCCGAGGCTTCCGGCCAGGCTTGCCCCGGCGATCGCGGCCGCCGATCTCTTGACGAAATCCCGGCGCGACGTTTCGCTCCCGGTCGACTGGTGGGTGTTTTCGTGCATGCTAGGTGCTCCTGGAAGGATGATCACGCCACGGCAACTCTCCGCACACGCTCGGTCACCCCGATTCTAGCAATCGAAATCACGATCGCAAGCTTTTCGGGAGCGTTCGAGGAAGACGACGATGATGCGGCGACGCTGCCGCCGACGCCGGAGATCAACTGCCCGCCGGCGTGGGCGATCAACTAGCTGCCGGCAGCCGGTCGGCCACGGGCTCGAAGACGTCCTCGTCGCCGATGTGGACGTGGGCCGTGCGGTCCGAGGCGTGGAAGAGAATCAACAGGTGATCGCCGGGCGCGGCATGGCGACCGCGGAGCACGGGGCCGAGCCCCCAGGCGCAGCCGTTCTTGGAGACGAGCGTGCCCACTTCCTGCCCATCCGGCATTCGGATGGCGAACTTGCCCCGGAGGTGCTCCTTCATCGCGGCCGGCACGGTGATCACGCCGCCGGAGATCGCGGCCTTCGAGAGCCTGTACGCCAGGTAGATCCGGCCGTCGTCGGTCCGTCCGAAACCACGAAGGACCTTGCTGGGCGCCGTGCCCGGTTTTCGAGCGGCCAGCGACTGGACGGTCTTCCGGTCCACCTTGGCGCCCAGAAGCCCGTACACGCTGCGCCCGTACTGGGTGATTACCGGAGAACACATGATGATCGCGTTGAAGCTGAATCGGTTCATTCCCTCGGCGATGCAGTGCTCTTCAAAGGAGCCGCGTTCCATCACCGATCCGTGCGCCTTGAGCATGCGGACCATACCGGCCTCGACCCCGGCCAGGACCTCTTGCCAGTCGCGGGGCGGATCGGCAACGATCGTGCCCCCTTCCACGCGGACGCCGGACATGCGGCGACAGAATTCCAGAAGTACCTTGGCCGGGGGCACTTTTCGGCCGGTTCGACGATAGCGGGCGATTGCCGAGCGGAGCTTGGAGACCTCGATCCGCTCGGCGACCGAGAGGATCTTCTCGATCATCTTGGGAAGTCCATACTGGGTAAACACCTCCAGTTGAAACCAACCCCGTTCCTGCTGCAGCCACTCGAAATCGTCGAGCGTCTGAAGGGTCTCTTCGACCAGGGCTTGGTCGACCGCGCCGGAGGACTGCCGGGAGACCTCGGCCGCCACCTCGCTGATCGTCGTTGCCCCGTAGCTCAGCACCGCTCGCCTGGCCGCTTGAACGATTGCCCGGGGAATGGGCACGCTGTCGGGGCAGACCGCCAGGCGGCGCCGGCCCACCGCGACCAGCGCGAACTTGGGATCCCGGGCAAGGAACTCGGCGGCCTCCCGGATCGTCTCCAGCGGCAGACGGCAGCCGGAGAACCCGGCGGCATCGAACTCGGCCTCCAGCGCTCCGACCTCTCGGGGCAGGCGCTCGGCGAGGAAGGCCAGCGATCGGTCGAGAACAGGCGCGAAGACCTTGTCCCCGCGATTCCGTTTCACCGCCCGGACGCACACCTGCCGGATCCGCTCCCGGCTCAGCCCGTATCGCTGCCCCAGCTCCTCAAGCGTATGGCCGCCGCTGCCGTCCCAGCCGAAATAGAGAGTGACGATCTCTCGGTCACGGCCGCGGGCCGCCGGGCAGAAGATCTCGACCAGTTCTTCTTCCAGGGTCCGGCCGGTCAGCTCCTGAATCCTGCGACGGACCTCGCAAATCTGTTCGTACAGTCGCAGGGGATCGGGCGGGTCCAGGCGACGTCGGATCACGTGGCTCGCCAGCTCCGCCACCGTGTTGGCTTCCGTATCGATGGTCCGAAGGAGTCCGCCCAGCCGGGAATCGCCAAAGTGGATCTGCCGGGCCTCGGGCATGGCCGCCAGCGCTTCGGCTTCGGCGGTCAGCTTCTCGTCGAGTCGGCCTTCCCGGGCAACCAGCGTCTCCAAGGCGCTGAGCAGATCTACTAGGCATTTGGCACCAAATGCCTTGATCGCCAGAAGGTCCCCCACGGTCCGCTTGCCGAGATCCTCGGGCCGCCTGGCAAATCCCTCCCGCTCCAGGCAGTTGTAGGTGCGGTTCTCCAGCCGCAAGTCTTCCAGTCGCATCGATTTCGGCGGTTTGGGCAGACGCCGCTGGCGCACCACCCGGCTGCAGCCGCTCACGCTCACGCGCGAGACGATCAAATCGGCCAGCCTGGAAAGGACCCCCGCAGGGAAGCGGTCCCAGACCCGCTCGTCCAGATCGCAAAGCCTGAGGCGGCGAGTCTCCGACGCGGGGATCAACTCCGGCGGGATCGGGTCGGTAAGGATCTCGCCGAGCGTCTCCGGGGCAAGGCGGTATCCGGGTCGCGGGTAGTGGCCCGACGGACGCGACGCCTTGATCGGGAGGCCCGGCGTGTTCTTGAGCTTCTTACGGGCTTCCGGGTGGTCGTTGACGTACTCCAGCGAAGTGAGCAGGTCGACCAGACATTTCACCCAGAATCCGCGCAGCCCCAGAATTCCCTCAATGGTGATCGCGCGAAGATCCTGAGGCCGCTCGTGGATTCCCGCGGTAACCAGGCAATTGACCGTCCGGATTTCGAGGTCCAGGTCCGTCAGCTTCATTCCGCGCGGGATCGGGGGCAGGTGGCGATCGGCGATGGACATCGGCAACCGTGCGGCCCGGCCAACCGCTTGTATGACTTCCGAAGCCAACTCTCCGCAGGCTTCGTCTCCGAAACGTTCCCAGGAGGTCTCGTCCAGGTCGCAAAGCAGAAGTTTGCCCGTACCCCGGCCGCGGCAGTACTTCTCGGGGACTTCTCCCTCCAACAGCTCGCGCAGGGTTGCCGGCGCAAGGCGATGACCGCGACGGGGATAGCGACTACTTCCCATGTGAAAGACCCTCCCGACCCGCTTGACCGCCGTCTGCCCTTTGCCCGCGAATGTTGCTACGCGAGTGCCCCGAGAGCACGCATGCGAGCCTCGGCGCAATCCCTTCCCCTGGTGCCTCCATCCGAACCGCAAGACGTGCGCCGGTTGAGTGCCCCATCGCGGCCAGGCAGACACCCGCGGATTCAATCGGAAAGCTACCAGGCCCAAGGGACACAACGTGTCGAGTCGAATGACCGTCTCCGAAACGATGGCCGGGCTCGATTCCTCGCCGAAGCGGGTAGATGGGCCGGGCGTCTCCGTCCAGGATCGACCCCGCTCGTTTGGGAGACGCCACGGAGCCCGACCGCCAACCTTTTTACCATAGATTTTGCTCGCTGACTACCTACCGACTGCATCTTTTGACTTGCCTTTCGAGATCAAGAATAGCCTCAACGGGGGGATGCCGATCGCAACCGGATCCCAGATGGCGTTACGGGGCGCAACCTGTTTTTTGGAAAGACCTTAGGACTCCAAATGGCTGTTGGGGTCACAGGCCGGAGCCAAGAGACGCTGGCTCGCCTGAAAGGACGAATCGGCTGCGACGCCGACGGATTGCCCTCAGCACCCTCAACAAACGTCTTCCCCAGTTGAGGAAAAACCGCACTATCTTGCGAATCTCGCCTATCCCCCGTATCTTAGCCCGGCCTCGGAAGGCTTGGCGGCCGGCGGCAAGTTGGCGACCCGAGTCGGTCGATACAAACAGGAGACCGGCCTTTGACGGCACGGAGCCGGTCGCCGCGTGGGATAGCTTGAAGCCGGCTGCAACGGAGTTCGAGAGGGCAATCATGCTGACGCAACCCGATCTGCTAATCCAGAAACTGATTGCCAGATTGAGAGACGAGGACCCGATGACGCGACGCAACGCGGCCGGGGCGCTTCGCTTGCACGGTGGCCGGGCCACGGCCGCCATTCCCGAGTTGGCCAGGCTCTTGTCCGACGACGACCCCGCAGTGCAAGCGGAAGCCCAACGCGCCCTGAGCCGCCTCCGCACGGCCGCGGCCTAGCGTCGCGACGAAAGCCGAACGTGGGGCACGTTTTCAACGGCCCCCTTCGGCGGCAGTCTCGTTTAACCGCAAGCCGGAGGCGTGCGCGGGATCGCCAACCTCCCTTCCCTGCTCACGCACGCCTGCGGCTTGCGGTTAAACGGCAATTGCCGCGCTCTTAAGAACATTGACAATTCGTTGTTGATGTGGAACGCGTAAGTCCCTATAAGGTCACTCTCGGCATTCCTGCGCAGCCAATCCGTGGGCACGCGCCGTCGCGTTATCCCGAGGGAGGTTGTCGCCTCAACGAAGGGCAAGATTGAGAGCAAGCCATGCCGATCGACCCGCAGGTCCGGGCGTTTCTGGACGAGCTCGATAAGCTCGGCCTGCCGCCGCTTCACGAGCTACCTCCGTCGAAAGCCCGGGCGATGACGGCGGCCGACGCCGACGCGTTTGGCCCGCCAGAGCGGGTGGCCGAGACGCACGACCGCACGATTCCCGGCCCCAACGGGGAGATCCCGATCCGCATCTACGTGCCCGACGGAGACGGCCCGTTTCCGGTGTTTGTGTATTTTCACGGCGGCGGGTGGGTGATCGGCAGCATTGCCACGCACGATTCCACGTGTCGGCAGATCGCCAACGCAGCCGGCTCGATGGTCGTTTCGGTCGACTATCGCCTGGCCCCCGAGCACAAGTATCCGGCGGCCGCGGACGACGCCTACGCCGCGACGGAGTGGGTGTTCAACCGCGCGGAGCACCTTGGGGCGGATCCGCGTCGCGTGGCCGTTGGGGGCGACAGTGCCGGGGGGAACCTGGCGGCCGCGGTCTGCCTGATGGCCCGGGATCGGGCCAGCTTCCGCCCCGTGTTGCAGGCCCTGATCTACCCGATCGTCGACTATAATCTAAATACCCCTTCCTACCTCGAGAACGCCGAGGGATACGTGCTCACGCGGGCCACGATGGAGTGGTTCTGGGAGTGCTACCTCGAGCGAGAGGAGGACGGTTCGAACCCATACGCCTCGCCGCTCCGTGCCGAGGATCTGAGCGGCCTGCCGGCGGCGTTGGTGATCACCGCGGAGTACGATCCGTTGCGAGACGAGGGCGAGGCGTACGCGGCCCGGCTCCGCGACGCGGGAGTGCCCGTCACGCAGACTCGCTACGACGGCATGGTCCACGCGTTCTTCCGCCGCACGGCCCTGTTCGACAAGGCCAAGGTGGCGATGCAGGAGGTGGCCGACGCGCTGAAACGGGCGTTCGTGTCGGCATGAGACGGACCACCGGCAGGGACAAGCGACGCCGGGCCGGCGGCCGTTCACTTGTCTCCGCTCCCCCGTGAACCGGCGCCGACGACGAGGCAGCCCACGTCGTGCGGGCCGATCTCCAGCGAGATCACGGCGTCCTGGCCGTCTTGTTCGAACTTGGCCGGCCGCTCGTGCCACTCGTCGTAGTAGGCGGCGTTGTCCACGTGCCGCAAGCGGAGCACGGGGCCGCGCACCGTGCGGTGTCGCGAATTGTAGAGGGTGTAAACGCTCTTCCCTTCCGCGGGAAACGCGTTGGCGAACACGCCGCCCTGCTCGGTCGGCGCCAGGGGCACCGGCTCGGGGCTGGTGAAGGCGTCGCGGTGCTTGTGGAGGATGCGATAGCAGCGGCGGATGCACGCCCGCGTCTGGGGCTCGAACCACTCGACGGCCGGTCCCTCGAGCCAGATCGCCTCGCCGTTGAAGAAGACCCAGCGCACGCCCGTGGCCCAACTGCCCGTCGGCTTGTCGCAGTAGAGGATTTCGATCGTCTTGAAGTCGGGCACGGCGAAGCGGAACACGTTCAGGGGCACGCGGGTCCGCGTTCGCTGGGCAGCGTTCATCGCGTAGGTGAAGCTGCCGTCCTGGTATTGCGAGGTGACGTCGACCGGCGACTCCTCCGTGTAGAGCGCGACGCCCTCTTTGACGCCCTCGATACGCTCGCGAACCATGCGCGTGCAGTCGCGCTCCGTGAGGACGGCATAGCTGGGCACCTCGTGGCCGTGGCCCTTTGACCAGCAATCCTTTCCCGAGCCGGCGAAGCCGAACTGGTCGAGATACATCCCGTCGACGTCGAGCTCCCGCGCCTTCGTGGCGTAGGTCGACGCCTGCACTTCGCGCCACGGAGCCACGCCCGGGCAAACGAACATCTCCGTGCCGTCGGGCCAGTAGCGGCCCTGGCCGTCGGGCGCGACGAGCTGCCACCGGCGCCCGAACTCCTGCCCGAGCTTGCCCCGCTCCTGGAGCAGGTAGCCTTCGATGTACAGCCCCACGGGCACGCCTTGTTGCTGCACGCCCGCGATCGCCGTGCGGAAGGCCTCGCGTCCGCCCAGGTGCTCGTAGGGCGAGTGGTCGCCGGTGCGGCCGTAGATTCGTCCCAGCCGTCCGCAATTCCCCCAGTCGAAGACGTGCAGGTAGTCGATGCCGCCGAACTCGCGCCGGGCTTCGTCGACCGCCCGCTGGAGATGGAATTCGCCCCGCTCGGGATCGTAAAGCGGATCGAGCCACCACAGGAACCGCTGCCGGAAGTTGAACACCTCGCGGAACCACGCCTTGCGCGCCGAGAGCGGCTTGTACCACGAGCGGACCCAGCGGCGGTACTCGCCCAGGCCGCGGCGCCAATCGCCGTCCGTTGCGATCAAGATCGTCGGCGCCGTGCGGAAGTGCTCGCCGGGCTTTAGCGTTCGTTCGGGATACTCGACACCGAGGGTGAACGTCCCCGCCTCCTTCTTCAACAGGAAGTGCTTGCGGAGGCACTGCGTGTCCATGGTCTGAAGCGCCAGCCCGCGGCCGTCTGCGGGGCTGAACGTGTCGAGGAACTGCACGGGGAACGTCCCGCAGTACCGCTCGCGATAGGAGCAGGGACGGTTGTCCAGCGCGGCCCCGCGTTTGGGCACCAGGTAAAACGCGTCGGCCGGGTCTTCACCAAGCCGATAGGGTCCGATCACCGGGGCCGTCAGCTCGACCGCGTGCTCCTTGCTTCCGCGATTCTGAACGTGCACGGCGATCATGGTGGGGCCCCGCGATGTTAGCTCGCACACTCCCCCGCCAGGCGTCCACTCTTTTGCCTCCACGCCGACGCGTAGACCGTCTACTCCGCGGATCTCGTACCAGTCAATCGGGGCATCGCCCTGGGCGGGGCTTTGGGGGATGAGACGCCGGAACTGCTCGGCGGCGATCTCTCGGCCGTCGACGCGGAGCCTGAGGATCGAGCACGGCTCGGCCAGAAGATCCCAACCGCTCGGCTGGTGAGCCAGTCGCCTCAAAACGGGTGGGCCGCCCGTATCGAGGGCGACTTCCAGCGTCGTCCCTTCGCCGGCAGCGCTACTCGGCGTCACCCGGAGCGGCGGGCTTTCCTCCAAGGCTTCGGGGAGCAGGCGGTCCGGCTCAGTTCGGGCCGTGATCGCCGCCACGGCAAAGGCGGCCTGCTTGGCCGTGTCGCAAAGGACGATCGACGCCAGCCGCTTCGTCTCGTCGGCGGCCGCCACAACCACCTGCGGGCCTTGCACAATCCCGAACTGCTTCGTAGCCACGTGCATCGGGAGACATTCGTCGGCCGTGCCGTCGGCGTACTCCAGACGGATCCGGAAGCGGTCCACGTCGCGTATGGCCCTCAGCTTGCCGGTTCCATACGGCCGCTCCTCCGGGCCGGTGAACGCGGCGAGCATGAGCAGGTAGACTTCGCCGGTCGTCACGTCGGCCGAGAAACGGATCTCCGACTTGCCGCGAAGCGACGTGGCCGCCAGATCCGTCTCTCTCGATACGAGCGAGAACGGGATGCCGTGGGCGGTCACGTCCGGCTCGTCGAACCAGTCGGCCAGGCGCAAGTGCGGACGCCACTCGCGGCTGCGGCTTCCGGCCACCGACTCGATCGGGACGGCATCGAACCGGTCGAAGCGGGCGTCGGGCTGCCAGTCCACGGCGTCGGCGAGTCGCGTGGGCGTGCGCGAGTTGGCCAGGCGGACATCGGACACTTCCAGCGCTGCGTCGGGCTCAGCCGCCTGCACCTGGATGGCGAGTGTGTCGGCGATCGGTATCTCGCGAGCGACGGGGCGGAGGTCCACGTCGAGCGTGTGCCAGCGCCCGTCACTGGCCAGCTCGGCACTGCCGATGACCGCCAGATAGCCCGGTCCCGACGCACGAGGCTTGCCCAACACGCATAGCGCATAGTCCCCCAACGGCCCGACGCCCGTGGCCCGGTAGCGCATCGAGGCGTAGCGGTGGCCTTCCAGGGCGACCGGCTCGGGCAGGTCCCACGACCACTTCATGCCCCGCTGCGGCTCGGCGACGCGAAATGCGAGAGAACCGTCGCGCTCACGGTCCACGCGATGTTTTCCGCCAGCGCCCGGGTTGCCCAGCCAGCTTGGCTGCGGGCTCCATTGGGCGGCGTCGATCGGGGCCACCCAGTCGGGCTTGGGCGATACGGCGGGGTCGCGCTCGACGATCTCCGCATCGTCGGGCGCCCGCGGCATCATCGCAATCCAGTCGAGCCAGAGCCGGGCCTTGCCCTTGCCGTCGGCCTGGGCTTGTACGGCGACCCCCTGAACCGCCTCGGCCCGGGTGAGCGCGGTCACGTCGACGGCGGCCACGTGCCACCGGCCGTCGGCCGCGACGTCGCAGAGCCGGATCGCGTGCAGCTCCGCGCCCGGCACGCGGTTGTCGAGGTACACCAGGTAGTCCGTGCGGCCCGTGTCGAGATGCTCCGCCCGATACCGCACGACCAGATACGGCAACTCCTCCAGCGCGACCGCGGGCATCGAGGCCGACCATTTCATCCCCCGCTGCGGTTCGTCGACCGAGAAGCAGGCGATCTCCCCGTCGCTGGTCACCGAGGCGGCCGCCGACGCGTTCGTGACCCAGGGGGGCTGGGCGGTCCACCCCTCGACATCCTCAAACGGCTCCCGCCATGAGAGATCGTCAAGATCGCCCGCCGGCGCCGGCGACGCCAGCACGATCCAACCGACCAGCGCGATTCCAAACACAGCTCGCCTTTCTTGTCCGCTACGTGCCGCGGGGTGTCAGAAGCGTGTCAGGAGCATTGTCACGAGGAGTCGGACGGCCCGTCAAGGAAAAGGGGCACGGGACCGAGACCTCCAAGAAAGGGCGAAGCCGCCGGCACCGAGCCCGCGGCTTCGAACGGGATACAATCGGCGTAGAGTGGTGCGAGTCTACTTCGCGGCCTGAGCCGGCTTCGGCTGGGACTTCTTCTTGCCGCCGCGCGTTCCGCCCTTCTTGGCTGGTTTCTTTTTGGGCGTGAACTCTTCGAGGGTCACCTTCTTGTCGCCGTCCTTGTCCAGCGCCTTGAACCGCTCTTCGGCCTTCTCGATCTCCTCTTTCTCCTTCGCCCGACCCTTGAACTCGTCGAACGTGAGCGTGCCGTCGCCGTCCTTGTCCATCGTCTTGAAGCGGAACTCGATCGGCTTGTTCGTGAACTCCTCGATGCACACGCCGCCGTCTTCGTTCTTGTCGAGCATCTTGAACAACTCTTCGGCCAGCTTGGCCGCTTCCGGCTTCTTCCTTCGGCCTTTGAACTCCTCGATGCAGATCTTTCCGTCGCCGTTCTTGTCCAGCTTCTTGAACATCTCCTCCGCCCTCTTGGCTGACTCCTTGGCCGCTTCCTGCTGCTTGGCTTGCTTCTTGGGCGTTTGCTTGTCCGCACCTGCTCCTTCAGCGGCCGAAAGGTTGCCGACCGATAGGAAACAGGCCACTACCACGATCAACCCACACGACCAGATTCTCGACATCTCACTTCTCCTCAACCTAGGGGGCCAAAAACGGGGCCGATGCCAACGAACGAGTCTCTGATGCGCTCGGCGCACCCACTTGTTGCCTCTATCCCTGCCAGGCGGCTACCCACATTCTCCCGCGCGGCCGTCCACAGCCAGGCCAGCCGGGAACACGCCTGATCCTGGCCCCTAGTAAACCCTCCGGCGACGGCAAAGTAAAGCTCCCGCTCTCCAAAAGGTCCGCGACTCACCGAAAGCCGCGTCCCTTGCGCACCACACACAAGTGGGGGGCGAGGGCGCCCACTGCTTGCGCCGTCCGCCTTCCTATTGGCGGGCGAGAGTCTCCACGTGGCCTCGCCCCGGCCCCAACCCGCCCCAATCGCCGAGGTTTGCATGATGCCGGCCTCTCCGCTATGCTGGGCGGCGGTCGTGCTGCCGAGCCGACAGGCAAACCGAGACCGAAGGAGAAGGTCGATGAAACGACAAACCGAGCTCAAGCGGCGACAGTTCCTGGCCACCGCCGGCGCTACGATTGCTGCCCCGTATCTCGTCCCCTCCGGCGTGCTGGCCACCCAGGACAAGCCGGGGGCGAATGAGCGGCTGGTCGTCGCCAGCATCGGCGTGGG
>Ga0307378_10003460_pt1 | contig 23149 bp, 17 predicted proteins | sample UN1MG_FD_202238 | JGI IMG/M metagenome (GOLD analysis project Ga0307378, IMG submission 202238) | Soil microbial communities from Risofladan, Vaasa, Finland - UN-1 | ecosystem: Environmental > Terrestrial > Soil > Coastal area > Acid sulfate soil | place: Finland: Risofladan, Vaasa | collected...
TGTCGGAGTTGTCGGTTTACAGGAGCCGCGAATTTCTGTAACTCTTTACACATCTAAGACTTATCCATTGTCGGCCATGCCGACCCCGACATAAAGATCTGATAGGTCGTATGTTCGTAACGCGCCCCCGATATGAACCCCTGGAGATAAAATCCAGACCCATTTTTCAGCTCAAAATCACACTTTCAACGTATGTGTTTAGCAACAGTCGGCGCTGTGCCGAATAGATGCTGGGCATTACCTTTGTGCTGGGGTATGTCAATGCTTTCTGGGATAATGCGTTGCCAGCCAGCGGATATCGACATTGTCGGGGTCGCTCAGTCCGGTCATATCAGGATAGCGGGTACCATTCCGTATTTCATTGGACCAGCGCTGCGTTCGCGGATCGTCCCAGGTCTTTTTCGCCGAATGGCCGTCCGCAAGCGGGGCTCCTGGCGAGAGCGCTGAGATGACGTGCATGTTGGGGCAGGCAGAATCGGTGGGGAAAGCCCAAAAACTGGTTCTGACCTACCGGGAAAGCCAGGCGATTGAGACCACGCTAAGCCAAACCAAGGCCTGGTGGGATGACCTGTTGGGCATGATCGAAGTGCATACCCCCGAACTTGCAACGGACTTCCTGATCAACCGTTGGCTTTTGTACCAAAGCTTGAGCTGTCGCATCTGGGGACGCTCTGCTTTCTACCAGTCCGGCGGCGCATTCGGCTTCCGCGATCAATTGCAGGACGTGATGGCTTTCGTCTACGCGCATCCTGAACTGGCGCGAGGGCACATCCTGCTGGCGGCGAGCCATCAGTTCAAGGAAGGCGATGTCCAACACTGGTGGCATTCACCGACCGTCGCGGGAATCCGTTCGCGTATCTCCGATGACATGCTGTGGCTTCCCTATGTCGTTGCTCACTACGTCCGGACCACCGGCGATGTGAACATCCTGCATGCGGAGGTTCCCTTTCTCAACGCCCCCATGCTGGAAGATGATCAGCGAGAGAGCTTCTCCACACCGGAGGTCGCGTTCGAACGCGCCACGCTGTTTGAGCATTGCCGGCGAGCGGTTACCCGCGGACTGACGGTTGGACCCCACGGCTTGCCTCTGATTGGAACAGGGGACTGGAACGATGGGATGAATCTCGTGGGTGCCGGGGGCAAGGGGGAGAGCGTTTGGTTGGCATGGTTCCTGGTGGATGTGCTTCAGGGTATGGTCGAATTGTCTGACCTACTCGACCAGCCAGATCTGAGCCGGACCTATCAGCAAGACAGGAAAGCGCTGATTCAGCGCGTCGAGCGAGCAGCATGGGATGGGGAGTGGTATCTTCGGGCAACCTTCGACGATGGCACGCCCCTTGGTTCCTCGGCGAATAAGGAGGCGAGGATTGATTCCCTGCCTCAATCTTGGGCTTGGCTGAGCGGCGCCGCCGACACGGATCGCGCAGGTAGGGCTTTGGAATCAGCGTGGAGACATCTCGTTCGCGAGGATGACGGTCTGGTGCTGCTCTTCGCCCCTCCCTTTGACAGATCGGAGCCATCACCCGGATACATCAAGGGGTACCCTCCGGGGGTGCGCGAGAACGGAGGCCAGTACACTCACGCCGCCCTGTGGTTCGCCATGGCCATGGCGCGCCAAGGGGATGGTGAGCGTGCGGCGAGAATGCTGCGCATGCTCAATCCGATTGAGCACGCGCGTGATCCGGAAACAGTCTGGCGCTACGGTGTCGAGCCCTATGTGATCGCAGCTGACGTGTACCGATTGCCCGGGCGGATCGGCCAGGGTGGTTGGTCCTGGTACACGGGTTCGGCGGCGTGGATGTACCGAGCCTGGGTCGAAGAGGTTCTGGGATTGAAGGTACGTGGGGATCAAATGCAGTTGTATCCGGTCATCCCCGGATGGTGGGAGGGCTTCCGCCTGCGCTATCGTCATGGGGAAGCAATCTACGAGATCCAGGTCGAGAATCCGGAAAGGTGCGAGCAAGGTGTGTCGTGGGTGGAGATGGATGGTCAGCGTGTACGGGATGGAGTGATCCCGCTGGATCGAGGCCTGGTGAAGCATCGGATCCTCGTACACATTGGGAACCCGGAGCAGACGACTTGAGACATCTAACTTGAGGATAACCGTACCTCTTTGGTGCGAATGTCTACAAGAAGACGCACGTTCTCTTTCTTGAGTGCCTACAAACGCACGGTAGGAGAGAAAAATGAATAGTAATTTACCTGTTTTTACATATTGATGAGCTAAGACATGTTGTTGAACGATCGCGAATGGATTATACTCATTGCCGGCCGCATTGCAGTCCTGAGTATATGATGCCGGTGGCGTTCGCGGCGGGTTGCATTTGGGCAGACCATTTTAATATTAATGCAAAAATGGAGATGAAATGCTGATCAATGACAAAAGAAGCTGAACACGCAATCGACATCGAGAAACTGACGAAACGTTACGGGGAACTACTGGCAGTCAACGACATATCGTTCACCGTCAGGAAAGGTGAAGTGTTCGCTTTCCTGGGTCCGAACGGCGCCGGCAAGACCACTACCGTTGAGATAATCGAGACAATACGCACACCAACGTCGGGAAAGGTGAGCCTTCTCGGGATGGACGTTACGAAAAAGAAACGCAAAATCGTCCGCCGCATCGGCGTTCTCCCGCAGGGCTTCAGCTCGTTCGGCAGGATAACGGTCAGGGAGACCATCCAGTACTACTCGAGGCTTTTCAACTGCAGGAACACCGATATCGACGGGCTGATAGAACTCGCTAACCTCAAGGACAAGAGCAAAGAGCAGTTCATGAACCTCTCCGGCGGCTTGAAGCAGCGCCTCGGAATTGCTATTGCGCTCGTGAACAATCCCGAGGTTGTGTTTCTCGACGAGCCGACGACAGGGCTCGATCCCCGCGCAAGGCGCGAGGTGTGGGATGTCCTGCTGGGCCTGAAGAAGAAGGGAAAAACGGTATTTCTCACCACACACTACATGGAGGAGGCGGAGCTTCTTACAGATACTGTCGCGATAATCTCCAAGGGAAGTATAGTTGCGATGGGCTCTCCCGGGGAGCTTATCGAAAGTAACGCAAATTATCTGGTCCTCACGCTACAGTCCGTCGATGAAAAAGTCTTTGAAATCCTCCAGAAGATGGGCTTCGAACCGGCCCCTACCAACCACAAGAAAATCAAGGTCCGGATGGAGCACCAGGACGACGTTCGGAAAATACTAAATGCCATCAAGGACGCCGGGGCGTCATTCCTCAGCTTAGACGTTCGCAAACCCAACCTGGAAGAGGTTTTCCTGAAGCTCACCGGTGCGGCACTCCGCGAAGACATTGCCGAGGAGGTGACCCAATGAGCTTACGTGTCATTGACGCAAATCTCATCGTGAGCATCAAGAGCTTCTATCGAGAGAAAACAGCAGTATTCTTCAGAATCGCCTTTCCTGTACTCCTGATACTCGTGTTCGGCACGATTTTCATGAACCAGGACAATGTGCGTTTCGACTTTTATTTGCAGGACCTCGATCAGACTAATTCGTCAGCAGAGCTCGTCAAGACCCTCGATCTTAACGAAAAGTTCAAGATAACCAATGTTGACCCGGCCATAAATGCCGCGCAGTATGCCAGGAAGAACAAGATAAACCTGATCGTGGTTATTCCCAAAGGCTATGAAAGTTCCCTCATGCAGAGGATGGGACTCGAAGACCTCAGCGCATCTGCTACTATTAAATACATATACGACCCCAGCTCTACTTCGGTGGATACGAAGATGCAAATCCTGAACTCGGTTTTCGCCGAGATAAACCAGAGGATGTCAGGGAAGCCGCCGTTCATCAAGCCGGCCGTGACATCGATACTCAGCAGAGACTACCGGTTCATAGATTTTTTCGTACCCGGCATTATCGCGATGACAGTAATGACAGCGAGCCTGTTCGGCGCGGTAAACGTTAATGCGGAGCTTCGGCAGAAGGGCGTTATCAAAAAGCTGTCCACCACACCAATCACCCATACCGACTGGATACTGTCGAACGTTCTATACCAGTTCCTGCTTTCGGTCATATCCACGATTTTAATACTGTTAGTAAGCTACGCCGTGTTTGACGTCAGCCTTAAGTTGAATTTCTGGCTTCCTGTGTTCGTTGTGCTTGACGTTTTTGCTTTCGTCGGGATAGGAATGATACTCACCCGCGTCGCGAAGGAAGCGGAGAGCGCCGCCGCAGCGGCAAACGCCATAATGTTCCCGATGATGTTTCTCTCGGGGACATTCTTTCCTGTCGAGATGATGCCGGGGTTCCTGCAGAAGTTCTCTCGGATACTGCCTTTGTACTATGTGAACGAGGGGCTTCGGGCATCCATGATATTTATGGACAACATGATTGCGTTGCGTTGCTCTGTGATTGTAGGGGTTTTCGCCGCCGTGGTCTTCGTCCTGGGCATGATGACCACCAAGTGGGAAGAGGGGTAAAGAAGTAACATGATTCTCAATATAAAAGACAAGACAATCAGGTACTTGTTGTCATTAGCAAAGACTGGCCTGGTCTTTTATCCGTACTACAGGTATCATTTTCCGCTGCCATCTGTGATAATGATCGAGAATACAAATTGCTGCAACTCACAGTGTGTCATGTGCCCTCGTGAAAAGCTCACAAGAAAACCCGGTTTCATGGATTTTGGATTATACGAGAAGATAATTAAAGAAGTGTCCGCCATGAGGCGCAAACCAGTTACCCATTTACACGGGTTTGGAGAGCCGCTTTTAGATACATTATTATCAGAGAGGATCGAGCTCGCAAAGGTTTGTGGAATAAAGCATACCTATATTGTGACTAATGCTTCATTACTTTTTCCCGAGACATCGAGAAAGATCATTAACGCGGGATTAGATAAGATGAAGATTAGTTTTTACGGAACCGACGAAGAATCTTATAATGCGACCATGAGAAGGTTGGATTTTAATGTTACTTTTCAAAATATTATAGATTTTTTGAGGATAAGGAAGGAAATGAAGAGGAAGAACCCGCAGCTAATACTTCAATATATTCCTCACGAAAAAAATAATGCTAGGATGGAGGAGTTTAGACTTCTGTGGAGCTCTTTAATTGATAAGAATGCCGGTGATTGTTTGAATATCACATCTTTGCATAACTATGGCGGCGGGAGAGCTTATAACCGTGCAGGGGGAAAAATAGTTTCTATCTGTTTTTACCCCTGGACAGCCATGTCGGTGCTTTGCGATGGCAGGGTCGTTACCTGTTGTATGGATTATAATGGTGTGCAGGTCATGGGAGATCTTAATTTCCAGACTGTTAAGGAAATTTGGAATGGGCCTGTGCTGTCATCGGTTAGAAGGAAATTTGGAAAGCGGGAATATAGCGGCTTTCCGACCTGTATGTGCTGTGATTGGGTAAATAGGCATTAAGCAAATAAGCGACGACGTAAGATGCAAATGAGAAAAAGAATCTTTTTTATTTGTGGTTCGATGAATCAGACAACCCAGATGCATCAGATATCTATGCACCTTGGCGAGTATGAGCACGCCTTCTCACCCTACTACTGCGACGGCCTTCACGAGATTTTTCGAAGACGCGGCTTGATGGAGTTCACTATCATAGGTGACAAGCTGGCGAGCAGATGCCGGATGTATCTGGAGAAACATAACCTTCCCATCGACTACCAGTGTAAGAATCGGCCTTACGACCTTGTAGTGACATGCTCGGACGTGTATATGCAGAAGAACATTAGAGGCCATAAGATTGTGCTGGTTCAGGAGGGGATTACGGACAGAGAAACTATCTTGTTTCGCCTCGTCAAACGTTTTCGATTCCTTCCTCGCTGGCTTGCGGGTACAGCAGCTACCGGCTTGAGCAATGCATACCGGGTTTTCTGCGTTGCAAGCGAGGGATATCGCGATTTCTTCATCCGTAAAGGCGCACACCCCGAGAAAATCATCGTTACGGGAATACCCAAATTCGACAACTGCCGACGATATTGCAGCAACGACTTTCCCTACAAGCACTATGTGCTGGTCTGCACATCGCCGCTGCGGGAGATATTCCAGGGCGAGAACCGCGAGGCTTTTCTCCGGAAAGCTGTCGAGATCGCCGGCGGCAGGCAGCTCATCTTCAAGCTTCACCCGAACGAAAATGCAGAGCGTGCTACCCGGGAAATCCACCGGCATAAACCTGAAGCGATGGTGTTCACAACCGGCAGCGCAGAAGAAATGATAGCAAACTGTGATGTCCTGATTACACGTTTTTCTTCGACTGCCTTCGTCGGTATTGCGCTCGGCAAAGAAACCCACTCAGACTTCGACATGGACGAATTGCGTCGGCTAATGCCGGTTCAGAACGGCTCAGCAGCCCTCAACATCGCGAATGTCTGCCGCCGATTTCTTGAAGAGGACTGACGGCCGTTCATCCTCATTTTACCCTGGCGATTCCGCTGAAGGTGTATAAGGCTAGGTTTCGACGATTTCAAGCTACGAATAACCAATTCGAAATTACTAACGAATCGTTCGCAACTGCGAACAGAATATTTCAAACTGCGAACTGACTGTTTGAAATTGGCCTTACTGCATTTCAAAGAGCAAAAAACAGCCATAGCTTGATGCGAAGGCGGGTAAATTATTATTTACTATTGGGTCAATTGGTGTATATTATTCGTTGGTTTTGACAAGTAAGCCGACACAGTGATATACCTGCATAGGGTTCCACTGTGCGAAGGCGGCAGTGCTAACCATGATAGTCATAGAAAATACATATGTCAGTCAACGAAGAAACACATTTTAGTCCACATCAGGTTCCCGGCAATCTGATCCGAACGCTGCGCCGCCACGCCGAGGAAAGTCCGGATCGGCCTGCATTTATTCATCTGCTCGATGGCCAGTCCAATCAAGCCGTCCTTACATACGCCCGGTTGGAACAGCGGGCCCGCGCCATCGCTGCCCACTTACAGAACATGGGTTTTGCCGGCCAGCGAGTGCTGTTGGTCTATCCACCTGGCCTCGACTTCGTTATAGCCTTCTTCGGCTGCCTGTACGCCAATTGCGTGGCGGTGCCAATCTACCCACCGCATCGCCACCGTATGCTAAATCGCTTCCACGCTATCGCCACCGACGCCGAGGCCAGTATCGCCCTGAGCACTTCTTGCGCCGCAGCTCAATTCCAATCCATGATTGGGCACAAGAGTGGTCAAGCGGCCACTTTCTCCCAGATACGATGGTTAGCCACGGACGAGATTCCAGATGCCTTGGCCGAGCGATGGAGCGAACCTGCCATCGCATCCGACGTGCTTGCCATGCTTCAGTATACCTCAGGCTCGACCAGCCAGCCGAAGGGGGTAATGCTTAGTCACGCGAACCTCATTGATAACACCCAGACTATACTCCATGCTTTCGGGGTGCAGCCTGAGGACAGTGCCGTGTTCTGGCTGCCCACCTACCATGATATGGGGCTGGTTGGCGGTGTCCTGGTCCCTGTGTTCGCCGGTGCCACAAACGCCCTCATCTCGCCAGTCGACTTTCTCCGAAAACCCATCACCTGGCTGGCCGCTATCAGCAAATATCGGGCAACCATCTCTGGCGGGCCCAACTTCGCCTACGACCTTTGTGTCCGCAATATCACCGACGAGCAACGAGCCACCCTTGACCTTTCCTCCTGGGAACTGGCTTTCATTGGCGCCGAACCCATTCAGCCTGCAACGCTCGAACGCTTTGCCGCCGCATTTGCCCCCTTTGGCTTCAAACCCAGCGCCTTTTATCCCTGCTACGGTTTGGCGGAGGCGACGCTCATAGTCACTGGCGCGCGACGTGGCAGTGGCGCGACCGTACAAGCCTTTCACGACACGGCGTTGACCGAAAATCATGTCGAGCCTGTGCCCGACGGTAATGGTCATGCTCATTGCTTGGTAGCCTGTGGATCGCCCGTCGACACTATGCGCGTGGTAATTGTCAACTCAAAAACCCACACTGAGGCCGCCCCCGGCTGCGTGGGTGAAATCTGGGTTGCCGGAGCGTCAGTCGGCCAAGGGTACTGGCACAACCCTCGCCTGACCCGCCGCTCCTTCCATGCCCACCTGAGCAACACGGGTGAAGGCCCGTTCTTACGCACGGGCGACCTGGGTTTCATGAGCGATAGCCAGCTTTATATCACTGGCCGGCGGGAAGACTTGATCATCGTCCGCGGCCTGAATCGCTATCCACAGGATATCGAGGCCACCGCTCGTATGAGTCACCCGCTGTTGGAAGTCGGCTATGGAGCCGCTTTTGCCGTGGATGACCACGGCAGTCAGCGACTCATTCTGGTACAGGAAGTCAAGTACAATGGGAAGATGGATTTGAAGCCGGTGCTGGATGCAGTTCGCATGGCGGTACTCGATGAGCATGACCTGACACTGGACACAATCGTGCTGGTACGAAGCGGCACGATTCCCAAAACCTCCAGCGGCAAGGTACAGCGTCGCGCCTGTTGCAGGGCATTTCTCAGTGGCGAACTTAAAACCCTTGCCGAATACAGCGGCCTGATGGTCGAGAAGGCTGACCCCAGCGGCACCATCAGCCCCGACATCAAAGACACTGATTCTTTCATTCCGCATCCCGCACCGCATTCTTCGCAATCATCCGCTTTTGCTGCCGTCTGCCAGAATGCCCGCGCCTTGGCAGGTGCGGCTCTGCCCGATTTGACACAAAATACACCCATCATCGCTCTGGGCCTCGATTCGCTGCAGCGTCTGGAACTTGTTGCTGCGATAGAAAAAACCTTCAGTGGCTATATGCCCGATGCGGCGTACTGCCAGGCGCAGACATTGGGGGAACTGACTCAGGCAGTACAAAAGCACCTTATCGATGGTCCCAAGTCAGACGTCCCAGCCGGCCAGATTTTGCCCGAACAATATGACTTCGCCCAGTTCCCCGAATATGCTCAGTTGAAGCGTCATGAGCGAATGCTGCTGGCAGTGACCAGTGATAATCCGTATTTCCGTGTTGACCAGGGTGGAGCCGGAAGCGCAGCATGCATCGACGGGCGTCAACTCATTAATTTCTGCGTCTATGACTATGTCGGTATGTCCCACGACCCTGAGGTCACCGCTGCCGCCAAGTCTGCGATAGACCGCTACGGCACCGGCGCCGGCGCCAGTCGGTTGATATCCGGCGAGAAGCAGGTGCATCGTGATCTGGAGCAGGCCCTGGCCGCGTTTCTGAATGTCCCTGCTGCTATCGTGTTCGTCTCCGGCCATGCTACCAATGTCACCACAATCGGCCACCTGCTGGGACCGGACGATCTGATCCTCCATGACACTCTGGCGCACAACTCGATTATCCAGGGCGCCGTTCTTTCCGGCGCTGCCCGTCGGGCCTTTGCACATAACGACTGGATGGCGATGGATGCGGTGTTGTCCGAATGTCGCCACCGATATCGCCGCGTACTGATCGCCATCGAGGGCGTGTACAGCATGGACGGTGACTTCCCCGAACTTCCACGTTTTATAGAACTTAAGAAGAAGCACAAGACGCTGATACTGGTCGATGAGGCACATTCGCTGGGAACCATGGGGCCAACCGGCCGGGGCATCGGTGAGTACTGGGGCGTAGCCCGGGCTGACGTCGATATCTGGATGGGCACGCTCTCTAAGTCGCTGGCCAGTTGCGGCGGATACATCGCCGGCTCGGTCGAACTGGTCGAATACCTCAAGTACACAGCCCCGGGTTTTGTCTACAGCGTGGGCATTTCCCCACCCAACGCAGCGGCGGCTCTGGCATCGCTAATGGTCCTGCAGCGTCAGCCGCAGCGTGTGGACCTGTTGCACGAGTTGTCAACGTTGTTCTTGAAACTGGCTGGCCAGAGAGGTCTGGGCACAGGCTTGGCCGCTGGTACACCCGTAATTCCGGTAATCGTAGGCAGCTCGGCCAAGAGCCTGCGCCTGTCAAAAGCCTTGTTCCAGCGCGGCATTAACGTACAACCAATTATGTACCCCGTCGTACCTGAACACTCAGCCCGCCTGCGATTCTTCATCACGACCAACCACACCCGGGCACAAATCCAAACCACGGTTAGTGCCATTGCTGACGAACTCAAGGCACTTGACCAACACAGCGGCCTTACGGGAGACTGAGCAGTGAGACAAAAAAGAATCATGAGCATGACACAGTACACAGGCAGTCATCAAAACATTGAAGCACTTGACACCCGACGAGTATGGAATGAGAATGATGAGTAATCGGGTTGAAGTCAGGCCGGTGGTATCATGGCGAGATCGTCGGCGTTTTCAGCAACTGCCTTGGACCATCTACACTGGTGACAATAACTGGGTGCCGCCTGTCCTTTCGCAAGAACGCGAACTGCTGGGCTGGGGGCATCACCCTTTTTTCGACAATGCCGAGATTGTAACTCTGCTGGCCGAGCACGATGGTCGGGCGGTCGGGCGGCTGGCGGTGTTGATAAATCACGTTCACAACCAAAAGTACAATGAACAGCGCGGGTTCTTCGAGTGCATAGACGATGCGGCCGTTGCCGGGGAATTATTCGAAGCCGGTCAGGATTGGCTGCGTCAGCGAGGGATGACGACGATTCGAGGGCCGGTGAATCCGTCTCTTAATTACACGTGCGGTTTGCTTATCGATGGTTTTGATTGCCCTCCTTGCTTCCTGATGACCTACAATCGGCCCTACTACGCGGCACTGCTTGAAGACTGCGGGTTCGCCAAGGCACAGGACCTGTATGCCTACGAAATGGACATGAACCGTTTGGCGGCATTGACGGCGAAATACAAGCCTGCGGTGCTATCAGTTCTTAACCGGCCCGATCTGGTGATTCGGTCGATCAATCCGGCGAGGCTCCAAGAGGAAATAGAGACATATCTCGATATCTACAACCACTCGCTGGATGGCACGTGGGGCTTCACACCCCTTCAGCCGCGAGAGGCGAGCCAAATCGCCAGTGAGCTTCAACGCCTCATCGTACCGCAATTTACGGCATTTGCCGAGATCGATGGCCGGCCGATAGGTGCAGTGTTCGCCCTGCTCGACTACAACCAGATCCTCGCTAAGCTCAATGGTCGGTTGTTCCCTTTCGGCTTCGTGCGCCTGATGACCGGACGACGGAAAATCACTACAGTGCGCGCCATGGCGATGACGATGGTACCCGGCTACCAGAATGCAGGGCTTAGTGTGGTATTAATCGACAACCTGACGGGACCGGCTGCGGAGTGGGGCATCCAGCGTTGGGAATTGTCGTGGGTGCTCGAAAGCAACAGCCGTTCACGCGGCACCCTGGAACGCGCCGGTATGAAGAGAACCAAGACCTACAGGATTTACGACAAGATGCTGTAAAAACCCTTGATGTCGGTGAAACGAGGTCAGAGCCATCTTGCCTGGCGATACCATTGGGCCGTTTCGTACAGGCGTTTAGCCAAAGCGGCCGTAGGGGACCAACCAAGTTGCGTGCGTGCCTTGACGGATGAGCACGTCCACGACCCTGCCAGGGCCTCTGTCATCTTGTCGCTGTTTGCCCAGGCGGGACGCTGCCGAATCCAAGTCATCGCGTCACCGCAGAGTCCGACCAGTTTCACCAGTGGCCCGGGCAGGTGTACCACGGTTACACGCTTCTTTCCCAATGCTGTGGCCATTGCCTGTCCGAGTTCGGCGTATGTCGGATAGTCATCCGCTGCCATGAAGTAGATGCCTTGCCCCGGCGATCCGTTGTGGTGCAAACGCTCGCCTTTCTCGGCTACAAGGAGCAGACCCTCGACCAAGTCGGCTACGTGAATCAGCGAGAAGCATCGCTCGTCCTTACCGGGTACAGTATGAATACCCCAGCGTGCGATCGGCCGGAACATTTCAAGCATGCCCCTGTCACCGGGGCCAAAGACTATCGGCGGACGTACAATACTGATCGGCACCACTCCGGCATACCTGGCTGTGGCCTTTTCTCCAGCCAGCTTGCTGCAACCGTAAGCTGAAACAGGTGTTGGCGCATCACTTTCTATCCGAGGTCGGCCAACGGCGCAAGGCCCTGCTGCGGCCAGCGAGGACACCACTACTAACACCGGCTTGTCAGTGCGGTCAGCGCAGGCGGCAGCGACGGATTCGACACCACCTGCGTTCACAAGCAGGAAATCGTCTTTCCGCAGTGCCTTCGTCAACCCGGCCAGGTGGAAAACAATACCGGCCTGCGATACTGTCAGTGCCCGTCCAATGCTGGCCCCATCGGTCACATCGCCAATGACCAACTGAGCACCGGCCGACCTCAGTTCGTCGATGCACGAGGCGGCTCGTACCAGACATGACACCTGATAGCCAAGCTCGATCAGCCGTCGCACCAGGTACCGCCCGATGAAGCCACTGGCTCCGGTTACCAGCACGGGTTGTGGAACCCTATTGTTCATACTCGTACTGTAATGGTTCAACGTGAATTGGACATTTGTCCCAATTATGTTCGGCACGAAATTTGCAATTTGCAATTTAATACAATATTCATGTCCTCAATTGTATTATATAAGGTGCTCAAACATGCGGCAACTTGTTTTTGTGCAGTACAAACCGCAGCTGCGGTTACCCATGAAAATTCCCACCTATGGAGTTAAAACGGTGTCAAGTATTAGAGCATGGTCTGGTGAACGCCGTATTGTCCAGAGACTTTGAGAGCAAGGTCGTAGGTTCGAAACGCGCCCCCGCTATGAAGACCTAGAGATAACTTCCTTTATAGCAAGAAGTTATCTCTTTTTTTATCCCCTCAATTTTACCCGTCATGAACCTGCGACCTTTGAACCAAATAGACTTTACAAAGAGCGCATACTAATCAGGTCGTAGGTATGAAACGCTCCCCCGCTATAAACCTACGACCCAGATAATGACGATGGTCAAGAAAGCATTGGAGACATCCTCCATATTCGCGTAAATCACAGCTTCTACATCAACTTTTTTTTCAAAGATTCAAAATTTCATAAAAAAAGGACAAATCAGTAACAAATGCGTAACATTGAAATATTAACATTACTCCCGATCATCAGATTTGAAAGGGAAAAAAATGAAACGCTATATCTCAACTCACGCAAAAGTGGTCAAGTGGCTCATCGTCTCGATGGTTGTGACATGCTCACAAGTTCGGACACTGGCCCAGAGCGAACATGTCTCAGATTCGGCGATTGCCCTTACTGTCAAAACCTACGATGGATTGGAGTTGCCCGCCCAGGTTATCAAAGCTTCCGGCACGCCCAAGAAACTGCTCATGTTCATAATGGGCTCGCCGTGCGACGAGAAGGGCAATACCAGACACTCCACGAGCTTCACCCTATCACTGGTTTTGTTTTTATTGTGATATTAGGTTTAGCGATAATCTGGATAATTGGTTATTACCTAATTACTTTGACCTCACGTCCAGCAGTTCTTAGACCTCCCAAAATAGCAGTTCTTAGTTGTCCGACAAACCGCGAACTGCACCGTTATGGTAAATATTTGGTAAAGTATATATCTCGTTTTACTAACAATGACGCATTTACCGTAGCCGAAAGAGATTTGGCAAGACCGCCTTACCCAACTCTCCCACCGGCTATGAAAGAGCGGCAAAATATCTCGATATATATGCCAATATTACCTTGCTATACCGATTGAATTGCAGAGGTTCACCTTTCTTACGATATGTGAACGCTTTTCACTTCCTCAAATCCTGGTTGCTCGCTGGCAAAGTGCCCAGCTGAAGCCACATGTGAGTTACTGCAAATACGGTACTTGCACATCCGGATGTTAGGGCCGACGAGCAACGGATTAAATGAGCAATGCTCGACAAGTCCATCAGTCATCTTTTCAGCCGTATCGTATTCTTCGAAGGCGCGAGGTGTCTAACCCCCAGCCAGGGAAAAAGAGAAACCGTACAAACTCTTTATTATCAGTTCATTAGGAAGGAAGCATCACTCAAGTTCATGACCCGGTGCACGCTATTTGCATTGCATATGATTCTAACAAAGATGAGATTGGATTTAATGATAGGTGTATTGTATGGTCTGATGAACCATCAATAAAACCTGGAGGATATAAATATAAGGAGTTCCCCTTCTTCCAAGTTTCCCCAAAATCCATTCATTCGGTAGGATTACAAATTGAATCAATTTCCTATTGAAGATAGTCAAGATTAGATACAATTTTTATGAAAGGGTGAGAAGATGAAGAAGAGAAATTTGGTGAGTTTGGTGATAGTAGGAACATTGATATTAGTCTTGCTTCTTGGTTATTTTACCTGCGGTATTTTTGTGATTCAACCTATTGGAGCTATTCCAGAAGGTGCAACGGTTGTGTAAAAGCCCTGTCTTCGGACAGGGCTTTTTTAATTTAAAGTTTAAAGTGTAAAATATAAAGTTGTGGAGGCCCTTCGGGCGGACTTTTAGACTTAAGACAGGGTCTGAAGGGAGGGCTTTTTTATTTCAGATCGCAGATTTCATATTTCAGATTGTGAAGAGTCGGGGGAGCTATTTTATTGGCCAGCTGCCGTAGGTGTCGATAATTTCATGCTTCGGCCAAGACTAGCTCTGGGATTATGCTTTCACCTCGCAATCCCATAAGAATGGCACGGGCAGCAGCAGAATAAGGAGTAGTGTCATCCATGGCGTTGTACAATTCCTCTATGGTCTCGGAAAAGCCCTTCTTCCCAACTTCGTCAACTTGGTCGTACTTCGTAAAATAGTAATCCGCATTCTTGACTAGGCCTTTGATACGCTTGGCAAGTATCTTTCGGCGCTCAACTGCATCAACTTGGTTCAGGTGATATAGTTCAACTGACACAGCCGCCCGCTTATGAAGAAATGGATGACTATCAGCTCTCATTCTCGGCACTGCCTGCCCTTCTTCATCAAACCATAACAACAAGGGATCGGCGGGGCATATGGGGTCTAGTAGCAAGGGTTGTTCCGCATTGGCATCGTCATTTTCTGTAAGAGCCCGTTTATTTTCATCCCATAGAGGAAAATGATCGTGTTTACCACCTTCTGTCCCATGGGATTTATCAACTCGGCGGCTGTTGCAAAATGTACAAGAGTAGCGGTAGTTTGACCATTCGAAGGCAAGCCACCAGTATCCTTCGTGGTCGGGGCATTTCGCGACTCGGTTCTTCGGTCGATAATGGTCGACTGCATTGTCAGATCGTTCTTGCCTCGACTCACAGTACCAACATTTTCCATCCGAAGCGTTTTTAAGAACGTCTTTCAGTTCTTTCCATACATCGCTCTTATCATTTATGGCTTTAGCACGCTCCTTCCCGCTTAGGCCCTTTACTTCTTCATGCGCGTTCTGAGCTTTTTCTTCCCAGCCATCTGGTAAATTCGCTTCAACATCCTGAGGGTTGATGTATCTCACTGATCTTGTTTCTCCTTTGCTTTCAAGTCTTTGAGCACCTTCAATGCTAGTTCTTTCTGCTTCTCTTGCTGTTCTTTTGTCAGGACAGGTATATGCAAACCTTCCTCTATCTCTAACTTGGTCTTGGCTTTTACAAACTCCTCATAAAGAGGATCGCGGACTGTTTTAGTGATGTCGAGTCCGGCAAGATGTTTATTTAATTTCGCCAATTCTTTTTTTTCTGGTTCTGTAAGCTTTGCTTTTACGGCCAGCTCGCGTTTCCTATCAAGAAGCTCAAGCGTTTCTAAATCAAGCTGCGACCGCAAACCGTAAACTTCGCTCGTAAGAAGCCCCGCTATCCCCATACCCTTTAGGTCTTCGTCCGGCATCTGAGCAGATATGCGGCCTGTTTCCTCATCCAACTGCATTATCTGAACCTGTGAACGTTCCAGGCCTGCTATGACGAGTGGGTCATGCGTTGCCAGGAGGATGTGGCTGTTTTTCGGAGTACCAACAACCTTCTTGAGCATGTCGAAATATTCTAGGCTCCAAGCGGGATTTAAATGCGTATCCGGTTCATCAAGCAGGAAAAGTGACTCATCTTCTTTAGTAAATTTTAACAAGCCGAGTACCATCAGCAGTTGCTGCTCTCCCTCACTGAGTTCACGAAAGGTCAAGGCCCCGTCAACATTCCGAGCCTTGACACGGATTCGCACCTCGCTGACCAGTTCGTTAATGTATGTGCTTTCTAAGGCACTGAAGAAGTCTTTCTGTGTTCCATACTCAGAAGCTATACTTCTGAGTGCATCCATGTCCTTCAAGTACAAATACAGATGTTCAAGGTTTGAGTATTTAGTGTAGCCAACGTTTCCCAACAGGACGCGATGTTTGAGGCGGAGAGGAGCCAAAGCACGGTTATAGACACGAGCAAGGAAGTCACTGACAACTCCGCGTGCTCGCCAGAACCTTTCGTCTCCTGATTTGCTTTGCCACGAAGGCTGCCTCATGACAAAAAGAACTGAGTCTAAACCCTCGATCCGTAATTTATTGCGCAAAAGGTCAGAAGTGCTCGGGTCGTCCATCAGATAGAAGGCGAGTAGTACAAACTGACTGTGGACATTCCTTGCGTAGAAAAGTGACCTGAGAGGTTTTTTATCCCCCTTCAGTAGCGAACGATAGAAATTATCTTGATGTTTTCGGAAATGTTCTTCCATCCGATTGCTAGGACCGGAGTAGTAGCCAAACACAACGTTGGGAAGGCATTCCTTTCGTTTTGAAAGCTGATTGTAAGTCAGACCCTTGCCATCGACAAAGATCTTGGCCTTTTCTCGGCGTTCGTCGGGAAAGGTAATAATCCTGATCTGGTGTCCTCTGAGCTCATAATCCATGTGATAGGCAATTGTCGGCCCTTCTCCCAAATCGAGGTCTCGAAAGATGATTGTAATGGCTTCGAGAAGGTTTGATTTGCCGGTTCCGTTTCTGCCAACCAGGACAGTCGTGGGCGATTCTGCGTCGAACTTAATCATGAAGTCCCGCAGATTCTTGAAGGCCTTTATGCCTAAATGTTTAATTCTCATGTCTTTACTGCCTCAAGATAGATTTCCGTTTTCTTGGGTCGCGACTCCTTTATTTGCCCAGCTTGAACTGCCGCTCTGAGCTCTTCATAGAAATCATCCACAAACTCTTCGGTAAAATTTGCTTTTCGAAAAAGCTCCTCAGGCTTAAGCTTCCCTTGTGCTTCTGATAAGACCTCAAGGATAGGACGCTTCTTTAGACCTCTCAAAACACCCATGACTTTACTCCTTACTTTTATTTTTTCTACTTTGAGTTCAATTGTACGTTTTTTCTCCCTCTCCAATTTTATCCTCTTTAATAGCTGCACTGCTGTTTCATAAGTTCGACCTTGTCTTCGAGCAAGCTCGGCCTCGGTTGGCACAAGCTCTCCACTGAAAGCTTTGGCTAGAATTGCTTGCGTCAGTTTTTCAATTTTCTGCGTGGCACACTGTAATCGCTTTAGGGCCTTGACCGACAAGCTAAATAGGTTCTGAACGCGGCGCACAATTTCCCTTTGTTCTTCCGTTGGTGGAATTGGCACTACAAGATTCAAAATTTGCCCCTTTGTAAGCGCTTGTCGGGTGACTCCGTATTGAATTTTCATTATGTGGTCTTGCATAAAAGGAGATGCTAAGAAACAGGATAACCACACTGGATCAACAACCCTACAGGGACGGATTATACAGACGTGCTGATTTACTCTTGCTCCATGCATACGAGGTGGAGCTTGGGTGACACGCCCAATGGACGCACCGGTGATATTGAGTAATACATCTCTGTTTTTGACAGTAGCAGCGTCAAGAGATGCTGCTTGCTTCTCATCAAGATATGCTATACCTTCGTCTCTGAAACCATCAAAATGAACATTTTGAGACCGAATCAAAGGCACTCCTTCGGCTTTGTAGGAGCTTTTCCCTCCCCTCGGTGTGGCACCACTACCAACCTTGGAAGTGAACTCACTTATTTTCGCCAGTATCCAACTTGGTGGCAACTCTAAATCAAGGTCGATGTAGTCACCCTTCTCCCCTTCAACACCCCATTGGCCTTTTACCTGTTTGAGAAGCTGTTTTGCTGTTTCACTGTCCGGATGTTTTTCTCTCCAGTCTTCGGTGAGTCGACCGGAACAGGCAGCGTCCAAAACTGCCTTGCGAAAGTTTTCTATTATTGCTGGAACTCGCTCCAGATGGTTCGTTGCCTTCTGAACTATATCCAGCAATTCTTCTATTTTGGCTCCGATTCGCCTCTGTTCTGGATACGGAGGCACAGGAAATTTGACCGAGATAAGATTCTTTTTCGAAATGCGCTTTCGAGTAGTCCCTTTCTGAAGCCGTTCGATTTCTTCCCTCATCTTTGGTGAGTTGACTACTCCTACAAGCCAAGAGTGATCTACACCGGGACTACCAGTCCTGACAACACAAACATCTACAGCTGTTACAGCGGGCTTTTCATCTCCAGGAAATATGCATGCGCGGCCAAGGGGCTCTGGCATCCTAGCTACGAGCACATCACCGTGCTTTAGGAAGGTACAGTTTAATCGCTGTGCTTTTTCAGATGTAAGAAACCGCTGTGAACGGTTCCGATAGAATCCGTCACCGATATCTGCTAACTGGATTAGACGAACGTTTCCCTGAGGATCTTGGTCCTTAGTTTCAATCCAGTCCCCATCAGTTAAAACTCCATCAAGGCCAATTAAGTCTTGAAGGTTTGCTTCAGCCCAACCCTCCGGCAAATCATGTGTAAAATTATCTGTGTTCATATCTTGCGTTGGTAACCTATTATATCCTGCCCTTCAATCATATGCTCAACTAAGTCCCCATTGCATTGTTCCCATTCTCAAGGGCAAGCGATACTGCATTGAGCTCTCCGAGAGCAGCATCCAGTTCAGCGATGGCATCCGTTACTAATTCCGCAGGCTCGGGAAGCTGGTCTGAATCTTCAACATCTTCATCTTTAAGCCATTTGAAACCCTCAAGATTGAAGTCATGTTCTCTTATTTCCTTGATGGTGAACTTGCGCCAGCGGTCCTGATTCGAGTCCGATTCTCTGCGCTTGGCTCTACCGTTAGGATCATTGCCATAACATTTCTCAAACTCTTCAAAATACTCATGTTTAAGAGGACTTCGTTTGCCAAATCTTGGCATATTTGCCCGCATATCGTATATCCAGACTTTTTTGGTATTGTCCTTATCAGTCTCGCACCGTGTAAAAAACAGCACATTCGTTTTTACTCCCTGTGCGTAGAAAATACCTGTGGGCAATCTTAGAATGGTGTGCAAATTACATTTATCCATCAGGTCGGCTCTAATGTCTTTACCGGTATTCTCTTCAAAAAGTACGTTGTCCGGCAAAACCACAGCGGCACGTCCACCTGGTTTTAATCCAAGATAAATGTGTTGCAGAAAGGCAAATTGCTTGTTAAACGTGGGAAAAGGAAGATCCTCCCGAGAGGCTCGCCCACTACCCTTTTTGCTTCCAAACGGTGGATTGGTGAGGATGACGTCAGCCTTGTCAAGATCTGCACCCATCGGTGACAATGTGTCACCATGTTTGATCTCCCCTTTAATATTATGGAGCATTGTATTCATTAACGCTAAACGATAAGTGTCTTGGTTTAATTCCACAGCGTGGAAGATTGTCTTAGGCGATGTACTTCGACGTTGATTTGATTGCTTGCCTATTTTATTTTTTATGTAGGCATCAACTGCCACAAGGAAGCCACACGTGCCGGCTGCAGGATCCTGGATGATTTCACCTGTTTCAGGCCTTGTAACATTGACCATACATTCAATTAGCGGTCGTGGTGTAAAATACTGACCAGCCCCACCTTTTGCTTCATTCGCATGTTTCTGCAGTAGGTCTTCATAAAGATCACCGAAACCTTCCCTGCGAGCATTATACCAATCAAGGGTATCCATTTTTTTCACGAGCAGATCAAGACTCATGGGATGGGGTATCAGCGAAGTAGGGTGAGCGAATATGGCCCTCACTCGCGTAGAGCCCCTAGTTCCCAACACTACAAGAAGTTCAAGATAGAAATCGAATCTTTCCTGGGCACTTTTCTTTGAAACAAGATCTGACCACCTGTAGCCTCTGGGAAGTTCTTTCTCTGTTTCCTTCTCTTGAGCTATCTTAAGAAACAGAAGATAGGTTAATTCATTGACATACTGGTAGTATGTAATTCCATCATCACGAAGTATATCGCAAAGGCCCCATAATTTCTGAACAATGTTATTTATACTGGCCATTTCTCTTTTTTCTCCATATCCTTTGTTATAGACAGATTTATGACAATCCTATCATCAAGAGAGGAAGGGGGCAAATGTATTTTGCATCATGGGGAGGGGAAGGGTGCCCGTCAAGTTTGTAGGTGAATTTTTCAAGCCGCCAGTGGCTTTTGTAACCATAGCTCATCTCATCTTTTATTCAGCCAAGTTATCCGTGGGACGCTTTTCTCCATAATATTCTGCTCTATCAATATCGCTGTTGGGCTTAATGACAAGTATTATGCATGGGGCCAGGAGTATCTTGTTGACAGCGTCATATCAGACGCTATTATTTATAACCCAGGTGGCCCCCATTTGGGCGCTTTTCCTGGCTCCCTTTTCAGCGCTTTTCGCCATAACCTACTAAACGGAAAAAAGGAAAGGAGTTTAATATAATTTTAACATTCGTATTAAATGGTGCGTATTTTATGATCGCAGATTTAACGAAGTCGACACTAATGGCGGCTGGCCCTGAGCTTTCTCAGGCAAATAGTGTCATGAGGAGGGAACTACCCCTATGTTAAAATTTGGCATAGAGTTCTACGATGACAGCCACAAAGAACGCCTCAAGGCGAACTGTGAGAGATATGAGCAAATGGAAAAGCTCGTGGTCTCAGGTTTTGAAGTTGAAGCTGAGGAGCTCTTTTCTTACTCAATGTTTGTTGAACAACTACTTACTGAAAATGGCTGGCAGAGCTATCGCGATTTGCAGACGGCTTTACCTCCTTTCCGGCAAACATGGGAACGTCACTTCAACTGCTCTGCATTGACGGTTTATGCTAAGCGTGAAACTTCCTTAATCCACAAGCATTACAAAGAAGCCCTGGGTGTCGGCGGGGCTCTGTCGGTCGTGAGCAATGTTTATGATAAGCGCGGACAGGATGTTAGTGACATTTCAGGTTTTAGGGCTATGGTTTCGCCCGATATAGTCGGATGTCGTCAATATACATCGTCCCTGTACCGCCAACCACTGCCATGCCGGACTTGCTGCCCAGGCCGATCCCGAGCTTATCGACGTTGGTCAGGTTGATCCCCTGATCGGCAAAAGCATGAAGTGGAACACGCCACTGTCTCCATCCACGTGCCTGTGCTGCTTCCAAATCATCATTGACTATGATGGCAGGCGCGCCAGCGGAGTTGGAAACCGCCACATACATCGGTTCAGCCGCATTGGCCGGACTGCCCCGGAACCAAAGCGACAATTCCCCAACGCCTGCCGTCGTCGGCAATTCCCCTGCACAGAAACTGTGATTTTGAGCTGAAAAATGGGTCTGGATTTTGGGGTCGTGGGTTCATAGCGGGGGCGCGTTTCGAACCTACGACCTTGCTCTCAAAGCTTCTGGACAATACGGCGTTCTTCTTCCTCTGCATCCTCGTTGCAGTTGTGCATATTTTAATCTTTTCCTTTCATCAATATCCTGAAATAAAATGTAGCTTTCCTTTTGCTTGTTACGTATAAAGTGGTAGAAAGGAAGAACATAAAATGTCTATTACTAAAAACAAATCGCAAAAAAAGGAGAAATTCGGACTGGTTACTCGAATTTTGGCAGGTTTTTGTCATAAATGTGGGATATGTGCTTATGCTGACAGGAAGCCAAATTCAACTTTTGGTAAGGTCATGCGCTGGCATCGTAAATGGTGTCCGGCTTGGGCCGCTCATACAAAAGTCTACGGTGAGAAACCGCTTTCAAAATAAGTTATAAGTACAGCGAAAGCTCAATACTAGTAAAACTTGAAAATATTATAGATCCTATTCGGCCCTCACCTGATTCCTGATCATCGCCTGCAAAAATTGCACGCCAGCTTTACACGAAACATCTGCGTTTCCACGCGATCAGTAAGATCTCAGGAAGTTTCAAACACAATAGAACCTGATAAATACCTTCAAACACAACCGCGAAAAGTGTTAATGAAAAGTGTAGGCGGATACCTAAATCTTGAGTGACTTTGGGAGCAGAATCTGTTAAAAGGACTTGCAAATCGTTACAATTCAAAGATGATTTTGGGATTATGTTGAAATCAAGAGATAGAAAAGTGTGGCGGAAAGTGGCAAATGAGAACGCCGGCTTTATCGATTTTTCAGGCAAGGAGATCAAATTATGAACATTCGCAAATTTGGGCTTAGCGTGTTGTGGGTCGTGTGTTGCGTCGGGTCAGGCTTTGCAGAAGACAGTCCCGTTCGGTATCGGGAGCTGAGCATGGCCGAGTACAAAGACAAGGTGGCGGGAGGATGGATTGGCCAAGCCGTTGGGGTCTTGTGGGGCCAGTGGACCGAAGGCAAGTGGCAGGGACAGACAGTCCCTTTTGATTTGAAAGACTGGTATCGAATCAAACCAGAAGTTCAGAAGCAGATACAGACCATTAAGGATCAACGAGAACGGGCGGAATTCCAGAACAAGGCGAAGAACGATTTGAGCAACTGGGAGGTGTGGCAACCGGACAGGATGTCGGATCAGGATGACCTCTATGTTGAATTCATGTTCTTACACTCCATCCGGAAATACGGTCTGGAATGGAAACAAGGTGATGTTGACTGTATGTTAGCCGCACTTGTACTGGGAGCATTGCACGGCGAAAGCGATAAATCAAGCTCATACTTAAGCAACCAAATGCCCAGGACAGTCAGTACTCGTCTGTGGCTTCCTGGGACGAGGATATTGGTGAACCATGGAATCTCGGGGTGTATGTGAACCAGTGCTTAAACCTCAGACTCCATGGGAAGACCCTTATCCGGTAAATTGCGCACAGAGCCGAGACCAGAACCGGGCTCGGGAAATCCGACCGTCCGGAATCGCAGGGAGGCTTGTGGAAACGTGGGCTATGGTGAAGGCTAAGCGGGCACGTAAAGTGGAAACGCTGAAACAGCCAAGCCTTTGCCTAAGGTTGCGCGCGCCATACTTCTATCCCGACCATCCGGGTCACTGCCTATTAATCTAATCTCTATGGGCGTATCCTCTACTGTGGTTGCCGAACGAGATTTTGCCACAGGCAGGAGATTCGGAGCGACATTGATGGATACTGTTGCCGGGGCACTGTCCGCTT